>Ga0163150_10007051_pt1 | contig 13450 bp, 18 predicted proteins | sample OliLakLV19P2IB_FD_148628 | JGI IMG/M metagenome (GOLD analysis project Ga0163150, IMG submission 148628) | Freshwater microbial mat bacterial communities from Lake Vanda, McMurdo Dry Valleys, Antarctica - Oligotrophic Lake LV.19.P2.IB | ecosystem: Environmental > Aquatic > Freshwater > Lake >...
TACTATACTAATGCAATAAGTATATCATACCGTATGATAGCATGCAATAGGGGGGTGTGGATAACTATTTGGGGTATTTACATAGAAAAAGAGCGAGGGGAATATTCTTTATATGTGCCAATTGCTCGTGACCTTCTATTTTGAGATGTTCTAATATATAGGTATTGTCTTTTGTTGTTGGTTCATATGTAGCTGTGAGGTGATTTTGACGTACACAGTTCAAAACACCACAAGATGATGTGACTTTTATATAGGGATTTTTATAGAATAATTTATTGTTAGAATACAGACAATAAGAATATCGTTGTATAGGACAACGGTCTGCTGTCATTTTCCTTACAACAAGGCAATTAGAACCATTCATAATCAGAATAGCCTCTATGCCTGTTATGGCAGTGAATTCATTGTCAGCGTGTTTTTTGAGGGTGTATTTACGTCTCATTGATGTAGCATGTAGCCTGTCCTATAGGACAGGTTACCATGTTATAAGTTTCTTTGCAACTTCCTTTCCTTTTTAAGTTATGGTGTGGTATAATTCCTACTATGGCATCAAGCCCTATAAGATATGATAGACTAATGAAAGAAATACCGAAACACAAATCAGCGACGGCTGCTTTGCTTGCCTCTGGATTTTCGGTACACACATCTCAAACACAACAAAAGCGTGTTATGCAATCAGCATTGAAATATCAAGCACAAAAGATACTAGATACTGCGAATGGAACTGTTAAGACAAAACAGCTGATGAGCGAGATAGTGGGCATTAGTAAGGAGAACCTATTTGACTTGATAAGAAAGATAGCAAACAACGACAAAGACTATGGCACAGCTTTGAAAGTAATCGCGCCACTTGTTAAAGAACATGGCATAGAACTTGCGCAAGATGAGGGTGTAAAAGTGCAAGTTCCTATTTTAAATGTAACTGTGAGCAAACCTATCGATGAGCAAGTGTTAAACGGTGGCTCTGTTGAGCCACCTATGGACATGGTGCCATAGTAGAGTCGCACATTACTTAATGTGCGACGTGACTTATGAGTATAGATACATGGGTATTGATATGTTATATAGAAATTTCGAGGTCAGGTTTGTTTAAAAGTGAAAGAGTATTTTTAAGCTCAATATTCAAAAATCCAAAATTCGAAACTTTACAAATGCCACTTTATATGTTACAATTTTATATACTATGCGCTAGTTCAGAAGAAGAACTGGACTTTTTAGAATCGCTAATCGAAGAAAACTATGGACTATGAATCAATGGGGAAGGATTGGTTAGACGGTAAACTCGAATTTGATGGATTCGGTGAGATTAAATTTAATAAAAAACAAAAAGAGTTCATAAATAATAAATCACGGTCTCTTCTTATTTCGGGCGGTATGTCATCTGGAAAAACACTAGCATTTATTGTGAAGTTTATTCTACTTTCACAAATGTTCCCTAATTCACATTTTCTTATTGGAAGGAAAACACAGGGGAACGCTGAGGATACTTTTATGAAGGACTTTATGGAGGTTTGTCCACATGGTATTTATCGGCACGAGAAAGGAAATCACAAGATTGTGTTCTCTAATGGCAGTGAAGCGGAGTTCTGGGGACTTGATGCATTACAAAGCGGAGCTAGTACTGATATTAAGAAGGCGGAACAGAAGCTAAAGTCTCACAATTTTAGTTTTATTTTTACTGATCAGTTGGAGGAGATCGAGATGAAGGTCTTTGATGCGTTACAGACGAGAATGAGACGAAGAGCATGTAAACACTCAGCGGAGGAGATGATTGTTCATAGGAATAAGCAAGGAACAGCTATTTATGAATCATGTAACACTTGTGGAAAGTATACGTTTAATCAGTATTGTGCAACTACAAACCCCGCAAACTTTTGGGGATATGATTACTTTAAGGTAAATCCAAGACCTAATACTTATCTTATTGAGACATCTACTTTGGATAATAAGTCGCATTTGACGGAACAGTTTATTGAGAATGAGCTTAGAAAGCCTGAAGCGTACAAATCGAAGTACTTTTATGGTAACTGGGATGATAAGAGTATGGTGGAAGGGGGAGTGTTTTATGAGGAATGGATACTTAATCAGAGAGCTGTTATAAAACCACCTATTCGTGTGATAGGAGGGATAAGGATATTTGAAGAGCCGAATAAGGAGGAGTATCAGATTGGGGTAGATCCTTCTTTGGGAGCTGGAGATCCATGTAATATTACTTGTATTTCAAAGAAGAGTGGGAAGGTGGTAGCTACTTATACTGCTTTTGTGCCAACGAATGTTATTGTGGAGAAAGCTGTGCAGATTGGGATGATGTATACTTTTAAGGAGAAGCCACTTATTATTCCTGAGGTTACTGGGGTAGGTCAAGCTCTGTTGGAGGCATTGAGACCTGTTTATGATCGAATATACGTTAGGGAGGTCTATGCTGGGATATTGGAGAAGAAGAGTAATAAGTTGGGATTCTATACTACGCATGCAACGAAAACACAGCTTATTGAGAATATGAAGGAGTTGTTTGGAAAAGGATTCCCTAAGATTTATGATGAGGATACTGTTAATGAGTTGAATAAATTTATTTATTCGAATGAGGCGGAGCATAAAGGAGCGGGAGCACAGAAGGGCTATCATGATGATAGAGTTATGGGAATGATGCTTGCTTATTGGAATGTGCCTTTTGTTTATTCAGAGGATTCTTCTGTATTAAATTCGGAAGATTTATCTCGTCAGTATTTTGAATCGAAAAGAAACTTGTCATCGAATGCTAGATAATGGTATACTACTTCTAGTTGCGGAAACTTTCTATGAAAATATTTGAAGAAATAAAAGTTTTTAAAAATGACTATGAGACTGAGAGTCTTGAAAAAGTCTCAGGGCTTTATCGCTCACAGTATAGGGTTATTCGGATGTGTGAATTTTATTCGGACTCTAAGTATTTAGGGACATATTTAGGAAATAGGAAATCTATAGGTAGTGGTGCGATTGATATACCTTTTTATAATGTAGTTAATTATCGAGTTGCTCTTGCAAAGACAGCTACTGATATTGATATATCGGATTTTAATATTGTATCGGACAATCCTATGCATCAGGTGCATTCGATGTTACTTAATAGGGAAGCTTATGAATGGATGAAGAAATCTGAATTTTCTTTGGTGCTTAATAAGATGGGTATTGCACGGCCGAAGTATGGCGGATATCTTTTGAAAAAAACTTTTAATAAAAAAAATGAATTAAAAATTGAAGTTATGAAGTGGAGTAATGTCATGACAAATCAGAAAGATATTCTTGCTGGGCCGATTGTTGAGACACACTATATGTCGCCAGTTGAATTGAAGGGGAAGAGTGGTAAGTGGGATGAGGAGGCGGTTATGGATACTCTTCGATCTCATAAAGGATTAAAAGGAAGAGATAAGACAAATACTATTGAGGTTTATGAAATTGTAGGGGAGTTCTCAAAGGCTACTTATAATGATGCTAAGAATTTGGAATCGAGTGACGATGATGAATACGAATATTCTTTGCAGAGATATTTTCTTACTACTATGGGTGATAGGGAATCTTTATTGTATTGCGAAGAGCTTAGTGGAGAAATGGAAGATCACTATGAATATCTATCATGGGAGGATAATGGTTATGGTCTTGGTAGAGGTGTGATTGAGGATTCAGAAGAATCGCAAGTGTGGACTAACGATGCTGTTATACAGGAATATCTAGCCATGACTCTTGCTGGAAGAGTGGGGTTGAAGACTACTTCAAAGAAATTGGGGAATAACATATTGGAACATGATCACGGAAAGATTTATCAGTTGGAGGATGGTAAAGATATAAACTCATTTAACTTAGCGCCGAGTGCTTTAGGTCAATATCAGAATCAAGTTAATAAGTGGAATGATCAGGCGAATAATGTATCCTCATCTTATAATGCCCTTACTGGAGAACAGCCTACATCGGGAACACCTTATTCTCAAACAGCGCTATTGAATCAAGTCGCATCTAAGCCTTTTGATTACAAGAGAGAAGAATGGGGGATACATTTGACTAAGATATTTGATAAATGGGTTATTCCTTATTTGGTAAAGAAGATTAAGAAGGAACACATATTGGTAACTGAATTTAATGATGATGAACTAGATAAGATTGATGCCAGCTTCGCGCGAAAGACTTCGAATGATCTTATTGTAGAGGAACTCTTGAAAGGAGGAGTTGTTTCAGGGGAACAGCAAATGGAAATGGAAGATAGTTTCCAAAAACATATTAAGGGAACAGGAAAGAAAAGATTTATTAAGATTCCAGATGATTACTTCGATGAAATAGAATGCAAGGTCACTGTTCTTACTACTGGAGAGCAAAAGAATAAGGCGGTTATACTTTCATCGCTATCAAATATATTGGAGACTGTTATAAAATCATTCAATCCTCAGACAGGACAATTTGGTGTATTGGAAGATCCAAGATTATCTAGAATCTTTAACGAGATTGTTGAACTATCAGGAACAGGAATATCTCCAGTTTCTATAGGAAAAGGAAATAAGCCAGCACCGACTACTACTTCTCAAGTACCACAATCAAATCCAGGAGTTGCAGCTGGAGCTGGGGCACCTAGTCCAATGTCCCCTGCATTAGCGGGAGCACAATAATATGAATAATACCCTTAGAAATTTTTATATGAACGAGTCTGAAAGAGAGGCCGTCAAGTTATTTCTTTTGGAAAATTTAAAAGAATTAGCTTGGGATAGGGCTTTTAAGAATGAGACTGTTGAAGGGATATATGAAGCTAAGGAATTAATAGAAAGGTCGTTTAATAAATTAGATGAGTTGTACGGTAAAATAGATGTAGTTATTATTAATAATTCAAGATAATATGAAAACAAATAACAATAAAGAGGTAGAAGTAAAGGTAGAACAAACTAAGTCTTATGATGAGAAAGTTAAGGATTATAAGAAGCATTTTAATGTTGATTTAGGTATGACTGATCCAGGTACTGAGGCTCGTATTGAAGCTATGGAAACAAAAATTCCTAGAGATATAAGAGAAAATGATGATTTAGCTGATAGAAATGATGTTCGTGAAGCTAAGGCTAATGAACTACGTGATGCGAAATCTGAATTGAGAAAGAATAACGTAGAATTATCAGATGTTCTTACAAATCGAAAGGAGGAGGATGAAGAGGTGGCTAAGCCACTTCAGACAGTAAAAAATAAAGTTAGTAAATAATTCTTTGAGGGATTAGAAGGGACACCTCATTAAAAACTCTTCATGAGAGTAAACTCTTTAAATCAAATCTAACATAGCTTATATGCCAGATGATGAAAACAATGTCAATGTCGAGACTCTAAATGACACAGTAGAGGAGACTGTAGAAACTCCTGAGGAAACACCAGCGGAAGATACCTTTGAGGTACCCGAAGTTGATGTAGACCAATTGCAAGCTACAAACAAGAAATTGTACGAGCGCGCAAAGAAGGCTGAAGCAGATTTAAAAGCCCTTAGGGTTGGTAAATTTATTAAGCCAGTTTCCACTTCCATGCAACCTTCAGTAGAGGAAACAGTAATATTGGCCAATGGTATGCCGGAGGAACTCGTTGAGAGTCTCAAAAAGGTAGCAAAGGTACAAGGACTGTCTTCTCTAATAAAGGCACAAAATGATCCCATATTCGTTGCGATAAAGGAGAAATTTGAGAAAGATCAGAAGCAGAGAGATGCGAGTCTATCTGTTTCTAGAGGCTCTGGTTCAGTAAAGGCTAAAAAGACCTTTAGTACTCCAGGACTCTCAAGGGATGAACATCGAAAGATGGTTTTAGAATCTTGATAATTTTTTGCAGGGAAGCCATTATACAAATAACGTTTAAAAATTATGGCTGTATTAACAGGAACATTTCCCTTAGCTACTAGCACAAACGCTAGTTTGGATTCATGGATTCCTTTGATCTGGGGAGAAAAAGTGAATGAGTTTTATAAAAACAAACTCGTTGCAGCTCCTTTCTTCACAGACCGTTCTGATGAACTCTCAGGCGGAGGTGATACATTGTATACACCTAACACAGTAGAGTTTAATGCTAATGCAAAGACAACTGGTGTTCCAGTTACTCTCAATAGTAACTCTGATACCAAGCAAACATTATCAGTTAATAATTGGTTTGAGTCTTCATTTGCAATTGAGGATGCCGAAGCAGCACAGGTAAAGCATTCATATTCTATTATGGAACGCTATTCCAAAAATGCCGGTTATGCTATTGCAAAGAAGTTGGATACTGCTATTGTTACCCTTTTTCAAGGATTCAGTAGGACAGTCGGTTCTTCTCTTAATAACTTAGGAGACTCTGATATTCGATCAGCTTTTGCCTATTTGGAAACAGTTGGTGCTGATATCATGGAGGCGGCATTCTTCTTGTCACCTAACGTATTCTGGAAACAAGTTCAGGGTATTGATAAGTTTTCACTTGCGGTAAATTCTCCGATTAACGATCCTACACATAGAATGCCTGATGCGATGCTTTATGGTCGCCCTGTATACATCACTAACCAAATTACTTTGAACTCTGGGCCATCTGGAGGACGTTCAAATGCTCTTGCTGTTCCTGATGCTATTCACTGGGCTACTTCTCCACTTGGAGGAGGAGGATCAAAATCACCAGCGTATGTTGGATCAAACGGTGTTCGTATTCAGTCAAACTACATCCCAGAGTACCTATCTACTGTTACAACAGCGGATATACTTTACGGAGCAGTAGAAAATAGAGATGAAGGTGGAGTTCAGATACTTACAGCTTCCTAGTATTTGACACCATTAATCATGGTGCTATAATTAACTCATGATTGTTGTCCTCCTTAGTCTTCGATATTCTTTGGGGGACAATATTGAAAGCAATCTATGAATATAAATCAAAATAATAGAATAGGTCAAATTAAGAAATCTACTTTTGTCGATCCTAATCCTATACGAGTGCGAGAAACTTTAGATAAGAGCGGTAATGTAATTGATCCACGGACAAAACAAATAATCCGTTTGGCTAAAGATAACCAATGAGAGTATATTTCATCAGTAGCGGTAATTGGGGTTGTTATATCGTAAGATGTCTCATGCCTTTGATTGTAAATGGATGGGATGGAGATCAAACAAGCATTCACTTTGGTACAAAAACACCAGAGGATAAGATGTTAGCTACAAAACAAGCGGATATTTTAGTATTCCATAGACCGGAGGATGCAAATAAACTTGAGTTGGCTAGAATTTTAAAAAAACAGGGCAAGAAAATAGTCTTTGATAATGATGATACCTATAAAGATCACGAGTCTGTACGCTTGAATGATTACTTTACGAAAGAAAGGGTGAAGATGGGTCTTGCGCGGGTTAATAGTATTACTGATGCTTTTATTATAGAAGCCGATTTAGTCACATGTACTACGGAAGTTTTAGCTCAAGAATATCGCAAGCTTAACTCTAATGTCGTTGTTATTCCTAATTGCATTGACCCTTTTTATTTTGAGGAACCATTAAGAAATGAGACTGATGTCGTCAGAATTGGTGTAGTTGGGTCAGTCGTTACTTCTACTGATCTTGATGTGCTTGCTCCTATTGTAAGACATTACGAGAATGATAAGACAGTACGCATAGTTTGTTTCGGGCTTCCTCCTAATAGGAAGGCAAATCCTAAGGTTGAGTCAATATATCGCGATGAATATAGGTTTATGGATTCAGTTGATGTTGAATGGCACCCAGCTGTAAATGCTGATGTGTACTACGATAAGATCAATTCTCTGAAGTTGGATATGATGATCATTCCAAGAGAGGATAATTACTTTAATAGAGCAAAGAGCAATTTGAAGTTTCTTGAAGCAAGTATGCTTGAAATTCCTGTAATAGCACAAGGCTTTTCTGATGGTCTTTCTCCATATCAAGTTGATCCAGAGGATGCTAAACATATGGTTATTGTGACAGATAATAATAATTGGATACCTGAGATAGACAAAATGATTGTTGATAAAGAAGGGCGCAGAGAAATGGGGCGAAAGGCAAAAGAATATGTAGTAGGGAAATATGATATTGAAAAGAATTATTATAAATGGGAGGATGCTTATAAAACAATAATATAATGAAAAAAAGAATTTTAATTACAGGGTGTTCAGGTTTCTTTGGGTCTCACTTACTCAGACACTTAATGGTCAATACTGATTGGGAATTTGTTTGTCCTTGCTCATGGACACACAAAGGAACACCGGAGAGACTTGAGAATGCAATTGATGGAATGGATAAAAGTAGAGTAACAGTTATTACTCATGATCTCATTGCTCCTTTTACAGAGATTACTAAGAAACGTATTGGGAAGATAGATATAATACTGAATATCGCTTCTAATTCTCATGTGAATAGATCTATAGATAATCCAGGAGAATTCATAATTGGTAATGCAGCACTAGCATATAATATGTTGGAATTTGCAAGAGAAATAAAGCCAGAATTATTCTTGCAGTTTTCAACTGATGAAGTTTATGGAGTAGCTCCAGAAGGAGTAAATCACAAGGAATGGGCATCGATTGTTCCAAGTAACCCTTACTCTGCAAGTAAGGCGGCTCAAGAAGCAATGGCGATTTCTTATTGGAGAACATACAATGTTCCAGTTATTATTACTAATACTATGAATTTAACAGGTCAAACCCAAGATTCAGAGAAATATCCAGCTCAATTACTAAGAAAGATAAATGCTGGTGAAGTAGTGACAGTACACGGTACACCTGATAATATTGGCTCAAGATTTTATATTCACGCACGCAATGCTGCGGATGCTGTTCACTTTATTCTAAAAAATCTTCCTCCTAAACTTTATAATAATGGAGAAAATCTAATCCCTGATAGGTACAATATTGTTGGTGAAATTGAACTTAATAATCTTGAATTAGCACAGATGGTCGCAAAGATTTTAAACAAACCGCTTAAATATGAATTTCTAGATTTTCATTCAAGTGCTATTAGAAGTGGTCACGATCGTAGGTACGCACTCGATGGTGCTAAATTAAAGTCTTTAGGATGGAAAGAACCACAAGGTTTTGAGGATTCTTTAAGAACTACTATTGAGTGGACACTAGAAAACCCATCATGGCTATAAAACAAATAAGATACGGAGGCTCCGTCTGTGATGATAGGGAATATCAAGCAGTCATGAAGTCGGTAAGAGAAAGTATAATAAGTGGTGGCTGGCAAGCTACCAAACAAGCAACTCTTATGGAAGGAGATGCTTGTAAACAAATACAAACAAAATATGGAATACTTACTAATTCTGGTTCTTCTGCTGGGCTGTTGGCTCTTAGTGCTTTGGAATTACCAAAGGGATCCGAAGTTATCATCTCGGCTTGTACTTTCCCTACTATATTCAACATTATTTTACAGTGCGGTCTTGTTCCTGTTGTGGTTGATGCTAAAGTTGGCTCTTACACATTTGATATAGACGAAGTAGAAAATGCAATCACAGAAAAGACAGGAGCTATCATAGCTATTCACCCTGTAGGCAATCCAGTCGATATGCCTAAGTTAATGAAGATTATTAAAAAATATAGCAAAAAAATATATGTCATCGAAGATTGTTGCGACACATGGCTTACTTCTATCAAGGGGAAAATGGTTGGATCTTATGGAGACGTATCATTCACGTCGTTTCATGCAGCGCATATCGTCTCTATGGGGGTGGGTGGAGGCGTATTTACATCGAACAAAGAAATTGCACGCAACGTGCGCATGTACCGAGACTGGGGTAGACAAGCGAACACGAATAAACCAAATACATATAAAACGCTCCCAAAAGACTATAACCCGAGGTTCATCTACGAAAAAATAGGATATAACTTTCAGATACTTGAACTTCAGGCGGCTATGGGTAGAGTACAGTTACGAAAGGCAGAGAAGATAAAGCAGATGAGAAAAGATAACTTTGATTATCTTTATAAACGTCTTTCAAAGTTTAAGGATTTAACAATGCCATTTTCGATTAGAGGTTCTGATGTATGCTGGTTTGCTTTTCCTATTACTACAAAAGGAGATAGAGGAGAGCTTGTTGCACATCTTGAAAAGAATGGAATAGAGACGAGGAGTATGTTTGCTGGGAACGTGACACGTCATCCTATGTGTGATAACATAGAGTATAAGATATCGGGCAAGTTAGATGGAGCTAATTATATTATGAGACAGAGCTTTTGGATATCTGTGCATCCTAGATTAACAAAAAATGACAAAGAATATATCATCAAAACATTTGAAGATTACTACACTAAAAGTTCAAAAAAAGTATGCATCCCATCGAAAATGGGTTGATAAAAATAGAGAAAAGTTTTTGGAATATCATCGTGAATATAATCGTAGACCAGAAGCAAAAAAAAGACGTAGAGAACTTCGTAAGAAAAATTTAGATAAATATAGAGCAGTAGATAATGCACATTATGCTAGAAATAGAGATAGACATCGTGAGTTATCTATGGCAAAAAGATATAATTTTTCGGTGGAATATTATAGAGAATTGTTCGTAAAACACAATAATCTTTGTGCCATATGTCACAAACCAGAAAAGTCATTAGATAGGAGAAATAATAGAATAAGATGGTTGTCTGTTGACCATTGTCATAAGACTAATAAAGTTAGGGGATTATTATGTCAAAATTGTAATCAAGCGATAGGTCTAATACATGAGGATGTATCTATATTGAATAAAATAAAAAAATATCTTGAACAAAAATAACTATTTTGCAAAATCCAAATAAATTATTCGGGAGGTTGGGTAATCGCCTGTTTCAAATGGCGTATATATACGCGCAAGTAAGAGAAGGTCATATACCTGATATATATGTGCAGAATCCAAAATACTTTGATAATTATACAAATGATTTACGGGCTATGTGGAAAGATAATGGAGATATTATAGATATGGTTTCTATTCATGTGAGAAGAGCAGGTAATCCTAGCAATCCCGACGAACCTAATTATTCAGATAACCCTTTCTATGTAGATCTTATGCAGACTAGATATTATGAACATGCTATGGCTCTTTTTTCTAATGTAGACTTCTTAGTATTTAGTGATGATATAAAGTGGTGTAAGAAACAAGAGATATTTAAGAAGTGTGAATTCTTAGAGGGGAATGATGAGTTAGAAGATTTTAATACTATGTCTAATTGCTCCGCACATATCATCGCTAACTCTTCTTTCTCATGGTGGGCTGCCTTTTTGTCCGGTAATAAGACAGTAGCACCGAGAGATTATTATTCAGATAAAGTAGAGAGAACTAAATACCCAAAAGAATGGATTATAGTATAAGACCAAAAATTTCAATTGTAATTCCTATCCATAATATGAAAGGTGGAGCTAATTTTCTATGGAAATCTATAAATGCCCTAATGGAACAGACCTTTCAAGACTTTGAAATAGTTATAACAAAACAAGGGAAGATGGCTGATAATACCAACGCTGGTATTAATTATGCGCGAGGTGAATATATAAAGATACTTTATCTTGATGATACACTTGCTCATCCTAATGCTCTACAAGAAATGGTTGATGCCATAGGCGAAAAGAAGTGGCTTATCTGTGGTTGTGATACTAATGAGTTTCCTTATTATACTGAAGATATTCAAAATGGAAATAATAAACTTGGATCTCCTTCTTGTCTTATGATTAAGAATGATCAGCCGATGTTATTTGATGAGAATATGAGTTGGTTACTAGATTGCGATTACTACAAGCGAATGTATCAATCTTATGGTGAACCATTTATTCTTGAAGGTGTCCATGTGAATATGGGTGTAGGAGATCATCAGATGACACATATTTTAACTTATGCGGAGAAACGAGTTGAAGAAGAATATATGAATAGAAAATATGATTAAAATTCCTGAAATAACCCTCATATGCCTCACTAATAAGAACATACCCGAACACGAGTATGCTATTGAGAAGTCATGCGAAGGGATAGAATTTGGAGCAGTCAAAATGATTGTAGATTATAAATGCACTTCTATTGATGAGTGGAATAGAAAGATAATCCAAGATTTATATAAGTATGTTGATACTTCACATGCTCTATTGATACATGGCGATGGTTACGTCATAAATCCTCATCTGTGGAATCCTGATTGGTTGACTTTAGACTTCATCGGTAGTCCTTTTCCATCTCCGTCAGATGATTATTCGTATAGAACACCAAGTGGTAGGTTAATAAGAGTTGGTAATTCTGTATCTTTACGTAGCAAAAAACTGATGGATTTAGTAGCCACTCGTAATATGGAATATCACTACGGTAACAATAACGAGGACGGAGAAATATGTGTCTGGCAAAGAGATTGGTTAGAAGAGCAAGGGTGTAAGTTTGGAACGTTTGAACAGGCATTAGACTTTGGTAGAGAAAATGATTTACCAGAGCATAAAGGTCGAGATACATTTTTATTTCACTCACTATGAAAATAGGTTTTTTCCATGAAGGTTCAGGAATGGGTAACCAGTTGCACCGCTATGTGGCTACTAGAGTTAAAGCAATTGATGAGGGAGTACCATTTGCAATGATAGGCAAATTTAAAGGAAGTTCTTTTATGGATTTACAGACTTGTGATACTGAGTATCCAGTAGGAAAGACTATCGTTGATGATAATGTAGAATTTATTGACGGAGAATTTCAAGGAGAATCTGTCTGGAAACACCGAAAAAATGAAGTAAAAGAATGGCTTAAAGTAGAACCATTAAACATGCCAGATGACCTATGTATCATAGGGTTTAGGGGAGGAGAATATGTAGGAGTTAGAGAATTATTCCTTCCTTATTCTTATTGGGATATGGCAATAGAAAAGGTGAGAGAGATAAACCCGAACATGAGATTTGAAGTACACACTGATGACGTAGTAACAGCACAAGAGTTCTTCCCTAATTTTAAATGTATTCACGACATAGGATTGAATTGGCGTTTTGTTAGATATGCTAAGTACCTCATAATTGCTAACTCATCTTTTTTTATCTTCCCTTCTTTGTTAGGAGAAGCGAAGGTTATATACGCTCCTGAATTTTGGGCTGGGTATAACACTGGGGTGTGGACAACTCAAAACAATAAGTATGATAGATTTATATATATATGAATGTAATGATCCTAAATAACACAGTATTCTGTGAACTTAGACCTTCACTAATCCATGGAGTTGGAGTCTTTGCTATTAGAGATATACCTAAAAATCAATTACTTTTAAATGCTTCTGGTTTTATGGAGATGAAAGAGAATGAATTTAATGAACTTTTACCTGAAGTAAGAGATGTCATTTTACAAAAGACTGTATTTGTTAGCAATAAAGATTTTGTATTTCTACATCCAAACGCTATACAACATTTTGGATATTTCTTTAATCATTCATTAGACGCTAATTCAGATGGGTTAATGTCTTTGAAAGATATTTCTAAAGGAGAAGAAATAACAAAGGACTATAGAAATA
>Ga0163150_10007056_pt1 | contig 13446 bp, 11 predicted proteins | sample OliLakLV19P2IB_FD_148628 | JGI IMG/M metagenome (GOLD analysis project Ga0163150, IMG submission 148628) | Freshwater microbial mat bacterial communities from Lake Vanda, McMurdo Dry Valleys, Antarctica - Oligotrophic Lake LV.19.P2.IB | ecosystem: Environmental > Aquatic > Freshwater > Lake >...
GTCCCGGGCACTGCCCCCGATCATCGCGCGCGCGGAGGCGCATCGCGATCGCACCGCGATCGTCGACGGAGGCACCCGTTACTCCTACGGAGACCTCGATCGGATCTCCGCAGACATCGCATCGCATCTCCTCGCAACCCATGCTGGGGTCGGTCAGGCGGACCTGAACGAAGCGCGCGTCGCCTTTCTCGTCCCGCCCGGCTTCCATCACATCGCGACTCAATGGGGTATTTGGCGCGCCGGGGGCATTGCCGTCCCGCTGCCGATGTCCCATCCGCCCTCGGAGCTCGACTATCTCATCCGAGACGCCGAGGCGTCGATTGTGATCGCCGACGAAGCACATGCCGGCATCGTCGCGTCGATCGCCACGTCGGCCGGCGCGCAGTTCCTGACCAGCGAAACACTGCTGACATCGATGGCGTCTTCGGTGGCGCAGGACTTTTGCCCTGCGTCACGCGCCATGATCGTGTACACCAGCGGCACCACCAGTCGCCCGAAGGGCGTCGTCACCACGCACGCCAACATCACGGCACAGATTGAGTCGCTCGTCACGGCCTGGCAGTGGACGCCGGACGATCGCACGCTGCTGGTGCTGCCCCTTCATCACGTTCACGGCATCATCAACGTCGTGTGTTCGGCGCTCTGGAGCGGGGCGGTACTCGAAACCCATCCGACGTTCGACGCGGAAGCCACGTGGGAGCGCCTGGCGTCGGGCGAGGTCACGGTGTTTACCGCGGTGCCGACGATCTACCACCGGTTGATTCTGTCGTGGGACGCCGCACCTCCGGAGGAGCAGCAACGGCGGTCGCGCGGTTGCCGATCGATGCGGCTCATGATGTGCGGTTCGGCCGCGCTGCCGCGCACCCTGCTCGACAGATGGAAGGCCATCAGCGGCCACGTGCTGCTCGAGCGCTACGGGATGACAGAGGTCGGTATGGCGCTGGCGAACCCGCTCGCAGGAGAACGGCGGCCCGGTTACGTCGGCCAGCCGCTGCCTGGCCTGTCGGTCCGCCTTGTGGACGGAGAGCTTCAGCTGAAGGGTGCGGGGATTTTTTCAGAGTATTGGAGGCGCCCGGAGGTCACACAGGCGTCGTTTACGGACGGGTGGTTTCGAACCGGCGATATCGCGTCACTCGAGGACGGCGCCTATCGGCTGCTCGGGCGTTCGAGCGTCGATATCATCAAGAGCGGCGGCGACAAGATCTCTGCGCTGGAGATCGAGGAGGTCCTCCGCACGCATCCGGCGATCGGCGAATGTGCGGTGGTGGGCATCGACGATCTCGAGTGGGGTCAGCGGGTGTGTTGCGCGGTCGAGCTCAGACCTGGGCACGACCTCGAACTCAACGAGCTTCGAGAGTGGGCCAGGCGCGCCTGGCCACCTGCAAAATCCCGAAGGACCTGATCTGTGTGGCGCAGCTTCCAAGAAACGCCATGGGAAAAGTCGTTAAGCCTGAGGTGACGGCATTCTTTGCTCCACCTGCTCGACCTGCGCCCCCAGAGTCTTGAGGCGATCGACGAGCTGCCCGTAGCCGCGCTCGACCGTTTCGAGAGGGCTGAGACGGCTCTGCCCTTCGGCCGCCAGCCCGGCGGCGATGAGCGCCATCCCCGATCGCAGGTCGCGGCTGTCCAGCTTGCGCCCCTTCAGTTTGCACGGTCCGGTGACGATGATCCGGTGCGGATCGCACAGGAAGAGGTCCGCACGCATGCCGCTGAGCTGCTCCAGCGCGAACAGCCGCAGCTCGTACATCCAGTCGTGAATGAGTGTCCGGCCGTCGGCCTGTGTGGCCAGCACGGTCACGAGGCTGACGAAATCGCTCGGGAAGCTCGGCCACAGACCCGTCGTGATTCTGCCGGCCGCCACCGGTGTGGATTTCTGAATCGTCATCAGGCCGTCTTCGAACTCGCACGCCACCTTCATGCGCTTGAGCACGAACGCGATGCCTTCGACGTCTTCCGCGCGGGCGCCGCGCACCTCGATCTCGCCCCCGGTGACCGCAGCCACGACCGCCCAGCTCCCTGCTTCGATGTAGTCGCCGTTCAATTTGTGCGTGGTTCCCCTGGGCTTCTTCGTACCCTCGACGCGTATCGTTGACGATCCCGCGCCCGCGATGCCGACGCCCATGCTCTGGAGAAACTCGCACACTTCGACCACGTGCGGCTCGGTGGCCGCGTGCCGAATCTCGGTCATGCCGTCGATCATCGCAGCGGCCAGCAGCGCCGTTTCCGTGCCGGTCACCGAGGCTTCATCCAGGTACATCGAAGCCGCATGCAGCCCATCCGGGGCTTCCAGGGCATGGCCCGTGGACGGCAGCACCGTCGCGCCGAGATTCACAAGCGCATCGACGTGCGTGCCGATGGTGCGCCGCGCGGGAAAATCGCCGCCCGGCATCCCGAGCACGGCCCGCCCGGTCCGCGCCAGCAGCGGCCCGAGGAGCAGCACCGAGCCGCGCAGCTTCCCCACCAGCTCCTTACTCGGTTCCGACGTGGTGATCTCTTTGCAGCGAACGCGGATGGTGGTCGTTCCGAGACCGTGGACGTCGGCGCCCACCTCCATCAACAGTTTCGCCATGACCTGGACGTCTCCGATGCGCGGCATGTTCGTCAGCACGCACTCCTCGGTGGTCAACAGGCATGCAGCCAGCAACGGGAGCGCGGCGTTCTTGTTGCCTTCGACCTCGATCTTTCCCGAGATCGGGCGCCCTCCTTCGATCAGCAGACTCGACATCAAAACTCTCCCAGGTAGACGATCTCTTCCAGCAACGTGACGCCAAACCGCTCGCTGACGCGCGAGCGGCACAAATCAATGAGGCTGCGAATCTCTGCGGCGGTCGCACGCCCTTCGTTGACGATAAAGTTGGCGTGGGCGGTGGAGATGCGGGCGTCACCACACGCCTCGCCTTTGAGGCCCGCGCGATCGACCAGGGCGCCGGCGGATGCCGGGATGTCCGCTGGCACGATCGCCCGATCAGGATTCTGAAAGATGCAGCCGGCGCTCGGCGTTTCCAGCGGCTGGGTCTGCTTCCGGTACGCCAGAGACTGCCGGGCGATCTCGCGAAGGGCCGTCGCCTCGCCTGCCGATACCAGAAACACGGCCGACAGCAGGACTTCGCCCGTCTTCTGCAGGCGGCTCCGATCGTACCCGAATTCCATCTCCGCCCGCGAAAGATCCCGCGTCGCGCCTTCGCGATCGGCCAGTCGCACCGATTCGACGAGGTCGCCAATCAGCCGGCCGCCGAAATGCGCGTTGCCGTAAATCGCTCCGCCGACCGTGCCGGGCGTGCCGGCCCAGGCTTCGACGCCGGCGATGCCGCGATGGATGGTCCAGCGCACCAGCCCGTTGATCGTCGTGGGCGCATCCGCGCGCACGTGCGCGCTGTCGATCTGATCGATCTGGCCACCCCTCGGTCTGATGACCAGCCCTCGAACACCTCTGTCCCCAATCAGGACGTTCGACCCGCCGCCCAGGAGGGTCACGGTGACGCCGTGTCGGTGTGCGAGGCGCAACGCGTCGAGGATTTCGTCGGCCGACCTCGGCTCGAGCAGCCACTCGGCCGGCCCGCCCACCTTGAACGTCGTGAACGGCGCCAGCGGAACCGCGGCGCGAAAGCGATCGGCGCCGAAGCGCGCCAGCATGCCGTCGTGAAACGACTGGTTACCCACCGCCAAGCGCCGCCTCCTGCTCCCGTAACGCGGCGTCTGCCGCGGCGAGCGAGCACGCCTCGAACTCGATCCAGTCTCCCGGCGCGAGCTGGGCCGCCAGAGGGATGTCTGCGGTAATGACGGTCGCCCCGATCGCGTAGCCCCCCGTGGTGGCATGATCGGTCATGAGCAGAATCGGCTGTCCGGCCGGCGTGACCTGCACGACGCCGGTCGCGACCGCGGCCGAGATGAGCTCGCCGGCAGGAACATCGGCCACTGACGATCCTTCGAGCCGATACCCCATTCGATCGGAACTCGGCGAAATACGAAAGCGCTGGGTGGAGAGATGCGCGAACAGTGCCTGCTCGCCGGGAATCACACGGAGGCGCACGCCGCCCTGGGGAAGGTCGAACGGGGTCAGGGGTTGCCCCTCGTCCCTTACCCCTGACCCCGTTGTGATTTTATCCCCCACTCGTAACGCGCGACCCTCGTGGCCGCCCATCCGGGTCAACACGTGCGTGGACCGGCTGCCCAGCACCTGGGGAACATCCACACCGCCTGCGACAGCGATGTACGCGCGCGCACCCTGCCTGCGCTCGCCAAATTTCAGGATCGATCCCGTCTTCGCTTCGATGACTGCATTCATCTCAACCGGACCGTGGCCCAGTGTCAGCGAGAAGACGGCCCCCGCGACCGCAATCGTGGCGTCCGTGTCGAACGCGATCTCCGGTCCCAACAGCGTCACTTCAAGCGTGGCGGCGGTGTCCGGGTTTCCCATGAGACGGTTTGCCAGCACATGCGAATACCGATCCATCGCGCCGCTAACCGGCACGCCCCGCGACTGAAATCCCCACCTGCCCAGGTCCTGCACCGTGGTGAACATGCCTGGACGGACGATGGACAGTGCGGGCATCCCCTACGCCGCCACAAACCTGACGCGATCGCCGGCCTTCAACACACACGGCGTCGCGCGTGCGGAATCGAACAGGCGGATTGGCGTGCGGCCGATGATGCGCCACCCACCCGGCGTCTCGCATGGGTAGACACCGGTCTGCAGGCCGGCGATGCCGACCGAGCCCGCCGCGACCCGCATTCGCGGGGTATCGAGGCGCGGCATCGCGATCCGGGCGTTCACCGAGCCCATGTAGGCAAACCCGGGCAGAAAGCCCAGCATGTAGACCCTGTACACAGGAGCGGCATGCAGTCGAATCACCTCATCCTCGGAGCAGCCGGCGAATTTCGCAACAGTCGATAAATCCGGCCCGTCCTCCCCGCCGTACGTCACCGGAATCATGACCGGTGCGCCGGCGTCAGCGCCCTCAGGCCAGTCCATCGCCGCGAGCACATTGAGCTCCGTCGCGAGATCTTCCCGATCGAATCGGATCGGATCGAAGTGAACGGTGACGGCGTTGTACGCAGGCACGACATCCCGAACGCCGGGCCAGGCGCGCCGTTCGAGCGATGCGGCCATCGCCACGCACCGTGCGTTCACCGCCGGATCGATCGTTCTGCCAAATAGCATCGACAGGCACGAGTCGCCTATGGGCACCAGGCGGATATCATCGTTCATGCCCTGAGCGCCTCCAGCGTCTTCTGGTGGATGCCGCCGAAAGCGCCATTCGACATGAACACGACCAAATCGCCTTCCTTCCGCTCCTTCGCGATCGCCGCGACGATGTCGTCGAGCGAGGCGGCGTAGCGGGCGCGCTGTCCCCCGCTTTTGAGGTCCGTCACGAGCTGCTGCGGCGAGAGTCGCTCACCCTCCGACAAGGTGGTGCGAAACACAGGGGCAATAATGACCTCGTCGGCCGGTCCGAATGCCCGCGCGAAATCCTGCTGGAAGATCCGCCGGCTCGAAGACGCGGAGCGCGGCTCGAAGATGGCCCAGATCCGCCGGTGTGGATGGGCCGCGCGGAGGCCTGCCAGCGTTTCCGCGATGGCCGTCGGATGATGCGCGAAGTCGTCGTACACCGTCACACCGCCGGCCTCGCCGAAGATCTCGAGCCTCCGCTTGACGCCTGTGAACTGCAGCAGGCCCGCCGCGATCGCTGCCGCAGGCATCAGTACGGCGTGGGCCACGGCAATCGACGCCAGCGCGTTCCGCACGTTGTGCAGGCCGAACAGCGGAATCTCCATGGTTGCGAAGGGCGTACCGGCGTGCGAGACATGGAATGACTGCCCCGCGGCAGAGACCGTGACGTCGCTGGCGCGCCAGTCGGCGGACTCGGCCAGCCCAAAGGTCTCCACCGGGCTGACCGCGACCTTCTTCAGCGCCAGGGCATCGGGGGAATCGGCGCCGAGCAGCAGCAGGCCGGACCGCGGCACGAGATTCACCAGGCGGCGGAATGCCAGCCGCACGGCGTCGAGGTCGGCGTAGATGTCGGCGTGGTCGAACTCCACGTTGTTGACGACGGCAATATCGGGGAGGTATTTCAGAAACTTCGCTGTCTTGTCGAAGTAGGCGCTGTCGTATTCGTCGCCTTCGATGACGAAATCTCGCCCCTTGCCGACCCGGTAGCTCGATCCGTCCTCACCCAGATTCCGCGCGATGCCGCCGACAAGAATGCTGGGATCGAGGCCGCCATGCACCAGCAGCCAGCCGGTCAATGAGGTCGTCGTGGTCTTTCCGTGCGTGCCGGCGATGACGATCGAGCGCGAGCTCCACAGAAAGTGCTCCCGCACCGCCTCGGGCAGCGAGCAATAGCGCATCTTGCGCTCGAGCACCGCCTCGAGCTCGGCGTTGCCTCTGGAGATGGCGTTGCCGACGATCACCAGGTCGATCGTGCTGGTGATGTGGTCGGCACTGTAGCCGGCCAGCGTCCGGATGTGTTCGGATTCCAGGAACGTACTCATCGGCGGATACACGTGCTCGTCCGATCCCTGCACGTCGTGTCCCTGATGTTTCAATAACGCGGCCAGCGTCGCCATGGCCGTTCCGCACACGCCGATGAAATGAATCGTCACTCGACCCCAGCCTCTTCGATGATCACACGTGGACGTCCGTGGGCGACCACCCGCGCCCGCACCCCGAAGGGCAGCGTCACGAGGGGGCCGGTGGTGTGTCCTGACGGAAACCCGAACACCACCGGGCCGTTGAAATCCCTCAGCAGATCCGCGAGCACGTCGTGCGCCGACGGTTCGCCCCGCGGCTCATCGCAATCGGGAAACTCGCCGAGCACGAGCGCCGACGCCCTCTCCAGCACGCCGGCCAGGCGCAGCTGCGTCAGCATCCGATCGAGCTTATAGGGACGCTCGGCGACATCTTCCAGAAACAGCACGTGCCCCTTCGGGGGCGTGAAGGCGAACGGGGTTCCGAGGGAGGCCACGAGCTGGGCCAGCGTCCCGCCCATGAGCGGTCCTGCGGCTTCTCCCGTGCGAAACGTTTCCAGTCTGGCTGCCGCGAGCTCCCCCAGCGGCTCGGTGCTCGTCAGCGCCCCAACGAACGTCCCACGATCGTAGGCATCGATGCCGCGCCCCAGTCGCCTGTCGAGCATCGGGCCATGAAACGCCACGATGCCGCACCCCGTCGTGAGGTACGACAGCACCGTCGTGAGATCGCTATAACCGATGAACGCTTTCGGCGAGTCCCGCAGATCGTGCTTCTCGAGGTACGGCAGCAGGTGCACGCTGCCGTATCCTCCGCGCACCGCGATCAGCGCGCGGATCGATGGATCGCGCCACGCCTCCAGGAACGCGGCAGCCCTGACGCTCCCCTCACCAGACAGATAACCGCCGTGCTGGGCAAACACGGTGTCATCGAATACCGGCTCGAAGCCGAGGCGCTGCAGCTCGGCGATGCCTTTGTCGAACTCTTCGCGGATGAACGGGCTTGCGGGGGAGATGACCGCTACTTTGTCGCCGGAGCGCAGCCTCGGGGGTTTCAGCATGCCGAATCAGGTGAAGGATGCCATCTGGTCGGAAATCGCCCGGTGTGTGTCCGAGCCGATCACGCCCTTCAACTGGGCTGGCGTCGGCGGACGCCACTCGCGCTGGAAACGCTCCTTGGCCAGGCGATTGCGCTCGAGCGCGGCCTCGACCTGCTTCACCGACAACCGCTCGTCTTCGACGGCATGCACGAGGGCCTCGAGCGCCCCCGCCTGCAGCTCGATGCTGGCGTGGCTGCCCGAGCCGCACATCAGGATCGCATCGCATCCGGCCGCGATGGCCTGCACCGCGGCTTCCGAGGGCGGATACGTGTTGGCAATCGCCCTCATCTCCAGATCGTCCGACACGATGACGCCCGTGAACCCAAGCTCGTCGCGAAGAATCTGCTTCACGATCCTCGGCGACAGCGTGGCCGGCCGCTCATCGTCTATCGACGTGACGAGCACGTGGGCGGTCATGATGAACGCCACACGGGCCTCGATGGCCGCCTTGAACGGGAGGAACTCGACTGCCCTCAGGCGATCGGGGGGATGCTCCACGATCGGAAGCTCGACGTGCGAGTCGGTCGCGGTGTCGCCATGTCCGGGAAAGTGCTTGCCGCACGCCGCCACGCCCGCGCGCTGCAGCCCTTCGATGATGACCCGGCCGAGCTTCGCGACCGTCTCCGGCTTCTCGCCCAGCGCACGATCGCCGATCACGGGGTTCTTCGGGTTGGTGTGGATGTCGAGCACGGGCGCGTAGTCGAGCGAGATCCCGACGGCGGACAGCTCGGCCGCAAGGGCGCCGGCAAACCGCCTCGCCAACTCGGGATCGCCGCTGCGTCCCAGCACCGCCATGGGCGGCCACTCGGTAAACGGCGAGCGCAGGCGCGCGACGCGGCCGCCTTCCTGGTCGATCCCGACCCAGCCGGGCAGCTCCCGGCCCAGGTTCCTCACGTCGAACGCCAGCTCGCTGACCTGCCCGGGGGATTCGATGTTGCCGAGCCGTCCGAAGAGCGTGATCCCGCCCAAATCGAACTCGCGGGCCATCGAGCGGAGCTCGACGGGAATGACCGCTCCGGAGAAGGTGCCGATGAGCAACTGGCCGATGCGACGGCGAAGCGGTTGAGGAGACACGACTTGTCATTATAGAGTTGATAGCCAATAGATGGAGAAGCCCACCAACACCGCCGGCGCCGATCCCGACTGGGACCGGCGGAGCCTTCCCGAAGTTCACGGGAGCGTCTCGGTTCCTGTCGGCGGTCCCCCGTGGAGAAAAATGTTGGCCTTCGCCGGGCCCGGCTACCTCGTCGCGGTCGGGTACATGGACCCCGGCAATTGGGCGACCGACATCGCCGGCGGCGCGAGGTTCGGCTACACACTCCTCAGCGTCATCCTGATCTCGAACTTGATGGCGATCCTGCTGCAGTCGCTCTCGGCGCGGCTGGGCATCGCCAGCGGCCGCGACCTCGCTCAGGCGTGCCGCGACGGGTACTCGCGGCGGACGACGTTCGTGCTCTGGATCGTCTGCGAAATTGCGATTGCCGCCTGCGACCTGGCCGAGGTGCTGGGCGCCGCGATCGCGCTGCAGCTCCTGTTCGGCCTTCCACTGATGTGGGGAGTGTGCCTGACGGCGCTCGACGTGCTGCTCGTGCTCTACATGCAGCACAAGGGTTTCCGCTGGGTCGAGGCGATCGTCATCGCGCTCATTCTGGGGATCGCCGGTTGCTTTGCGGTCGAGCTCTGGATGGCTCGACCCGACGTCAGCGCCATGGCCCTGGGGCTCGTGCCGCGTACCGAGATTCTCACCAATCCCGCGATGCTCTACATTTCGATCGGCATCCTGGGGGCCACGGTGATGCCGCACAACCTCTACCTGCACTCGTCGATCGTGCAGACGCGTAACTACGGCGACTCATACGAAGCCAAGAAGGAGGCCATCCGGTACGCCACGATCGATTCGACCGTGGCGCTCATGTCGGCGCTGTTCATCAACGGTGCCATCCTCGTGATGGCGGCCGCCGTGTTCCACGGCACCCCGTACGAGGGCGTGGCCGACATCGGCGATGCCTACCTGTTGCTCGATCCGTTGCTCGGCGCAACCATGGCGAGCACGCTGTTCGCCGTCGCGCTGCTGTTCTCGGGCCAGAACGCCACGCTCACCGGCACGCTGGCCGGCCAGATTGTGATGGAAGGGTTCCTGAACATCCGGCTGCGTCCGTGGCTCCGCCGGCTCGTCACGCGATTGATCGCCATCGTGCCCGCGGTGATCGTCATCGGCGTCTACGGCGAAGAGGGATCCGGACCGCTCATCGTGCTGAGCCAGGTCATTCTCAGCATGCAGCTGCCGTTTGCGATTTTTCCGCTCGTGCAGTTCACGAGCAGTAAAAAAATGATGGGGCCGTTCGCGATCAAGACCTGGGTGAAGGCGCTCGCGTGGCCTGTCTGCCTGATCATCACCGCCTTGAACGTCTACCTGCTGTACCAGACGGCCATCGCATTTTTCAAAGGCTGAGCCGAACGTGTATCACCACATTCTTGTCGCGATTGAGAATTCCAAGGCCGATGACGCCATCATGGAGCACATCGCCGGCCTGGCGAAGCTGACGGGCGCGAAGCTGCTCCTCGTGCACGTCGCCGACGGATTTGCGGCGCGGCACTTCAAGGATTTGAATCTGCGCGAGTCGGAGGAAATACGCGAGGACCGCGCATACCTGACCCGGCGTTGCGAGGAGCTTCGCGCGGCCGGTTTCGAGGTGGACAGCCAGCTGGCGATGGGGGATCCGGCCACCGAGCTCATCAGGATCGCCGGCGAGGCCGAGGTCGATCTCATCGCGATGTCCACCCATGGCCATCGGCTGCTCGGCGACATCATCCACGGCACCACCGTCGACCGCGTCCGTCACATCGTCCGCGTGCCCGTTTTGCTGCTCCGCGGACAAACATGAAGCGGGTGACGACATCAGCTCCCACACGAATCGATCTTGCCGGCGGCACCGTTGATATCTGGCCTCTCTATCTTTTCCACGAGCACGCACAGACCCTGAACGCGGCGATCAGCCTTCGCGCTCACGCAGAGATTACCGCGCGGACCGACGGCCGGGTCCGGATCGAATCGATCGACACGGCGAAGACCGTTGACGTCGCGAGCTGGCCGGAACTGCAGCACGAGCCCACGCTGCCATTGCTCAGCCGGCTGGCGTATTTTTTCCGCGCGGAGAACCTGACGCTGCGGACACGCGGCGAGTCTCCCGCTGGTGCAGGCATCGCCGGATCGTCGGCGCTGAACGTCGCGGTCTGCGGCGCGTTGGCCCGGTGGTCGGGCGCCGATGTCGGCGGAGAGGCGCTGCTCACGATCGCCATGAACGTCGAAGCGCAGGTCATCCACGTGCCGACCGGCGTGCAGGACTACCGGCCCGCCTATTACGGCGGCATTGCCGCCATCGAGCTGCGTCCGGACGGCGTCAGGCGCGTCGCTCTCGACGTGGATACGCAGGAGCTGCAGCGCAGGCTGGTGCTGGCGTATACCGGCGCGCCCCATTTCTCGGGCACCAACAACTGGGAGATCACCAAACGCCACGTCGACGGCGATCGACACGTGTTCGAGTGCTTCGAGCGGATTGTGGCGGCAGCCATGGGGTTGCGCGAGGCGCTCGTCAGAGCAGATTGGGAGGGCGTGGCGCGATCGCTTCGGGTCGAGTGGGAGGCGCGCAAGCAACTCGCGCCGGGCGTGACGACGCCGATGATCGAGGCGCTCATCGACGGCGCATCGGCCGCGGGCGCCACCGCCGCGAAGGTGTGCGGCGCCGGCGGCGGCGGGTGCCTGTTCTGCCTGGCCGATCCGAAAGATGTACCGGCGGTGCAGAACGCCCTCTCGTCGGGCGGTGCGCGATTACTGGATTACCGCATTGAGACCGAGGGACTGCGGGTACACAGCCACTGATCGCTTGAACTCCTGACCTTCTGTTCGCAATCATGGACAACCTGGCCATCGCGCGCATTTTCTCCGAGATCGCCGACCTCCTCGAGATTAAGAGCGAAAACCCGTTCAAGATACGCGCGTACCGGAACGCGTCCGAGACCATCGCGTACGCCACCGAGCGGCTGGCGTACTGCACCGAGGACCAGCTGCGCGCGATTCCCGGCATCGGCAAGGATCTCGCTTCGAAGATCCGCGAGATCGCCGAGACCGGCGAAGCCCGATATCACCGGGACCTTCTCGAGCAGTTTCCCACCACGATTCTCGATCTGCTGCGCCTTCAAGGCGTCGGACCGAAAACGGTCGCCCAGCTCTACGCGCAGCTCGGCATCCGGACGGTGGACGAACTGGAGGCCGCGTGCCGGGAAGGCCGTGTTCGCGCGCTCAAGGGGCTGGGCGCGAAGAAAGAGCAGCTGATGCTGAAGGCCTGCGCGGAGCGGAAGCAGCATGCCGGACGGCATCTTCTGCCCGACGCCTCCGAGGCGGCCTCGCTGCTGCTCGAGTACCTCCGCGCAGAATGCTCCACCGTGACGTTCGTGCCGGTCGGCAGCGTACGCCGCGGCGCGGACACGTCTGGAGACATCGACATTCTCGCCACCGGAACCGATCCGCATGTGATGGCGACCTTCACCATCTACAAGCTCGTCGATCGGATTCTTGGTCAGGGTGAGACCAAGTCCAGCGTCCTGCTCTGGGGCGGCATTCAGGCGGATCTACGGCTCGTGCCGGAGGAGAGCCACGGCGCCGCCATGCAGTACTTCACCGGGTCGAAAGCCCACAACATCGCGCTGCGCGATCGCGCGATGTCGCGCGGGCTCAAGCTCAACGAGTACGGGTTGTTCCGCGTCGAGGACGGCGCGCTCGTCGCGGGCCGCACGGAGGCCGAGATCTACGACGCGCTCGGCCTCGTGGAGATCCCGGCGGAGCTCCGCGAAGGACGCGGCGAGATCGAGGCCGCCGAGCTGGACGCGCTCCCCCACCTGGTGACGCTCGCCGACATTCAGGGCGATCTGCACTCGCACACGACGGAAACCGACGGCCGCGACGATATCGAAACGATGGCGATCGCCGCTCGCGACGCCGGCTTCCGCTACCTCGCCATCACCGATCACAGCCAGGCGCTGGCGATGGCGAACGGGCTCGACGAGCATCGGGCGCTGGCCCACGCGCAGCGCGTCCGCGACATCAGCCATCGCCTCGAAGGCATCACGCTGCTGGCCGGCATCGAGTGCGATATCAGGCCTGACGGCGCCATGGATCTCGCCGACGACTGTCTCGCCCAGCTCGACGTGGTCATCGCATCGGTGCATTCGGCGTTCAACCAGGACGAAGCGCAGATGACCGACCGCATGCTTCGCGCGGTGACGTGCCCCTACGTGGACATCATCGGCCATCCGACCGGGCGGATTCTGCTGAGGCGCGAACCCTACAAGGTGGATGTGCGGCAACTCATCGAGGCGGCGGCCGAGGCGGGCGTGGCGCTCGAAATCAACGCACAGGTCGATCGCCTCGATCTGTCCGACGCCCACGCCAAATCGGCCCGCGATCGCGGCGTGAAGATTGTCATCAGCACCGATTCGCACGCCGCGGGCGGATTCCGGCAGATGCGATGGGGCGTCCAGGTGGCGCGACGCGCCTGGCTCACGAAAGACGACGTGTTGAATACGAGAACGGTCGCGGAGTTCCGCGCGGGATTGCGAAGGAATCGGCGGCTCTGAGTGACATGGCTACTGCGTCGGCACGAGCCGCTTCAGCTCCTCGAAGAAGTTCAGCACGACGACGAGCTGTGGCGCCGTGCCGGTCGATGCCGCGGCGTCCTTGATCATCAGAAACCGCGTGCCGTCGGGCGAGACATCGTAGCCGCGGCCTAGAGCAGTTTCCAGTTCCGTGTAGTACGTAGTGTCCGGCTTTAGCCGGACTTCACGCGGTCCGCCTAAAGGCGGACACTACGTACAATCGGAAAGC
>Ga0163150_10007059_pt1 | contig 13441 bp, 13 predicted proteins | sample OliLakLV19P2IB_FD_148628 | JGI IMG/M metagenome (GOLD analysis project Ga0163150, IMG submission 148628) | Freshwater microbial mat bacterial communities from Lake Vanda, McMurdo Dry Valleys, Antarctica - Oligotrophic Lake LV.19.P2.IB | ecosystem: Environmental > Aquatic > Freshwater > Lake >...
ATGGGCAGCCGCCTGCTGCGGCGCTGGCTGCATCGACCACTGACCAATATCGACGTGTTGCGGGCACGGCATGCGGCGCTGCACGCGCTGTGCGAAAACGACACTTACGACACTGTGCGCAGTGCGCTCAAGCCCGTGGGTGATATGGAACGCATTCTAACCCGGGTGGCCCTGCGCTCCGCCCGCCCCCGGGACCTGACGCGACTGCTCAGCTCACTGCAGGCTCTGCCACAGGTTCGCGTCGAACTGGCTCCCCTCAATGCGTCTCTGCTGCGCGCGCTCAGTGAGCGGGCCGGCGACTATCCCGATCTCTGCCAGTTGTTGGCCAGTGCCCTTATCGACAACCCGCCCGTCGTGATACGCGATGGCGGGGTCATCGCCGACGGCTACGACCAGGATCTCGATGAACTGCGCCAGATCAGCAGTCATGCCGGAGACTTTTTACTGGACATCGAAACACGCGAGAAGCAGGCCACCGGCATCAGCACGCTGAAGGTCGGCTACAACCGGGTGCACGGCTATTACATAGAGATCAGCCGCGCCCAATCCGACAAGGCGCCCGCCAGCTATATGCGGCGCCAGACGCTGAAGAACGCGGAGCGCTTCATCACCCCCGAATTGAAGGCCTTCGAGGACAAGGCCCTGTCCAGCAAGAGTCGCGCACTGGCCCGGGAAAAGTTTCTGTACGAGGATTTGCTGGAACGCCTCAACCAACAGTTGTCCCCGCTGCAGGATACCGCCGCCGCGGTCGCTGAAATCGACGTGCTGGCCAATCTGGCGGAGCGGGCCGACACGCTCCGTTTATGCCAGCCGCAATTCTGTGATGAACAGGTGTTTGAGGTCATCGCCGGGCGCCATCTGGTGGTGGAACAAGTGCTGCAGGAACCGTTTATCGCCAACGATACGCTGCTCAATGAACGGCGGCGCATGCTGCTCATCACCGGACCCAATATGGGCGGCAAATCCACCTATATGCGCCAAAATGCGGTCATTGCCCTGCTCGCCCATATTGGCAGCTATGTGCCGGCAAGCGCCGCGACATTGGCGCCCATAGATCGCATTTTCACCCGCATCGGCTCCTCCGATGATCTGGCCGGTGGCCGCTCCACCTTCATGGTGGAAATGACCGAAACCGCCAATATCCTGCACAACGCCAGCCACCGCAGCCTGGTGTTGATGGACGAAGTAGGCAGAGGGACCAGCACCTTCGACGGCCTCAGCCTGGCCTGGGCGACTGCGGTGCAACTGGCGCGTTCCGTCAAGGCGTTTACCCTGTTTGCCACGCATTATTTCGAGCTGACCAGCTTACCCGAGTTGTGTCCCACCATGGCCAATGTGCACCTCGACGCCACCGAGCACCAGGATCACGTGGTGTTCCTGCACAATATCCAGGACGGGCCAGCCAATCGTAGCTTCGGCTTGCAGGTGGCCAAGCTCGCAGGCATTCCGGTCCCGGTACTGCTGGCGGCACAGGAAAAGCTCATGGAGCTGGAGCGCGGAGCATTACGCGGTGCTACACCAGAGCAGGCCAGCGCAATGTTCCCAGCCCAAAACGATCTATTCAGTCTGTCCCAGCCGCACCCCGTGATTGAGTCGCTTTATGCCCTGGATGTGAATGACCTGACCCCCCGCCAGGCCCTGGATAAACTCTTTGAACTAAAAGCACAACTGGATTAGTTCCGGATCAGATACAACGTGTAATTCAGCCACATCGCGGGGTGTGACCGCCCTCACAGTGCCTTGGAATATCACCTCGTCAGGCCTTCATTTCTGCACCTCCAGCAGGTAGACTAACGCCCCGTAGTCGAGATATCATCATCCAAGAGGCGTTTCAGGAATGACTTTTGTTGTAGGCGAAGATTGTATCAACTGTAAGCACACCGACTGTGTTGAGGTCTGCCCGGTTGATTGCTTTTACGAGGGTCCCAACTTTCTGGTTATCCACCCCGATGAATGTATTGATTGCGCCCTGTGCGAACCGGAGTGCCCTGTAAATGCCATCTTCTCCGAGGACGAGTTGCCTGAGGATCAGGCGGTGTTTCTGGAGCTAAATGCCGAGCTCGCTGAAATATGGCCCTGCATCACCGAAATGAAGGGCGGCCTACCTGACGCGGAGGAGTGGGCCGGCAAACCTAATAAACTTGCACTATTGCAACGCTAGGCACATCGCGATGATCCGGGAACCCCGTTATGGTGACATACCGGGGTTCTTTTTTATCCATTCTGCTAGACTGCGGCGATGACTGAACCCAAAACACCCTTTACCATGGATTGGCGCGTCGCCTTCGGGCTGACTGTCACCATCCTGTGGTTTAGTGCGGGTCTGTCTTACCTGCTGGGAATTGTTGGAGCAGATAATTTCATCCATCTCCCGACGGCGGATATCGGCAGCTTCCTGGAAGGCGCCTTCGCACCCCTGGCCTTTCTGTGGCTGGTCATCGGCCACTTTATGCAACAGAAAGAGATCAGCGCCAACACCAGGGCCATCAAACTGCAGGAACAAAGCGCGCGACGGTTGGAATTGCACTCCCGCCAGGACAGCTATTTCAAGCTGCTTAGCCTGGTGCAGGACCAACTGGGCGCCATCGCTGGCTTTCACTTCATGTCGGTCTGTGGTCCAACGGGTACCGGCGAGATTGCCTCGTTGGAATTTACCGAACAGCGCGCTCACGCTGCGAGCGGCGACCACGCCTGGTTTATCCGAAAAATGATTGCGTTGGTCGCCGGCGATATAGGAAATGAGGACACAATGCAGGAAATTTTCTTTAGCACTGCCGTCCGCACTCGTCACACAGAAAACTACCGCAGAACATTTAAAAAATTGCTGGACGCCGCACGTGCCGTTGATACAGACGATATGGTCACGGACGCCTTACTCAACGGATCTGCAGCAGGACTGCTTTACCGTATCATCCTTCATGTAAAAGGAGAGAGTCGCCTGGACATGACCCTGCCTCCAGCGGCTCCGGCTCCGCCGCCGATGGGGGCTCCTCCAAACCGCTAGAGCGCGCTCAGTTCAAGCTTGCGAAATTTCACTGTACCGTCTGCCCAGTGCTGCAAAGCGATAAAACCTGCGGTCGGGTCCGCGTTGTCGAGCACTGCGGTAGTCACACCGTTAACCTTCACCTCGATTGCAGCGCCCTTGGCAGTCACCTCGTAGGTGTTCCAACGCCCCACCGTCTCTACCCTGACCATAGGAGGCATAAACTGCATAACGACAGCTCCAGTGCGCGCTTCCTGCTGTGGGTGCTCGTCCCAGATATTCAGTTCGTAGCAGGTTTCGGGGTGGATACGGGAGCGATCCCTGCAGCGAATGAAGATGCCTGAATTGGTGGTGGCGTCCACCCAAAATTCTGCCTGCAGGTGAAAATCAGCGTAGTCCTGCGCGCTGACCAGGAAACCATCATCGCTGCCGCTGGCCACGATGGCCTGATCCACCACAGACCATTTGCCAGCGCCTTCAATCCGCCAGCCGTCCAGGCTGTGACCGTCGAACAGTGCGACGGGGTCAGCGTGCGCCAATTGACTGGCACAGAGTAAGCCTACGGCAATATACCTGGGTATAATCGAGGCTTGCAGCAATACTATTTTAGCTGCGGTTAGCTTACCCATGGCGATTTTCGAAGAACTCAAGCGGCAGTGGATCGCCCGACCGCTCCAAATACTTCACCTGATCGAGAGCAGGCAGATCCAACTCCGACAAATATCCTCAGCCATGGTTAGCACTCCCTAATTTTTGCCGGGTTGACTTTAAATTTTGATATAAAAAATGTGCAGCGGAGCCGCGGTATCAGAAAAAAGAAGCGGAAGGAACGGGGCTTAACTGAACAGCGAATCGCCACTCAATCCCTGCGTCTCCATGATACTGCGCAGCCGCTTGAGCGCATCGACCTGAATCTGTCGCACACGCTCGCGGGTCAGGCCAATCTCTCGGCCCACCTCTTCCAGCGTACTACTCTCGTAACCGCGCAGGCCAAAGCGGCGCGAAACCACCTCCCGCTGCTTGTCTGAAAGCTCTTCCAACCAGATGCCGATGTTGTCCTTGATATCCATATCCTGCAACAGCTGGGAGGGGTCGCAGACATGGACATCGGCAATCAAATCCACCATGGAATTGTCCGAATCAGGACCCACCGGGGTATCCATCGAAATGACACGCTCGTTAAGTCTCAACATACGCTTCACATCGGCTACCGGCCGATCCAGCATTTCTGCAATTTCCTCTGCTGAAGGTTCATGATCGAGCTTTTGAGTCAGTTCGCGCGCGGCGCGCAGGTAGATGTTGAGCTCCTTCACCACATGAATGGGCAATCGTATGGTTCGGGTCTGGTTCATAATCGCCCGCTCTATGGTCTGGCGTATCCACCAGGTGGCATAGGTTGAAAAACGAAAACCAAGATCGGGGTCGAATTTCTCAACCGCCCTGATTAAACCAAGATTGCCCTCTTCAATCAGATCCAGCAGGGTGAGTCCACGGTTGATATAGCGGCGCGAAATTTTTACCACCAGGCGCAGATTGCTCTCGATCATGCGCTGACGTCCCGACTCATCACCACTGCGCGCCTGCCGGGCATAATACTTTTCCTCATCCGAGCTCAACAGCGGTGAGTAGCCGATTTCATTCAGGTACAACTGGGTGGCATCGAGGGACTTTTCAGTCCTGGGGGACACTTCACCTTTGGCGCGATCAAAATCGTCTTCACTGAGATCGACCGATGGATCAAGCCAATCTGTAACAGCCAGCGCTTCCTGTTCTACATCTTCGGAGTTGATTTGAGTGTTGCCTGGGGGCTTTGCGGACCGAGCACTGACAGGTGGCGTATTACGAGCGACTACGGACCGCTTTACGGCCGTGCCTGGTTTCGAATTCCGTTTCGAACCTGCGGTTGTAGGATCCACATCCATGGCCATAACCCACTCTTCTTTTAGTATAAATACTCAGAGTATTTTTCGCCGGGCCCACCAGACTAACCCAGGTATATTGCAAATTGCAAACAGGGTTCAGAAACGCAATATTATTCTAGTATTCGCTAATATTTTGTGGCCTTTAGCAGGTCAATAATGCCCTATTTGCCAGACTACTACCGCCGCGGCAGTACCCTTTGCGGGTCAATAGGCTTGCCCTCCTTGCGAATCTCAAAATGCAGTTTCACCGTATCGGTGCCTGAGCTGCCCTTTTCCGCGATGGTTTGTCCTGCCACGACCGTCTGGCCTTCGGCAACCAGCAAACGGTCATTGTGCCCGTAGGCACTGAGGTATACCTCGTTGTGCTTGACAATCAACAGCTCACCGAATCCGACGATACCCGTGCCAGCGTAGACCACTTTACCGGCCGCCACTGCGACAATCGGGTCACCGCGTACGCCGCCGATATCGATACCCTTGTGCACAGTCTCGGAATAGCCCCTGATCACTGGCCCCGATGTCGGCCAGAGCCAGGACTTGACCTCGCCCCCCACGTGGGCAGCCACGCCAGCCTCCGCTTTGACCGTGGCGACTGGGGGGGCGCCCACCGGCGCGGGTGCCGGGAGCGCTTCGCTGACAACCGGTTTGCTGCGCATTACCGTAGACGGCGTAGATGCCCCACTACCGGGCGGGACAGGACCTGGCAGGGGCGTGTACACAAGCGGGCGCGCGGGAGTGGCTGCAGGCGCACTGGTTTTCACAGACGGGGCCGCCTCGTCCAAATAGATTTTCTGCCCAGGATAAATGGTATACGGTGCCGCTATACCGTTGGCCACCGCCACCTTGCGAAAGTCCAGACCATAGCGAAACGCGATGGAATACAGTGTATCGCCACGTTTTACGCTGTAGGCAGAGTACTGCGGCTGTGCAGTTCGGTCTTCCACGGGTGCGCGCGCATTACCGCCACACGCAACGAGGCCGCACAACACCAGGCTCAACACAATCCTCGCTAGCAAACGCTTTCCTCAACACGGGTATCACCGCGGCCGGACGTGACCCCAACAGGTTTGTATCAACCAGATACTGGCCACTACTTTTCTTTACCAGAGCGCAACGGCACAAAATAGACGGCCTCAACGATTTCGGTTTCGTAACCCTCGTGGGTGCGCGTCACCACCTGTAAATGCTGGATCTCGCCCCCGACTGGTATGACCATGCGACCACCGGTTGCGAGTTGCACCAGCAGGTCCTCGGGAATTCGCTCCGGGGCGGCGGTGACCACGATACCGTCAAAGGGGCCGCACTCCTCCCAACCCATGCCACCATCGGCATGATTCATGTGGATGTTGCGCAGTTTGAGCTGACGCAAACGCTGACGCGCCTTTTGCTGCAAGGTCTTGATGCGCTCCACGCTATACACTTCATCGACCAATTGCGCCAGTATTGCCGTCTGGTAGCCAGAGCCGGTACCGATTTCCAGGACCCGCGAACGCGGTCCCGCCGCCAACAGCAACTCCGTCATACGGGCGACAACATAAGGCTGTGATAAGGTCTGTTGGTAGCCTATGGGCAATGCCACATCTTCATAAGCGCGATGAGCCATGGCCTCGTCAAGGAACAGGTGACGCGGCGTAGTGCGCATGACATCCAACACCGTCGCATTACTTACCCCCTGTTCCGCCAACCGCTGTACCAAACGCTCCCGTGTGCGCTGGGACGTCATCCCAATGCCATGAAGATCAATCCTGTTCACTACCGATACCACTCTCTATACACCCCTCTTTATACTGCACGAATTCAGCCAGCAGTGCGGTGGCATAGCTGCCAGCACCCAGCGAAAAATCCAGTTGCAGAGTCTCATCATCACAAAACTGCCAGCAAAAGTCATCCGGCACCATGCGCGCGGGGCGCCAGGCCAGATCCAGAGCGGACTCCTCCAGGAAGTCACAGATATCCCGGCACTCAGCCAGGGTATCCGCCTGTCGCGCGCCGAACATGGCGTCGACACTGGCCTGTCCACGCCCCCACAGTGGCAATCCGGGATGAATATCACCACCGCGCGCACGCGCGCGAATATCGTCATTGACCTCTGCGCAGGTGAAGAAACTCCTGGTCCCGCGCAACAGACACACATCACCGGGGTTTATCGCATTCCAGTCACCGTTTTCTACCCGCAGAGCAAGCAGTCGATTAAACACATAGGCGCGCAAGGCCGAGAAATACAGGCTGCGCTTGTCGCGCGACAGTCTGCGTCCGCTGTGCATCCAGCGCCTGGCTTGCTCGAGTGTCGAGCCATTGCGACCAAAACGCTGCTCACCAAAATAGTTGGGAACACCGGCGTCGCGCAGTTTCTCCAAACGCTGTTCGAGAGCCGCCCGTTCACCCGTCAACGCACGCAACACCAGCGTAAATCGATTGGCGCGATGTACGCCGCGCCTGAGTTTGCGCAGATGCCGCCCCATCGCCACTACCTGCACATCGCCGCCGGCTTCTAGCGCGTGCCAGTCGGGCTCGGCGCGCCCGGCCATACCGACACTGAACCATTGCCGGGTTACGGCATTACGGTCTTTCAAACCGCTGAGACCAATATCACGCGGCGCCGCGCCGCTGAGGGCAGACAAACGCTGTAGCAATTCCATACTGTTGAGCTGGCGTTTCTGCACATACAGGAAACAGTGCTCGCCCGCACCCGACAACTCGAAGCCCAGTTGTTCGCTGACCTTGAAATCCTCGGGGCAGCAGCGAATCGATGCGCTACCGGGAAGTGAACCCCATGCCCGGGGCCACGGTGGCATCATAGAGCTGCGGTCAGCAGCAATACGACCGCGTGGACTGCAATGCCCTCCTGACGGCCGGTAAAACCCAGTTTCTCTGTGGTGGTGGCTTTCACATTCACTTGCGCCACCGTGGCGGCCATATCGGCAGCCAGATTCTCGCGCATGCTGGCAATATGGGCCGCCATCCGCGGTGCCTGTGCAATGAGCGTGGCATCCAGATTACCCAGCACCCAGCCTGCCTGCTGCACCAAGTCCATCACCTGGCGCAACAACAGTCGACTATCAATACCCGCATTGGCCGGATCGGTGTCAGGGAAATGCTGGCCTATATCACCTTGGCCGAGCGCACCCAACAATGCGTCACAGACCGCGTGAATCAGCACGTCGCCGTCGGAGTGGGCCACCAGGCCGCGATCGTGGGGGATACGCACCCCACCGAGCACCAGTGTGTCGCCCGGCCCAAAGCGGTGTACATCATAGCCGTGGCCTATGCGCATCGACGGCCGCTCTGAGTTCTATTATTCATGCCTGTACACGCCCGACCCGTGCCTGCAGATACCAGGCCGCCAGCGGCAGGTCCGCAGCGACGGTCACCTTGAGGTTGCCTGCCGATGCGGCAATCAATTGTATCGGATAACCCGCCATCTCCATGGCGCACGCCTCGTCAGTCACGGCCAGATCCTTCTCCTGCGCCTGAGCCAGTGCCCGGCGCAATTCATCGAGGCGAAACATCTGTGGTGTCTGGGCCCGCCACAGGGTAGCGCGATCCAGGGTACGTATAACCAGCGCATCTGGCGAGGCCTGCTTGACCGTATCAACGATGGGCTCCGCCAATATCCCGCCCGTACCGCTGGCGGTCACTGCCTCTATCAATCTCTCAATATCGTGCGCCCGGAGGCAGGGCCGCGCCGCGTCGTGCACCAGCACCCAATCCCGTGGCGCCGCTTCGGATAGCAGGTGCTCCAGCCCCGCCAGCACAGAACCACTGCGCTGCTTCGCGCCAGTGACAGTCTGTACCCGCGGGTCCTGGAAAATCGGCAGTGCAGCCGCCCGGCAGTCTGTTGCATGCAGCGCCACAACGACCCCAGAGAGCTGCTCACACGCCAACAGGGCACGCAGACTGTGCTCCAGCAGAGTGGCACCGGCCACCTGCATATATTGCTTGGGCAGATCACCCCCCATACGGCTGCCAGTGCCTGCAGCCGGCAGCACTGCCCAGCAACGTGCTTTGCCCTGACTCATGGTTTGTCTTCCGCAGCGGGCTCAGGACTCGCGGCTCTCGCAGGCTCAGGACTCTCAACTATCTGATAAAAGGTTTCACCCTCCCGCACCAGCCCCAGTTGTTCCCGGGCGCGCTGTTCCACACCCTTGTTACCACTTTGCAGCTCCATTACTTCCCGTTCCAATACCGCGTTGCGCGCCTGCAACTCACTATTGATGCGGGTCTTTTCCTCGATCTGGATTTGCAGTCGATGCTGTTCCGCCAGGCTGCCCTCGGCGAACCACAGGCGGTACTGCAGTACACCCAGCAGCAGTAGCAGTGTAAAAAGCAGCCAGCGCAAGGGCTAGGTCTTCACTGGCGGGTGAATTCCGCCAGGCCGCGGTAGGGCGCACGTCCGGCCAGCTCCGCTTCGATACGCAGCAGGCGATTGTACTTGGCCACCCGGTCCGAACGGCACAGAGAGCCTGTTTTGATCTGGCCCGCTGCGGTAGCCACCGCCAGGTCGGCAATGGTGGTGTCCTCGGTCTCACCACTGCGATGGGAGATCACTGCGGTGTAGCCAGCCGCCTTGGCCATGGCAATGGCATCGAGGGTCTCGGACAGGCTGCCGATCTGGTTGAATTTGATCAGGATCGAATTGGCCACGCCCTTGTCGATACCCTCCCTGAGAATCCTGGTATTGGTGACAAACAGGTCGTCGCCCACCAGTTGCACCTTGTCGCCGAGCTTGTCGGTCAGCAACTTCCAGCCGTCCCAGTCGGATTCGTCCAGGCCGTCTTCAATGGAAATAATGGGGTGGCGGCCAGCGAGGTCCGCCAGGTAGTCAGTGAAGGCCGCACTGCTGAACTGCTTGCCTTCGCCGGCAAGATTGTACAGGCCGTCCCGGTAAAACTCGGATGCCGCACAGTCCAGCGCCAGGGTGATGTCGCTGCCCAGTTTATAGCCCGCCCTGGCCACTGCATCGGCAATCACCTCCAGGGCCGCCTCGTTGGAAGGCAGATTGGGAGCGAAGCCGCCCTCGTCGCCAACGGCGGTACTCAGGCCGCGAGTAGATAACACTTTTTTGAGGTGGTGAAAGATTTCCGCACCGGCCCGCAAGCCCTCCGCGAAGGTGGCCGCCCCCACCGGCTGCACCATGAACTCCTGTATATCCACATTGTTATCAGCGTGTTCACCGCCGTTGAGGATATTCATCATCGGTACTGGCATGGTGAACCCGGAGCTGCCATTGATATCGGCGATGTGCTGATACAGCGGTATCCTGCGGGCCAGGGCCGCCGCCTTAGCCGCTGCCAGCGACACCGCGAGAATGGCATTGGCGCCAAACTTCGCCTTGTTGTCCGTGCCATCCGCTGCGATCATGACCGCGTCCAGCTCGCGCTGGGCCCCGGCGTCACGCCCCAGCAGTAGCGCCTTGATGGGGCCATTCACATGACCGACAGCCTGTAGCACACCCTTACCCAGGTAGCGACCCGCATCGCCGTCACGCAGTTCCAGGGCTTCGCGCGAGCCGGTGGAGGCGCCGGAGGGTGCACAGGCAGAGCCGACTTCTCCGGATTTCAGGGTCACTTCGGCCATCACCGTAGGATTCCCGCGCGAATCCATTACTTCAAAAGCCTGTATATTTGTGATCGATGTCATGCGGTCCAGCTCCGTAATTACTATTCGATGTGCAGGGGGGGCAATGACTTCACCAGGTCATCGACCGCCTTCACCTGTACCAAAAAGGGCTCCAATTGTGCCAGCGGCAGTGCGCTGGGACCGTCGCAGCGCGCCTTGTCCGGCTCCGGATGAGCCTCCAGGAACAGACCTGCCAGGCCGACCGCCATGCCGGACCGCGCCAGTTCGACCACCTGCGCCCGGCGCCCACCGGACGCAGCGCCCCCGGTATCCCGACACTGCAGCGCGTGGGTGACGTCAAAAATCAGGGGCACATTCCCGCAGTCGCGCTTCATCACACCAAACCCCAGCATATCTACTACGAGGTTATCATAGCCAAAGTTGCTGCCGCGCTCGCACAACATGACGCGGTTGTTACCGCACTCGGCAAATTTTTCCACGATATTGGCCATCTGCGAGGGACTGAGAAATTGCGGCTTCTTGATATTGATCACCGCGCCAGTAGCCGCCATCGCCGCCACGAGGTCGGTCTGGCGCGCCAAAAACGCCGGGAGCTGGATGATATCGCACACCTCGGCGGCGAGCGCCGCCTGTTCTGGCGTGTGCACGTCGGTGATGACCGGTATACCGAACGTCGCTTTAACCTCGGCTAGAATTGACAGGCCCTCCTGGAGGCCGGGCCCCCGGAAGGAGTAAATGGAAGAGCGGTTGGCCTTGTCGTAGGATGCCTTGAACAGATAGGGAATGCCCAGCCTGTTGCACACCTCGACATAATGCTCGGCCACCCGCAGGGCAAAATCGCGACTCTCCAATACATTCACACCACCCAGCAGGACAAAGGGGGCGGTGTTGCCGATACGCAGTTTGCCAACAGAAATGGTCTGGTCAGTCACGGCCTGTACTCATTATCAGTTTACCGGGTTGACGGTCTGGCCCCGGGCGTGGGCGATGGCCGCTTCGATATAACTGGTGAACAGCGGATGTCCACCGCGGGGCCGGGAAGTGAACTCCGGATGGAACTGACAGGCAACAAACCAGGGGTGTGCAGGCAACTCGATCATCTCCACCAGCGAGTGATCCGCGGACCAGCCGGCGATACGCATGCCCGCATCCTGTAACCGATCCAGATAGTTGTTGTTCACCTCATAGCGGTGACGGTGGCGCTCCGAAATAACATCCTTGCCGTAGATTTCCCGCACCTTGCTGCCAGCTTCCAGGTGGCAGGGCTGGGCACCCAGGCGCATGGTGCCACCCTTGTCGGATGATTCATTGCGCTGCTGTGAGCTGCCATCGGGGTTCATCCACTCAGTGATCAAGGCCACGATGGGGTGGGGCGTGGCCGGATTCATCTCGGTGGAATCCGCGCCCGCCAGTCCGCAGACATTGCGCGCGTACTCTACCAATGCGACGTGCATACCGAGGCAGATGCCCAGGAAAGGGATGTTATTCTCTCGTGCGTAACGCACTGCGGTAATCTTGCCCCCCACACCGCGATCGCCAAAACCGCCGGGCACCAGGATCGCATTTACCCCTTGGAGTGCTGCGGTGCCATGCCGTTCGATGTCCTCGGCGTCGCAATATTCTATCTTTACATGGGTCAGTGTCTGCAGGCCGGCATGCACCAGTGCTTCATTTAGGGATTTGTAAGCGTCCTGCAGGTCGACGTATTTGCCGACCATGGCAACCCGCACCTGGCCACGATTGGGGGTAAATTCCCGCGCCACGACATCGTCCCAATCAGACAGGTCTGCCACGCTTTTGCAGTCAATGCCAAAACGCTCCACCACAAACTTGTCCAGGCCGAAGTCGCGCAGCATACCCGGAATTTTATAGATCGAATCCACATCCAACAGCGGAATGACGGCACGCTCTTCGACGTTGGTGAAGAGGGATATTTTCTTGCGGGCACTCTCCTCTATCTCTACCGAACAGCGACACAACAGAATATCAGGCTGCAGCCCTATCGAGCGCAGTTCCTTGACCGAGTGTTGGGTGGGTTTGGTTTTGATCTCCCCCGCAGTGGCTATATAAGGCACCAGGGTGAGGTGCATCAACAGGGCGCGACTGGGCCCCATTTCCAGCTTGAGTTGCCGCGCAGCCTCCAGGAACGGCAGGCCTTCGATGTCGCCCACCGTACCGCCAATCTCGACGACCGCCACATCGGCATCGCCTGCTCCCAGTATCACGCGACGCTTGATCTCATCAGTGATATGCGGGATGACCTGCACCGTGCCACCCAGGTAATCACCACGGCGCTCCTTGCGCAGTACCGCGTTGTAGACCCGGCCCGTGGTGAAGTTATTGGTGCGCGTCATGACAGTGTGGGTAAAACGTTCGTAATGGCCCAGATCCAGATCGGTCTCTGCCCCATCCTCAGTCACAAAGACCTCACCGTGCTGGAACGGGCTCATGGTACCGGGATCGACGTTGATGTAGGGATCGAGCTTGAGCAGAGTGACCCGGATGCCCCTGGCCTCCAGCACTGCGGCCATGGAGGCAGCCGCGATTCCTTTGCCCAGAGAAGAAACTACCCCACCTGTGACGAAAATATAACGCGTCATGATTAGCCTATAATTATGCTGTATTTCCGGGCACACAACACCCGCGTCCGGCACTCACAGGGAGCTTTATCTACCGGCGCAAGTCCTGCAAAAGATGGGCAATCAGGCTACCAGAAAGGCGCGGCAAGCTCAATCGGAACGAGCGCTGGCGAGCGGTTCCCAGCTCAGGTTCCAGCGGTGTTCGCCCTCCGTCGCCGCCGTGCGCCAGCGGCTGGACTCGCAATGGGCCAGATCGCCCACCGCCAGCAACTCGTCCTCCACGTACAACAGGGGGACACGATCCCGCCACCAGGGCGGGACATGCCACTCCTGTAACAGGGCCTTGAGGCTGCGACTGCCGGAGCGCCCTGGTGGCG
>Ga0163150_10007062_pt1 | contig 13435 bp, 7 predicted proteins | sample OliLakLV19P2IB_FD_148628 | JGI IMG/M metagenome (GOLD analysis project Ga0163150, IMG submission 148628) | Freshwater microbial mat bacterial communities from Lake Vanda, McMurdo Dry Valleys, Antarctica - Oligotrophic Lake LV.19.P2.IB | ecosystem: Environmental > Aquatic > Freshwater > Lake >...
GAACAAACCGCCATCGCCGCCGTGCTGACGGAGATGGACGCGGAGCTGGCGGTGCTGGAGCAGCGGCAGGCCAAGACCCGCGCCCTCAAGCAAGGCATGATGCAGGAACTCCTCACCGGCAGGACGCGGCTCGTTTAACCCTTCGCCATGCCCGTCACGACCTACCATGTGGATGAAGCCGGTGACGGGGTCTTGTTTGGCCCCAAGGGACGTGACCGCCTGACCGATGCCGACGCCAACCAGTTTTTCATGCTCGGGATGGTGTGCTGTGCCGACGAGGCCCACGTCGCCGCCGAATTGTCCGCCCTGCGTGCGGAGCTTTTGGGCAGCCCGCTTTACGCCGGCATCCCGTCGATGCAGCCCGCCGCGCAGAAGACCGTCCGCGCCTTTCACGCCAAGGACGATCACCCCGAAATTCGTGCCCGGGCGTTCGAGAGGATCGCGGCGCTGGACTTCAAATTCTACGCCGTGATCAAAGACATGCGGAAGGTGCGCGACTACGTGCAGGGCCGAAACCGGATGCATGCCGACTACCGCTATCACCCCAACGAGCTCTACGACTTGACCGTGCGGATGCTGTTCAAAGAACGGCTGCACCAGAGCGAGCATTGCCGAGTGGTGTTTGCCCGGCGCGGGCATTCCGACCGCACGGCCGCGCTCAGTGAGCAGTTGCAACAAACCCGGGAGCGGTTTCTCGCCGAGCGCAATACGACCTCGGCTACCACGCTGGACATGACGCCGGCTTATCCATGGGAGCAGCCCTGCCTGCAAGTAGCGGACTACTGCCTGTGGGCGTTGCAGCGGTGCTACGAGAAACACGAAGCCCGTTTCCTTCACGCCATTTGGCCCAAAGTTTCAAACCTCCATGATGCCGACGATCCGCAGGGCCATCGGAGTTATGGCTCATACCTGCGCCGCAAAGACCCGCCACCCGACCCGCTGAAAATAAAAAACCGATGGATATAGGTTTCGTTGACCCGAAGATCTGAAACACACGGCATGAAGCCGAATTTCGTCCACCGGTGAAAGCAGAGTGGTCAAAGCCCATCCCTCAAGTCAATCCCGCCTTCTCGCTCGCTGAACACAAAACGATGAAATCCTACTACCGCGTCATGCTCGGGCAGGGAAGCAAGCACGCGGCGGCGTGTTTCGCCGGAGGCTTTATTGGCACGGACTTTGAAATCCATCAGGACCTGACCGGCAAGTTGCCGGAAAAGTGGCGTCAGTTTAACCAGACGTTCATCCCTATCTTTCTCTCGATCCGACCGGAAAAAACCAAGATCGGCGCCGGCCTCGCCTGCGGCGCGTTATGGGTCGTCTCGAAGGGCATTCTCAAGGAAGACGTGGTGCTCTGCCCCGACGGCGCGGCTCGGTATCGCATCGGTGTCGTCACGGGCGAGTACTACTACGCGCCGGGGGAGATTTTGCCGCATCGTCGCCCCGTGCGTTGGCTGAGTGAGATCATCGACCGGGTCGATATGAGCGAAGGACTCCAAAATTCTTCGGGCTCAGTGGGCACGGTGAGCAATCTGAGCCGGGCGGGTTACAACGAGGAAATCGAAAAGCTGCTGGGCGGAATACCGGTCACGCCGGCGGCTTCGTCTGACCCTGCGGTCGAGGATGGCTCGGCGTTCGCGTTGGAAAAGCACTTGGAGGATTTTCTCGTCAAGAACTGGGCGCAGACGGATTTGGGGCGCGACTACACCATCTACACGGAAGCTGGCGAGCCTATTGGGCAGCAGTATCAGACGTACACCGGTCCGCTGGACATCCTCGCGGTCAGCAAAGACCAGAAGCATCTGCTCGTGGTGGAACTAAAGAAAGGCCGGGCCAGCGACGCCGTCGTGGGACAGACGCTGCGCTACATGAGCTACGTTCAGGAAGAGCTGGCCGAGTCCGGGCAGATCGTCCGCGGCGCGATCATCGCCCACGAAGACGATCCACGCATTCGCCGCGCCCTCATGATGACGCCGAACATCGTGTTCTACCGGTATCAAGTGAGTTTTAAGTTGGTGAAGACATGAACCCGCTCCGGCTTTTCATCAGCAGCGTGCAAAAGGAGCTGGAACTGGAGCGGGCCGCCGTCGCGGCGTTGATCTCCACGGATCCGTTCCTGCTCCAGCATTGCGTGCCGGTGCTGTTCGAAAAAGAGCCGCCGCCGGCGCGGCCGGCGAAACGGCCCTACCTCGCTGCGCTGGGCAGCTGCGCGATCTACGTGCTGGTGATCGCCAACGAGTATGGCCAGCCCGACGGCGAAATTTCCGCCACCCACCACGAATACCGGGAGGCACAGAAACTGAAACTGCCGACTATCGTATTTCTCAAGGGCGCCAGGGACGATGCGCGTTCGCCGCAGGTGCAGGCGCTCATCGCCGAGACAAAAAAAGACGGCTACACCTACAAGCGATTCCATGACCGCGAGGATTTGAAGCCCTTGATGCTCGAGGCGCTCCGCCGGTTGCTGGCGGAGGAATTCAAAATCGCCGCCACGCCGGCCGAGGTCAGCGAAAGCGGGAATCTGATCGATGCCGCCTCGGCCTTCGAGTCGGTGGTGCTTCCCGATCTCTCCGGGTGGGAACTCGAGGTGGACTTACTCGCGGCGTTTGCCCGCGGCACAGGCGCTGGCACGCCCACGGCGGGAAAACCGCCGGCCATCGACGCGCTGCATTCCCATGGGCTGTTGGTGCGCGACCCGTTGCGGGGAGTTTTTCATCCGACCGCGGCCGCTTGGTTGTTGTTTGGCAAACGTCCCGCGGATCGTTTTCCGCAATGTGAGATCCTCGCCGACGCCTATGACGACATCCGGATCAGCGGCCGGCCCAAGGGGCAGGCGACCATCAACGCGCCATTGCCCCACGCGCTGGAAAAAGCGCTCAAGTTTGTCGACGATCACACCTTTCACCCGCGTCGCGTGGTGGGGTTGAACAACCTGCGGCTCGACGAGTATCCCGTCGCGGCACTCCGCGAAGCCTTGGTCAACGCCGTCGCGCACCGCAGTTACGACGACGCCAGCCGCAAGGTCTTGGTGCGGGTGTTCAGCGACCGGGTGGAGGTTTCCAGTCCCGGCTATCCGCCGCAGCCGCTCACCCTGGCCAAGCTACGCAAAGGCGGTTACCGGCCTTGCTCGCGCAATCCCCTCATTGCCCAGACGCTCGCGACGCTCGGCGTGATGGAACAGCGTGGCAGCGGCTTCGCCCGGATGCACGACGCCATGCTCAACCATGGTCTCGATGCGCCGGTGATCGAGCAGCAGGATGGCTATTTCGTGGTGACGCTGCCCGGACCAGCGGGGAACTACGACCGGCTCAAGGTGCCGGCGGATGCGGGAGGAATGGTAACACCGGCCATCGAGGCGCAACTCAACAAACGCCAGAAAAAGATGGTCGAGCTTTTGGCGTCCGGGGAGGAACTCACTAGCCGTCGATGCGAAGACGAGTTCGGCGTCACCCGCGACACGGCCAGCCGAGATTTCGGCTTATTGCTTAAGCTGGGAATTGCGGTGAAGAAAGGTCAGGGACGCTCCGTCCGCTACGTGCAATCTTCCCCCAGCTAATCGTCAGATAATCGTCAGATGAAATCCCGTAATCGTCAGATTTCGCCTCTGGCACCGACTGCCACCGCTCGGCGGCTCAGGCCCACCGAATCGACCGACAATCGACCGACGATTTCTCGGAATCGACCGATTTCTCCTCTGGCGGCACCCGTCACAACTCGTCGGCCAGGGCCGTCCCAATCTACCGTTAATCTAACGATGATTTCCTCGAATCTACCGATTTGCCCTTTGAGACCTGGCAATCCGCTGCTGGCCGAGCCGCTCTACCTCACGCAATCCATCGAGCGCATGGGCACCGGCACGGGCGACATGATCCGTCGCTGCCGGGAGGCGGGGCTGCGCGAGCCCAAGTTTGAGATGGCCGACGGCTTCACGCTGACGATCTGGCGCACGCCGGATGCCGCCACGGCCGCGGGACCTTCGGGGAAAGCTTCGGGAGAAATGTCGGGAGAAATGTCGGGGAAAAAATTGCCGGGAATGCGCGGCAAGATTGTGCGCCTGATGCAGGAAAAACCGGCCATCACGATCCCGGAGCTGGCCCGGCACATGAAGCGGACGGAGCGAACCGTCGAGCGGCAGATCACCGGACTCAAAGCCGATGAAATCATCGGGCGCATCGGGCCCACCAAGGGCGGGCATTGGGAGGTTTTGAAATGAGTGGCGTAGGCAAACCCGAGCGCGAAACCCAGAACCGCATCGTCGCCTTGTTCCGGGACGAACTCGGCTACCGTTACCTCGGCGATTGGTCGGACCGCGCGAACAATTCGAACATCGATGAGAACATCCTGGGAGGCTATCTGAACCGCGCCGGTTACTCGTCCGCGCAAATCGGCCGCGCGCTCTACCTGCTCAAGGTCGAGGCGGAAAATCCCAACCGCAGTCTCTACGATAACAACAAGGCGGTTTACAGCCTGCTGCGCTACGGTGTGCCCGTGAAGACCGAGGCCGGTAAAGTCACGGAGACGGTGAAGCTCATCAACTGGGCGCAGCCGGAGAAAAATGATTTCGCGCTCGCGGAGGAAGTCACGCTCACGGGAAAGCTGGAGCGGCGCCCCGACCTCGTGCTCTACCTCAACGGGCTCGCGATCGGCGTCATCGAGCTGAAGAACAGCCACACGTCCATCGGCGCCGGCATCCGCCAGCTCCTCTCCAACCAGCTCAAGGAGTTCAACGAGGGGTTTTTCACGACGGTGCAGATCGTGATCGCCGGGAACGATTCCGAAGGGCTGCGCTACGGCAGCATCAAGACGGAGGAGAAATATTTTCTGAAGTGGAAGGAGGACGAAACCGACGACACGCGGTTCAAGCTCGACAAGTATTTGCTGAAAATGGGCCGTAAAGACCGGCTGATCGAATTGATGCACGACTTCGTGCTCTTCGACGGCGGGGTGAAAAAACTCCCGCGGGTGCATCAGTATTTCGGCATCAAGGCGGCGCAGGAATACATCAAAGCCTACCAGGGCGGCATCATTTGGAACACCCAGGGCAGCGGCAAAAGCATCGTGATGGTGTTGCTCGCCAAATGGATTCTGGAAAACCTGGCCAACGCCCGGGTGCTCATCCTCACCGACCGCGACGAGTTGGATAAGCAGATCGAGCGCGTGTTCAACGAATCGGGCGAATCGATTTATCGCACCAGCAGCGGGCACGATTTGATGGCGCATCTCGGGCAGGCCAAACCGCGACTCCTCTGCTCGCTGGTCCATAAATTCGGCAGGAAGGACGTGAAGAATTTCGACGCCTACATCGCCGAGCTGAAAGCGCAGCCGAGCCCGGCGGTGGGCGAGTTGTTTGTCTTCGTCGACGAGTGCCATCGCACCCAGAGCGGCAAGCTGCACCAGACGATGAAGGCTTTGTTGCCGGAGGCCGTCTTCATCGGCTTCACCGGCACGCCGCTGCTCAAGCAGGACAAGGAAACGAGCTACGAAGTGTTCGGCGGCTACATCCACACCTACAAATTCGGCGAAGGCGTCGAGGATGGCGTGGTGCTCGACCTCGTCTATGAGGCCCGCGACATCGAGCAAAACCTTGGTTCGCAGGACAAGGTCGACGCGTGGTTCGACGCGAAGACCAAGGGCCTGAACGACTGGCAAAAGGCCGCGCTGCGCGAGCAATGGGGCACGATGCAGAAGGTCCTCAGCTCGCGGTCCCGCATGGAGCGCGTGGTGGAGGACATCGTGTTCGATTTCGGAACGAAGCCACGACTGATTACGCAGCGGGGCAATGCGATGCTCGTGGCTTCGAGTATCTATGAGGCGGCCAAGTATTTTGAGCTGTTCCAAAAGACCGTCTTCAAAGGCAAGTGCGCGGTGGTCACGTCCTACAATCCGCAGGCGCAGGACGTGACGCTGGAAGAAACCGGGGCCAACACGGAAACGGAAAAGCAATTTCTCTACAACACCTACACCGCGCTGTTGACGGGGGTCGAAGCGACCGCCGGCAAATCCAAAACAGAGGCTTACGAGGACAACGCAAAGAAGCTCTTCATTTCCCAGCCGGCGGCCATGCGGCTGCTGATCGTGGTGGACAAGCTGCTGACGGGGTTCGACGCGCCGAGCTGCACCTACCTCTACATCGATAAATCGATGCAGGACCACGGCCTGTTTCAGGCGATTTGCCGCACCAACCGACTCGACGGTGAGGACAAGACCTTCGGTTACATCGTCGACTATAAGGACCTGTTCCAAAAGCTCGTGAACGAGCAGGGCACGGGCGCGCTCCAAGTTTACACCGCCGAACTCGATGACAGCATGGGCGGCGCCTCGCCCGAGGTGCTCATGCAGGACCGGCTCGAAAAAGGGGCGGAGCGCCTCGACCAGGCACGGGAAGCCATTGCGATGCTCTGTGAGCCCGTGCAGCCGCCGCAGGACGAACTCGATTACATCCACTACTTTTGCGGCAACACCGAGCTGTCCGATGATATTGCCGCACATGAGACCCAGCGCACGGCGCTCTACAAGTCCACGGCCACACTCCTGCGGGCCTATGCGAACATCGCCGACGATTTGCCGGCCGCCGGCTACCCCGAAGGCGAAATCGCGGCGATCAAAGCCGACCTCACGCGTTATGTGAAGTTGCGCGACATCGTCCGGCAGGCCAGCGGCGAGACCATCGACCTCAAGGCCTACGAGGCCGACATGCGGCACCTGATCGACACCTACATCGAGGCCAGGGAACCGCGCAAGATTTCCGATTTCGACGACATAGGGCTGCTGGAAGTAATCGAGAAAAGCGGCATGAACGAGGCGATCAACGGACTCCCTGAGGGAATCAAGGGCAACCGGGGCGCCGTGGCGGAGACCATCGCGAACAACGTTCGCAGCAAGATCATCAAAGAGCATCTCAACGACCCGGTGTTCTACGACAAGATGTCGGCGCTGCTGAAAGAGATCCTCGAAGACCTGAAGGCCAAGCGTATCGACTACGAAGAGTTTTTGAAGCGCGTGGCCAAGCAAGTCATCGCGCCGATGCAGGCCGGGAAATCCGGCGACACGCCCGCACAATTCCTACCGCTGCGGCATGAAGCTTGGGACTACTGAGCGCAGCTCCCACGTCCTAAAACGGTCCTGACCGCGGCTAATACCAATCGCCCGTATAATTTAGACGATTATCATCACGAGACGACAAACCAAGCCCGAGCGCTTGGATGGAAAGGCCAATGACCCCATCCTTGTCATGGCGAGACGCGTAGCGTCGTGGCCATCCAGCTGGATCACCACACCCGGCGGAGCCGGGCTCGTGATGACAACCATGAGTTCATTGGCAGGTGCGCGAAGCGCGCCGTGGCGATCCAGCTCGATTGCTTCGTCGCTCCGCTTCTCGCAATGACAGTCTAAATATCAAGGGACGTTGGTATAACGAGTCCGCGAAGGTGCGGCTCTACGGGATCGAGGCACCGGAGGCGAAGCCGGCATTCGGTACGCGGGCGAGCCTGCGATGCGAGGCAGTTGGGCAAGAAAAAGGCCGCGAGGAATCTCGCGGCCTTGCTGCAAATTTGCGTTCGATGGCGGGTAATCTGCCCGGCCGCCGACTAGAAGCGACCGTTCACGCCGAGGGTGATCGTGACGAAGTTGATCGTCGTGCGATACATGCGATCCTTGTAGCCGGTATACCAGCGCTGGGGTTCGTTGAGGACGTTGGAGGCGTCGAGCGTGAAACCGAGCGTGGGCTTGTGCTGGTAACCAAAGCCGACGTTCAGCGTTTTCATCGAGTAGCGGAACTGGCTCAGCGCGGGATTGTTGAGATTGACCGAAGTGACATTCTCGCCGGTGAAGTTATAGAGCGCACGCACGCTGACCTTGCGGTAGCGCCAGTTGAGCGAGGCGTTGGCCGCGTGAGGAATGAAATTCGCGATCTCGCGGCCCGTGAGATAACGCGTGCCCTCGCGAAGGCCATGCTGGTCGGTCCAACTGTAATTGAAGGAAGCAGCGAGGCCCTTCAGCGCTCCGGGGAGGAAGGTGAGCTGCTGGGAATAGGAGAATTCCCAGCCTTGCACGGTGACCGTGCCGGCATTGAGCGAGGTGCGCTCGATGAAGCCTTCGTATTCGCCCTCATAGCCGTTGGCGGGGCCACTCGGGATGATGCGAGTCTCTTGATTGGTGATGATGAAATCCCGGATGTCCTTGTGGAACCAACCAATGGTCAGACTGCCAACCGGCTCAAAATAATATTCGAGCGTCGTATCCCAGTTCTTCGCCTGCTGCGGCTTGATGCCGGGGTTATTGACGGTGAGGGTCTGGGTGGTGGCGTTGTCCACAATGGTCTCGCCGGGGAGCAGGTTGGAGAGCCCCGCTCGGCCGTAGCCGGTGGAGTAACTGACGCGCATCTTGAGATTCTTGGTGATGTCGTGAAACGCGTGGATGCTGGGAAATTTTTGTTTGAAGCCACCGTAGAGGGTGCGGTCGCTGGTGGCGTAGTCCCTCGTGGCGGCACCAATCGGATCCGCCAGTTGCTCCGCGGTGGTGGAGGGGCGGCGGGTCCGCACCCACCCAAAGCTCTTGGTCTTGACCTCTTCGAAGCGAATGCCGCCGAGATAGCCGGTGCGGCCGAGGAAGCCGTCGCGGCCGAGACGGCCGTTCGCCATCAAATACACCGCCCCGATCGCTTCGGTGACGCCGTTGGTGCCCGTGTATTTCTGCTGCTCGTTGTAATAGAGATCTTCGTTCCACAGCGCGGGATCGGCCGGACGTCCGTCCTTGGTGACCATGTGCGATTGATAGAAGGGAATCATGCGCCCCGTCTTCACCATATCGTAGCTCACATAGTTCGGATCGTTGGGCACCCGCAGGGTCGGGCTATACGCATTGGTTCCGGCGAAAGTCCACCGGTGCCGGTCCTTGCCCCATTGATCCAACTGGAGCGAGCGCCAGTGGAAACCCGTTTTGAGGAAGGTGGGCGCGGCCAGCGGCGTCCGGTAACGCGTGTCGAAACGGAACTGTTTCTGCAATTGGTCTGATTCGTTGCGGTTCTGAACCAGGCCGTCGGTGAGGCGCGGAAGGAAGTTGTTGGGACTGGTGAAATCGGGGCCGCCGTTCTGGATGAAGCGCGGGTGCAGCTCGCTCTGTGACTGGTCGATGATCCAGCCGGCGCCACCGAAGACGACCCGGCTGCCAACGACCTGCGTCGAAGGATCGAAAAGCCGCATGTTGAGGGTGCCGCCGCGACCGTTGCCGCTGTTGAGCCTGGACTGCGAAATGCCGGCGGTGTATTCAACCAGAAAATTGGAGTAATTGTGTTCGCCGGTGAAATCGACGCGGCCCATGCGCACGTAATAGTTGAGCGGGCCGTCCATCTGCACATCGATGTTTTGGTTGGTATTTACGAGGGGGCGAATGACCGTGACGGTGCTGGTGAATTCGCCGGGCACTACTCCGGAGGTGGCGGAGGGCACGGTGTTATTGGCGCCGGCCGCAGCCGTCACGCGCACGCGGCGGCGATGCCGCTCAAAATTATCGTTCTCAGTGAGCGCAAGGGAGAACTTGGTGGTGGGCGACCACTTGTAGTCGGTGCGAAAGGCGATGCTCTGCTGCTTGCGGTTGTTGGTGTTGTCCCACGTCTGGTAATTCCAAACCGGGGCGGGCCCGTTCAGCAGGTTGGTGCGATTGAAAAGCGTCTCGAAACCACCAACGGCGTTCTCCGAGTAGAAGAGATTCACCGAAGTGCCGAGGTTGCGCTCGCCGCCGAACACGCTGAAGACCTGCTGGTGCGTGACGTTGAGCACAGGATGCGCGCGGTGTTGCGAACGGAGCGGCGTCTGCTCGAGGAACGGGGGCGCATAACGCGTGCTGAAATTATAGGTCGTGCGGCTGTTTTCCCGCATGCTGAAGGTGGAACGTGATTTGAAATTGATCGTGCCGCCGAGGGAGTCCGCCCCTTTGTCGGGCGTCTGGCCTTTGATCAGCTCGAGGCCTTCGAACATCGCGCCGGTGATGGACTGAAGTTCGAAGCTTCGGTTGGTCCCGAGCGTGGTGAGCGAGCCGCCGTCGACCGTCACATTGTTGAGCGCCGGGTCCATGCCGCGGATGTTGAAGCGATACGCGAGCCCCTCGTCAGTCGGGCTGCCGGCCACGCCGGGGAGGCGCATCACGACTTCGCCCGCGCTCATGTTGGGCAGGTAACCAAACGAATCCATCGCGATCACGTCCTTCACGTTGTCGGCGTTGCGCTTTTCCGTGATCATGGCCGCATTGCCCTCGCGCTCGCCGGTGACCTTAAACGACTCGAGCTTGTAGATGCCGGTTGTCAGGTCGAACGAGCGCACGGCGCTCTGGCCCGCGCCGACATTTACCGTCTGACGCACGGAATCGAGGCCGATGTAGGTGACGACCATCTCATGGGTGCCGGCTGGCACGCCGGAAAGCGTGTAGCGGCCAGAGTTGTCGGTCAGCACCCGCACGCCAAGCTGGGGCAATTCAACGCGCGCGCCTTCGAGCATATTGCCCGTGGCGGAGTTGCTCACGGAACCGGAGATCACCCCGGTCTCGGCCGCCCGCGCGGCCGGCTCCGAAAGCAAAACGGTGGCGACAAAACATAAGCCGGCTGAGAACAGCCGCCGGAAGCGGGCGCTAACAAGGGGAAAGCACAGGGAACAATTCATGGGAAGCAGCGGATTGATGTGACAGGTCAGGTCGACAGGGGGAGACGGCCAACAGGCAAAGCGAATTCCTGCCACCGTGAGTATTTGGCGGCCGCAAGCAAGCCGGACTATTTGAACAGGCATACCGGGCATACTGGGGGCGCATCTGCCGGTTGGCGGTTCCGGCGCCGGCGCGGAGCGGAGTCCGCTCCCTACCATTTTCAAAGGTCACGATGGTAGGGCGGCGAGTCCCTTCGCCGCCGCGGTGGCTGCCACCGCCAACTCAGAGAGCCCTCATACCGGTCTCCGATCTTTCCGCAAAATCCAGCGTAGGGGTCTCATCGGACAAAAACGTATGACCGACGCAGGTCACTTTGTCCGCACAGGGGAACCCGGTCGGTTTTGATCGGCCCGCGCCTGTACGCGCGCGTCGGATTCCCTATGAGGATGTGCTCAGGAAGGGTGCTGAAGATTTCGTCGCGCATTCAACTGACGGAACTGAGCGGTTATAAAATGCCGTGCCGCCGGGAATCTTATGTGAAGGTAGAAAAGTGGCCAAGAAGTGGCCAAGCAGTTTTTTGATCCAACTGCGCTGATGGCGTAAATTCCTGTCCTGTATGGTGGGCCCACAGGGATTCGAACCCTGAACCAAAGGATTATGAGTCCTAGTATTGAATGTTTTGATCCGTTTTGGTACATTGCGCTCCGTTGCTCATAAAACCTTAAATCTAGAGGACGAATGCAATGGAAACGCCCAACAAAGTACGACAGTATGCGACGGGGCACATCCCCGATAAACGTCAAGACAACGACAAGACATCAAACCGCGTTCGCGTGCGAAGTGGAATGGGCACGGTCGCATATTGGCGAGCTAAGCTGTTTCGCAACAGCTACCGGGATCGCGAGGGAAAGACGGTCGAAATTCCCGAGTATTACGTCCGGATGCGACGCGACGGGGTCACAAAACGAGTTCGTCTGCACACCTCGGAAAAAGAAAGGGCGGCAGAAGAAGCTCTGAAACTAGCACACCGCTTAGAAAGCGACGGGTGGCACGCGGTCACAAGCGGACAAGCCAGGTTGCCCGCTTCCCCGACCATAGATGAGTTTTGCGAAGCCTACGTCAAAGCGGCTGAGGGCATGCAAAGAGCGCCCCGTGCGATCAGCGTTATCACTTATGTTCGAAGCCTGAAACAGCTCTGTGCGTTGGCTGGCGTTAAGCAAATTAGAGAGCTTGACCGTAACACCATTGGAAAAGCTGGAGACGCCTATCGGGCACAAGCACGGAAAGGCGGCAGGAAGGAATCTGCGATCACGAACACGTTTGCGAAGATTCTCCGCAACGCGGCAGCGTGTTTCTCTGACAAGGCGCGCGAGGTGCTAGAGCGCAACGGACTCAAGCTTGAGAATCCGTTCGACGGGGTTGAACGCTCACAGGAGATTAAACGATATGAGCCCTTGAAACCGGAAGTGATTGATTTGGTCATGGCGGACGCTCCCTTACTTCTTGCTGGCAACCCCGACGCCAAGGACCCGACGACAACTGCGTTTGCGAAGGAGCACAAAAAAGCACATGGAAAACTTCCCCAGTGGCGAGACATCGACTTTCGGAACCCCCACCCCGACGCATACGCGGCTCTATTGCTTGCGTATGGTGCCGGTCTTCGCGCCAACGAAATCGACAAGGCGCGATGGGATTGGATCAAAGAAGAAGGGCATTCTTGCTTCATCCAGATTCCCGACGAACAGGGCGATTTCAGGCCAAAGGGAGGCGAAGGACGGCTTGTCCGTATTCAGCGTGAGGTTTTGGACGCACTCGTGAAATCGCGGAATACCGCGTCACCCTACATCATTGGAGGAAATGAACCATCGGGAAAGGCAGCTAGCGGTCTCGCATATCGGTCGCCGGACACTTTTCGCAAAATCAACCTTTGGCTGAGGGATCGCGGAGTAGAAAAAGGCAAAGCTCGCGGCCACCCCTTGCATACGTTACGGAAGCAATATGGCAGCGTCATTGCTACACAGCACGGGCTTTTCCATGCGCAGCACTTACTAGGTCACAAATCCCCAGTTGTGACGTCGAAATATTATAGCTCGCCCACTATGGTTCCCGAACTGACGCATTTCAAGATTGTGGGGTGATACCAAGCCGCTGCAAAGCACGGACTCTTTACGGGGCAAATCGCAAGCCAATTACCCTGCACAGTACCTCTCGAACCGAGTTGCCAGCAGGCTGACTCATATGCAGATAATTGCGTAATGTTTCGAGCTTTGTTCAATCCAGCTAACGCTGAAAGTCCCTTCGAGGCGAAGATGTGGGAGTGCCTTCGCCGTAATGAACAATTTTGTAATGATTATCGCGCGCTGCCTCCCGAAGGCGAGGGAGAGGCAGAGACGTTTAACCAATACGCGAACGTCGTTCTTGCTAGGCCAGGGGAATGGAATTTGGCAGCCCCTTGGGACAAGCAAAAGCCGGAGGCGCAAAAAGAATTTGTGACGGCGTACGAAAAATTGATGCCTGAGCCCTTCGATTTTCTTACGTGGGGTCCCTTACGCGACGCTTCGAGGGACCCGAAGACTGCCATGCACTTTCTTCAGGCTGCGCGTTTTCACGTCCGCTCATTGCGTCCCGTGGGAATCCCACAGCGGGTGCTCACCAACGACCACTACAAGGCCATCGTCGAGGAGCTTGTTCGATTGGTCCCTAAGCCGATTACCAAGTCATCTGCGTTGAAGCGCAGCAATCTTGGAACCATGGCGCGGTGGCGGGCATTTCTCCTTGTGGAGTACTGGGTGGATAAAAAAGGGAC
>Ga0163150_10007064_pt1 | contig 13433 bp, 7 predicted proteins | sample OliLakLV19P2IB_FD_148628 | JGI IMG/M metagenome (GOLD analysis project Ga0163150, IMG submission 148628) | Freshwater microbial mat bacterial communities from Lake Vanda, McMurdo Dry Valleys, Antarctica - Oligotrophic Lake LV.19.P2.IB | ecosystem: Environmental > Aquatic > Freshwater > Lake >...
CGGATATGGTCACTCGCGTGACCAACCCACAACTCCTGCCTCTGCTCAAGCGCGCTGCCGAGGCGCCGGACGAACGGGCGGCGGTTGAAAGCGTCTTGGCGTATATTGCCAACCGCCCCCTGCGGAGCTGGACGGATGCCGACGTGGAGAGGTTTGGGCCGCAAGCGCAGGCCTTAGGGCAGGCATTTGTGGCGGAACGCAGCGGCGTGGCGTTGTTGGCCCAGTTGACATCCGAGCAGCAGCGAAGCAGTCGTGCCATTGCAGACGACCTCCGAGCTTATCTTGGCAGCCGCTACTCAGCTGACGGGGTCATTGTCCGGGCTGCGCTCGAGGTATTACTACACGACTGGCGGAATGGGCATCACTAAGGCTGATATTGCGACATAAGCTGGCGCTGCTCGAAACTATAGAAGGAGTGGACTCACTATGGCTGAAGAAGTAACTGGTGAAGCCCCAAGGCATATTTTGTCATTGTCCGGTGGTAAAGATAGCACTGCCTTGGCTATTTATATGCGTGATCGCGTTGCTAATATGGAGTATGTTTTCTGCGACACAGAACAGGAATTGCCTGAAACATATGATTATCTAAAGAAGCTGGAAGCTTACTTAGGCAAACCCATCAATCACCTTAAGCATGATGGTAAGGGTTTTGACGAACTACTCAGCGCTCGCAGAGGGTATTTGCCTTCTCCGCAAGTGCGTTGGTGCACGGAGCAACTAAAGATCAAACCGTTTGAGAAATACGTGGGCGATGCAGTCTGCTACAGCTATATCGGCATACGTGCTGACGAGGCTCATCGCCGTGGGTACATCTCAACCAAACCTAACATTATGACCAAATACCCATTCATTGACGACGGTCTGAGAAAGGCCGATGTAATGCGGTTGTTGGATGAGAGTGGCCTCGGCCTTCCCGCATATTATGAGTGGCGTTCAAGATCCGGCTGCTACTTTTGCTTCTTCCAACAGAAGATCGAGTGGGTTGGCCTACTAGAGAAACATGAAGATCTTTACCAAATGGCGATGAATTATGAGAAGGATAATCCTGAGACCGGTGAACGGTATACATGGACTAGCCGGGAAAGCCTAAAAGAGTTGATGCGCCCAGAACGGGTAGCTCAAATTCGTGCGGAACATGCTCGACGCGAGGAGTTCAAATCGAAGAACGAGGCAAATCTTACCTTGTCCCAAGTGTTTGGGCCTGGAGAAGCAGATGATACAGAAGGGTGTCTCATCTGCCATCTCTAGTATTTGGAATTTGATAAGCCTATGACAAAGGCAACAACGCCTCGTTCCATGGATAAACCTGGAACTACTTTTGCTCGCACCTTTCCCCTTATCCGGCCGGCCATAGCTGAGGTCTTGCGCTTGGCGGTGGATGCAGAGCGAAGTGGTCAGAAGCGCTTGAGTCAGGCATCCTTACGAACAAACAGTAATCTTGGCAGCGTGTATGTGGCAGCAATGCCTCAATATGGACTAGGCACGGGCCTTCTGACGCACAATCACCTTCCAACTATATTCGGCGCATATGTGTATGAATGCGATCCACTATTGGAGCATACGGGTACTCAGTGGTTGATGCACTATTACCTCAGCGCCGCCCACGGTCCCGGTCCAACTTTCTGGCATGATGTAGTAGTGGCGTTCTTTCTGAGCGGTGATGTTTTGAATCGGCTGTCAGTGGCAGAAAGAATTGAAAAGATCCATCAGAGGATAGAAGGGCAGCCAATCAAGCCTGTATATGCGCGCGAGGCGGCGACGGCCTTTTTGGGAACATATATTCGACTAGACGCACTGGGAAATCTCGGGATTTTGAAGCCAGATGGCGACAATTACCTAGTTTTGGGTCCTGAGCCACCTCCACTGTGGGCAGTGGCTTATGCACTACTAGATTATTGGGAGGCGCAGTTTGGTGACCAACTCAACGCTGGCCTGAATGAGTTCTCCGGCGAGGAGGGCATCTCGAGCATATTCATGATCAGCCGGGGACGATTGAATGCGATGCTCGAAGCGATGCAAGCCGAAGGCATGCTGGAGCTGCAACGAATCGCTGCGCCTTATCAAGTGGTCTTGCTGCAGCGCGACCGACATCAAGTCTTGAAAAGGCTATATGGCCACCAGAACACCGAATGAAGTCGTCAACCTGATCCGCTCCACGTCGCTGCGGATGCGTACCGGGCTATGGCTGATTCCATTGGCTATGCTCGGTACGGAACGAGACGAGGCGGCGCAGTTAGCACTGGATGCGGTCGATCTCCGTTCAGTTCACTTGACGCGGTTGCCTGAGGGGGCCCGTTTCGCTGGACTGAGTGCCGAAAGCCTGATGGAGCTATTCGATTTGGTGGCAAGTGCATCCGGCACTTACGATGCTGCCCTGATTTACAACATGGATCTGTTGCTGGCTCGATTGTCGCACGCTGGTCGGCGCCAAGCATGGCAGTATTTGCATCATTCCATGCCGCACCGCGCGCGCGGATTGTTAGTCACGCTGCCCGCGGGAGCTGATGAACTTCTGCCGTCTCTGGATGATTTGGCTATTTGGCAGCGCGAGGGGCGCGTAGCAAGCTATAGCCGTTAAGATAATGATTTTGAATCCGGTGGTGCGAAAGGCCCTGTTTTTCGGCGTTTTCGGTGCCAAGAGACTCGAAACAATTATATTAACTTCTATAGTTGGGTTTGCAGACTTATCCCATCCACACGGAGGGGGAATATGAAGATCCACGATCTAGTTTCAATTGATGAAGAGGCTGAGTTTCGCAATGACGTTCAGCTCAGCCACTTCGAAGACCTGGAAGCAAATCTGGCGCTGCTCCGCAGCTATATTTTCACTCAAACGGTGCCTGGCGACCAAGAATCAACGGTCAGCTTACTTCGCATCGCTACCGAGGTGTTCTCCAATGGCCGGCTTGAGAACCGCATTGCGGTCGTGGCCAACTACGGGCATGGCAAAAGTCACCTAGCGCTTGTGTTGGCCAATTACTTTGGTCGGGCCTACCCATCCCCCGAACTGAATATTATCCTCGAAAAACTGTCTAACGCGATCAATAATGCCGCACAGGTGGCCCGCTATCGCGAATTTCGACAAAGCCATCCAGAGTATCTGGTCGTTCGGTTGCGGGGCGATGTGCCCTATACGCTCAGGGAGCAGTTTGTCTCGGGTCTTGAGCTGGCGCTTAAAGAGCACGCCGCCACTCAAAATGCCAAAGTACCGCATTGGTACCAGGGCGCCGAGCAGTTTCTGGTCAGTCTAAAAGGTGAGAATCTGGCCAAAGCCAATCGCCACCTTGAGAAGGCGGGCTCAGAAGTGACGTTGTTGCTGGCTGATGTGCGTCAACGGCGGGATGCCGCCTACGATCAGGTTCGTGACCTGAGTAGCGAGCTGTTTGGGTTCCCGCTTGAATTTGGCGCCCAGGTTAGCATGGCGATGCTTGTGAATTGGGCAGTTAAGACATATTGCGGCGAAGGCAAACCCCTCGGTGGCATCTTGGTGTTATTTGACGAGTTTAGTCTTTATGTAATGAATTATGCACAACGCAACGCTGCCGGCGAGCTACAGGATCTGCTCAATGGCATCGAGTCGAATAAAGGAAGTGCGCTTTTCATGGCTTTTGCGCAACGTGACCCAGTCGAATTGGGACGGCATCTGGCGAATACCATTCAAGGCGAGACGTTGCAAAAAGAACTAACCCGGATTCCGAAGCGGGTTACACTTTATTCCTTGATGGAAAGCGTGGTGGACTCGTATCTCAAGCAGCCGGAGGCGGCTTGGCGCGAGTTTCGTTCGGTGACGGCCAACCGTGGCCCACTGGCACGCGCGTCGAACCTGGCCATGGAGGTTTTTCGCCAGCGCTATGATCAAACTTTGCGGTGGGAACCTGAGAAATTCGACGAGATAGTGACCAAGGGTTGCTTCCCACTCCACCCCATCACCACCGCTTTGTTGTGCGACATGAAATTGCAGGCCGTTCAAGCAGCAGGAAACCCCCGCACTGTTCTGGGTTTTGTGTTGGAGCGCATAACCGAAAAACAAAACCAGGCTGCCGCTACCCCGGCTGGAAAGATTAACTGGGTTTTGCCAATTGGATTAGTCGACTATTTTCTGGAATATTTACCCGAAGATGCCATCCGTCTGTACAACGAGGCCGACCGGCATCTTCCAGGGGACGCGTCGGCTGAACAAGCCGCATTGCTGAAGGCGCTCTTGTTGCAAACCGCCGCCCGGCTGCCTGCCCGCCGAGACAATCAAAAGGAGTTCCTCGCAGAAGCGAGCGGAATAGAACTTGCGGAAGCCAGCCAGCAGCTGCGCGCCCTAAGCGAGAACAAGATCATTCGGTGGGACGCAACGACGCACCTATACAGTTTCTGGCCGATTTCGAGCAATCCGCACCGGCTTGATGAAATCCTGGCCAAACACATCACAAGGCCCGATTTGACCTGGGATTTAATCGAGGATCTACAGGCCGAATTGAGTGGCATAGCTGTTGACGTGCCCTGGGGCCATCCTGATGATTGGCAAGCAAGCCAATTCGTCCTGTCGCGCGCCTTCTTTGATGTGCCGCATTTGCGTGAGTTGATTGCGCCATATCGCGTTACTGCGGGTGGTGAGGTGGGCGAGGAGGATCATGGGTGTGTGGTTTGGCTGCTGGCATTGGCCGATGACGATATCGCGTGGTTTGGGCAAAAAGCGCCAGCCGTGCTTGATGAAGCCTTTCCAGGCGATAACCCACTGCCAGTGGTGTTAATGCTGCCAAGTAAGCCGGTCTCTGATTTAGTGCAGGCGCTGCAACGAGCGGAGATTCTCCAAAACCTCGGCCAAGACGATCGCAAAGAGGTCGGTGACGCCTATGAGCAGGAAGTAAAACGACAGCAGCTCGTCATAGCTGCTGGTCTGGGAGTGCTAAGGAATGATGCTCTCAATTATGCTTCTTTGCCAAGGCAGGTGAGCACATGGGTTGTGCCAGCCGCCTACCGTGCCCCATTGCAGGCGTTGGGGCGGTCGAGCCTCCAGAAGCTGCTGGCCGAGGTCTACAAGCTGGCATATCGGTATAGCCCACCAGAATTCTTTACACAGTTTAAGGCGGGTGGCAAAGGACCGAATGCACTGCGTACCGCCGTCCGAATGCTTTCTGGATTGCTGCTGCGCAATACACTTGCCAACAACCGTCAAGGCATCAATGCCAGTCCTGTGGCGCGTGACCTGACCGAGAAGATCTTGCACAATAGTTGGCACGTCCTAACGGCCGATATGCGCATCCAGGAGCCCGGCAATCAACGCCTGGCTCAAGCCTGGAAACTCCTGGATGAAACGTTCGGCGCCGGCCGCCAAGACATTCCATTCGCGCCCGTCGTTGCTCAACTACTTAACCCGCCCTATGGGTACGACCTCAACACCCTGGCGCTCTTGTTTTCTGCTTGGGTTGGGTACAACGTCCAGGATTTGCAAATTAGTCTCAATGGGCGGCAGACAGCCTGGGAAGCTATCGCCGAATCGTTGAATGACAACAAAGCACAACTCATCACAGGGATATTGACTCAACATGGCCGAATATCCCGTCGCGACCAGGCCAATGTTGAGCGTGAGATCAAGGCAACCATCAACAAGGTCATGCGCGAGACACATACACAGGTTGATGCCCTACGCATGGTCGCGAGCCTGCAAGCCTATCTCGCCGATTCCGGCCCGGCAGCTCCCTCTGCTGCGCCGGCCAAAGAAGCAGTCGATCATCTGAGCCTTATGTTAGAAGCGGCGCAGACATATGATCGCATGGCACGCGACATTCAAGATGAATTGGGGCGCGAGAAGAGCGCATTGGCGATGATAGGCATTGGCGCCCGTATCCAGAACTTGCCCAAGTTTGGCAATGTTATGCCAAAGGAAGCCCGCTCGGATTCTCTGCAGGCCAAGTGGTTGGCTAGTCTAGAAACTCAGGTCGGCGAGACTTGCCGGAATTTGGAAACCATTGAACGCGTCGCGCAACTAGACCGGAATAAGGAAAATCTAGAAGAACTAAAGAAAAAACTGCGAGGTGCCGGCTTGGCGGAGCTAGCCAAAGAGGTCGATAAATCTCTGCGCAACTTGAGTAAGCACGGTCAGGAATTAGAAACTGAGGGTAAAGAGGCACCGATTCGGGCCGAAATTCAGGCGATGAATACACGGGTAGGGCTAGCCGACCTGTACAGTTTCCAGACGCGTTTGAAGCAGTTCAGCGACATCGCCGAGCCGACCAAGCAGCTTAGGGATCGAAAACTTACGGAAATCAATGGAGCGGTTAATCAAGCCGAAACATTTGCCAAAGGGTTGCTCATAGCTGCCCCTGACTTGTCGAACCTGGATGACGCAAACGGTTGGCTCGAAAAGTATCAACGCGCCCATCAACAGTATCAAGACACGCCATTCTATATCGATCTGTTTGCAAGTGGTGAGCGCGTAACGTTGCTTAGGCAGTTTCTGACCACCTTGGATGCCCTGTCCAAGCGAAAGCCTAGATCACCCGATGAGGCAGAAGCCATAAGACAGCAACTCGCCGAGCTAGACGTTACTGCAGAGAGCTTAGGTGGGACCGCAACAGGTCTGCTGGACCAGGCTCGGCAGCAACTGGGCCAACAGGTCTCAGAGGCGCTCGCTCAAGCCAAGGAATGGCTGAACAAGTTTGAATATGAGCTGAAAGATTCGCCTTCGTTGAAGTCGATCCGCGATCACCTTCAGTTTCCGCCCCAGTACATGTCGGGCGATGATCAGGCTCGATGGAAAAAACTGCGCAGCATGGCGCAGTCTCGGCTGGATGATGATGTCGTCACTCGCATCGAGTCGCAGTTTCGCGATATCAAGGATGTGAGTGTTCGGGTAGCATGTGTACAGCGCTTACAGGAGATTCTCAAAGAGGAAAGCACCCGCTGAACTGACCGTGTTCATTCGGAGCGACCATGGACGAGATGTTGCTAGACCGAGACGGCACAGCCGCATTGCCGGTGGGCTATGTCTCTATCGAGACAGAGGTTGAATTTCTGCGTGCCGCCACCGCACTTGACCCAGTACTTGTACGAGGCGCCCGCCTATGTGATTGGGCGGCAGCATTCTTTCGGGGGCGGCAGATCGCCCATCGAGAATTGGTCTCACTGACTCAGGAACTGAAGGCGTTTTGCCTCGAACTCACTGAGGCGGACTCTCTTGCTTTGGTGCATCACCTGGCTGATATCGCCGATACGCTTGAAAGGCCCCTCTTAACCAAAAATATCCTGCAAGCGCTGTTCCCTGCACCCCTTTGGAGCGGTTCGCCTTCCGTTGAACATGCGGCTGAATGGCTGCTGTGGCTCCGTCAATCGCCTTCCGATGTTTATCTGCAACCCCTCTTAGCCCAGCAAACACAGCTCTGGAGCCGGCAGGCCGAATTAGCTGAGCAGGCCGCATATGAAGTTACGACCGCCGAAGACGCAGAACGACGGCTCGACGATTGGCTTGGGATTGGTGCTCGAGCTGCCTTTCCAATCGTCGCCGTTTTCCCACTCGAGGTGCCGGCCGCCGTCGGAGAGCGCGCCCGTCGAGTCTGGAGACGGAAAACTATCGAAGGCCACGGACAATTCTTTGATGAATTGGTCAACCTGGCAATTCCGTTTAAGCTCAAGCAGTTAGCGGCGCGAGAAGTAGGTCAATACTACCTCGACAAGCCACACGAATTGACCGCCGCTCGGCTCAATCAATTAGCCCATTATCTTGGCCAGGGAGAGCACGATCAGCTGCGTCGTCTGTTGGCACCAGACAAGCCTGGTCCTGTGCCCGATGCTCCGGCCGCGGTTTTGCGCTGGTTTCGGGAAGAATACTTGCCCTATCGCGAATGGCAGCGCAGTCACGCACCAGCCGAGGCCCAGGCACAAGCGCTAGTGCTGCAATCGGCACGGGAATTTGCGGATTGGTACCTAGTTCAGTATCCCCAAGCCCTTACGGGCGGCAGCTTGGCAAAGTGGCTAAGTTTCAACAAGGCGGTTGAGCTCAGCAAACAGGCTAGATGTGTCACACTGATCATTGTCCTTGACGGTCTACACGTTGCGGATGCTCGGCTTTTGTTGCAGGGTATTCGCCAGCATGTTACGCGACTGGAAGTTGTGTCAGATGGGTTAGCGTTTGCCCCGTTGCCGACGATAACTGAGTTCGCCAAGGAATCTCTGATGCGCGGAGTTCCCCCAGGGCAGATCAAGGCGGTCGAGCCGATTGGAGAGATTTTGCCCGAAGGTAAATCTCCAGCTGCAAAACTGGCGGCTGCTCCCCCGCAGGGAATCTATATTTGGCGAGTGTTGGAACCCGACCGAACCTATCATCACCGGAATACGGTTGAAAACTTGCGCCAGGACATCGAGGGACGCCTGGAAGCAGAAGCTAGAAAGATCCAACAGATTGTCGAGACCGTCCCGAGCGACGTGACACTTCAAATTGTCATCACGACCGACCACGGCCGAATGCTGGGCCAGTCTCGGCGCACGTTGCCTGTTCCTGATGGCATGATCGGGCACGGGCGCGCGGCTTGGGGCGCGGCGCATCTGCCATTTCCAGCCGAAGGCTATCTTGTAGAGGGCGACGTGGCGTTTCTGTATGGGGAGCGCTATGGGCTCAACACGGACGTGGCTATCCCACTTGATGAGAGCAGCTTCCTGAGCAATGACGGCCACACCGGCATCGAAGACTTTCCGCATGGCGGTCTGTTCCCAGAAGAAGTCATCATTCCTTGGATGACGCTGGCACGTGACAACGCTCCGCCAGCGCTCGAGATTACCCTTATTGGCCACGGCCGAGCGCGTAAGGCTGGCACCTTGCGGCTAAAGGTCATGAATTTAGGGGACGTGGCGGTTGAACTGCGCTCGTTGTCGTTGCAAGTTGGGAAAGGTAGCGCCCGGGAAATTCCAATTGGAATTGTGGTAGGGCAACGCAGCCAGGTAGATTGGGAGGGCGAATTGGTGCCGTGGCCATCCGCGGCTGACAGCCAAACCGCCAGCGTTGTTATTTTGTGTGTGCCACCGAATGGCGTACAGTTTATGGTGCCAGCGGTTGTTACCCTGCAAAGCGAAGACTTGTATACTGCCCGTGACAATATCCTGGAGGGCTTGGAATAATGGTGGAATCGTTACCCGGCGACGTGATTCCTGTGAGTAGCGCAGCCGCAGCTTTGGACATCAAGGTACAACAGGTTTTTGGTGATTTGGCAATTGACAAGCGCCGACTTCCGGCTAGCCACCTTCAGAAGCGCGGTGTGCCGGCCTACGTTGGGGAATGGATTCTTGACTCGGTCGCGCCTGGTAGCGGGCCGCTCAGCCTGATGGACGCTGACAAAATACAGCAATGGGCCAGCCGCTTTATCCCGGCTCCTGGGGAGGCCAACCTCATCAAGAATCGCCTTCTCGACGGCGAAATTGTGAAGGTCCTCACTCCGGTCAATGTGGAGGTTGAACTTACCCGCAAGAAGCAAGAGCGGGTAGCTAAGATGAGTCTGATAGGCATTGGGGATGCCTTTGTTGCGGATACACTCGTTCAACGTTACCCCGATTTGCTCAACCAGGGTATGTGGGGTGTTGCTCAGCTTACGAGCACCTCCGAGGGCGTTGCCCTCGACAGTTTCAAACCGATGCAGGCTTCGGTTAACCTTGAGCTCTACAAGGAGGCCCGGGCTGAGTTCAGCTTACAGGAATGGCGGCATTTGGTGCTCATCTCGATGGGCTACAACCCCGACGCCTTTACCGAAGAGGAGCAAATTCTATTGTTATGCCGGTTGCTACCGTTGGTGCAGAAGAACATGCACCTAATGGAGCTGGCGCCAAAAGGCACGGGCAAGAGTTACATTTATGAAAACGTCAGCCCGCGAGTCCGCCTCGTGAGCGGCGGGAATATCTCGCCGGCAGTCTTGTTTGTAAATAATCAGTCGGGCCAATGGGGTTTGCTGGCGCGATACTCGGTGGTAGTGCTAGATGAAGTCCAGACCCTGAAGTTCGAGAAACCCGATGAAATTGTTGGTGGCCTGAAGGGGTTTCTGGCCAACGGCCGCCTGACGCGGGGCGGGCTTCACGAGACGGCAAGCGATTGCAGTCTGGTGTTGTTGGCAAATATCGCCCTTGATAGCAATCAACAGCCTTTGGCTGAACCGCTGGTTCGCGAATTGCCAGCGTTCCTGCAGGAAACTGCGTTTCTGGATCGCTTGCGCGGTCTAATTCCGGGCTGGAGAATCCGCAAACTGAGTGGCGATTGCTTCGCACAGGGCGTCGGATTGAAAGCTGATTTCTTCGGTGACGCGTTGGTGGCCCTGCGCAATGATCTGGTGCACGACCAACGGTGCGCTCGCCGGATAGAATTGAAGGGGGGCCGGATATATAAGCGGAACGAAGACGCTGTGCGTTCTATAGCAAGCGGTCTAATGAAAATTCTGTTTCCACATGGACGGATATCCGACCTCGAGTTTGAGCACTACTGTGTACGCCCAGCCCAGAGCTTACGGCAGCGAATTTGGGACCAACTACTAATGCTCGATGCTGAATACCGCCAATACGAGGCCGACATCCGCTACGAAATCTTACCTGATTGAGACTTGCATGGCCCAAGAACCGATATACCTAGACAACAATGCTACGACGCCGTGTGATCCACGCGTAGTCGAGAAAATGCTGCCCTTCTTCAGTCAGCTGTATGGCAATCCGGCGACTGGGCTTCATCGCCAGGGGCGCCAGGCTTCCGTAGCCGTCGAGGATGCGCGTGAGCATGTCGCAAGGTTGATCGGAGCACGAGCGCAGGAAGTGGTTTTTACGGGTGGTGCGACGGAAAGCAATAACCTTGCGATCTTAGGGACCGCGCGCCGCATGGCCCAGAGCGCTCGGCGCCGGATCGTGACTAGCGCTATCGAGCACAAAGCCGTTCTGGCACCTTGCCATCATTTAGAGACATTGGGTTTCGAAGTAATCGTTCTCCCGGTGGATAAGGTGGGGCGTGTGTCGCTCGAAGCGGCAGCACAAGCTATTAACGATGAAACGTTGCTTGTCTCAATACAGGCTGCCAATAATGAGATTGGCACTATCCAACCCGTGCAAGAGATAGCCGACCTAGCCAAGGATGCAGGCAGTTTGTTTCATTGTGATGCGGCCCAGGCGGCTGGGAAAATCCCTGTTGATGTGGAAGCTTGGGACGTCGACTTGGTGTCCATCAGCGCGCATAAGTTCTATGGTCCCAAAGGCGTTGGTGCCCTGTATGTACGGGGCGGACCGGCGGCCCTCCCGTTGGAACCACTGACGTTTGGCGGCGGGCAAGAGCGAGATCTGCGTCCCGGCACACTGAATGTGCCAGGGATTGTAGGCTTGGGTGAGGCCTGCCTCATCGCTGCCAGCGAACTCTCTGCAGATAGCCAACGCATTGGCCGATTACGTGATCGGCTTGAGGCAGATTTGCGCGCCCGGATCCCCGTTTTGTCGGTCAACGGAGTTGAGTCTAGGCGCTTACCCAACACAAGCAGCTTGGTCTTTCCAGGTGTGGATGCCGATGCCTTGTTGCTCAATATGCCAGACGTAATGATGGGTGTCGGCTCAGCCTGCCACTATGGTGCTCCTGAACCATCATACGTGTTGGAGGCAATTGGACTTGACCGGCATGCCGCTTATTCGACTGTCCGCATCACCCTGGGGAGATTCACCACTGCTGAGGATGTTGCCTGCGCCGCGGACACGATCTTCAAGGCTTACCGCAACCTAAGTGGGTAGGGGGTGTTTGCGCCCGAACGTCTCGTCTGCCCGCCTAGTTGTTCGCCCATAGCCTTGGGTGCCGACAACTACGCGATGACTCATTGCGCCGGCGGCAGCAGTCACTGTGCCCGGAGATTATCATCATGGACGATTTCTTCCTCGGGCGTTCGGACCAGCTCAAAGAACTGGAAACGTATTGGCGCGAATCCCAGACCGGCCGCTGCCGAGTTGTGTTTGTCCAAGGTGAAGCGGGAGCGGGAAAGACCGCGCTCCTGCGGCGCTATCTAGCTACGGCCGATCGCAATGGCACCGAAATTGCTTGGGCTACCTGTACGCAGGGAATTGCATCTCAGAACGTCGCCGAACCGTACGTGCCGTTTCTGGGACTCGTCGACAGCCTTGAACGTGGGAGCCGGCGATTATGGCGGGCCGGTGAGGCGCTGCGCGAAGCGGGACCTGATTTACTTGAGTTATTACCCGGGGTGGGCGGAATCGCCAAGGCCCTTGCCAAATTAGGGCTTGCCTATACAAAGGCGCCAGCCGAGCGGCTCGGCGAAAAGGTTGTCCAGGTTCATCTAGGCGAGGCGTTGGCTAAGCAGGCTGCGCGGCGCTCCCTTCTGCTCGTGATTGATGACGCCCAGTGGCTTGACTTCAGCTCTGCTGACCTCCTTTACCATGTTGTGCAACGGCTGGCCGAGATGCCAGTCCTTTTTGTGGTTCCGTACCGGCCAGAAGAGGCAGACGCGGCCACCCATCCTTTGCGGAAGGTGCGCGATCTATTACGGCGATATGGCAATGCCCGCGACCTAACTGTGCCCTCCCTAACTCCAGCTGAGATCGAGCTATATGTTCGCAACCGTTTCCCCCAGGTGCGCTATTCTCGTGAGTTCATGCATCGCCTCGTAGACCTCTCAGAAGGCAACCCACTTTTTCTAGTCGAATATCTCCATTTGTTATTAGACCGGGGCGACATCTCGGCAAAAGGACGCCTAGATGTAGTCATAGACGAGCTGCCAGTTCCAGACAGCGTTGAGGCGGTTCTCCAGGCCCGGCTAAGTGGTTTAGTGGTAGGCTTGCGCCGCGCTCTCCAGTATGCCAGCGTAGAGGGCGAAGTGTTCACCGACTACGTGCTCGGGCAGCTGTTGGCCGAAGAGAAGCTGAGCTTGCTAGAGAAAATGCGACTTGCTGAGCAAGCCTATGGCCTTGTGAAGATACTGGGCGCGCAGACCCGTTTCGCCAAGCCAACAATGTTTTTCCGCTTCACCCACACACTCACCCGACGCATTCTATACAACGAACTCTCGCAGGGCGAGAGGCGGGAATTGCATCAACGCATCCTTGAGTTAGGGAGATTGGCCTATGTAGCTGCTGACGCGGATGCACAGGTTGAATTGGCTGGTACCTTGCTAGGTCACGCTCAAGGAGCCGGTGACCTCCCCGCTCAAGTGGAGTTTGCGCTTACGGCCGCCCAGGGCCGCGCAAATGTCGAGGCGCATGAAGACGCTCGGCAGGTCTGCAATATTGGGCTCCAGGCCTGGCAACAACTGTCGCAAGTTGGTTCTGGCTCACTTAGGGACAGAATGCAATTGCTGTTGTTAAACAATACCTTCGCCAATTACGAAGGCGGCGCGGGCTCAAGGGGGGGATGGATCATGCCCAAACGAGCCAGTCTCTCAAAAACGGCGGTCAATAAAATGCCATCCGGTTTTTGCGGAAGTATTTTCAGC
>Ga0163150_10007071_pt1 | contig 13419 bp, 12 predicted proteins | sample OliLakLV19P2IB_FD_148628 | JGI IMG/M metagenome (GOLD analysis project Ga0163150, IMG submission 148628) | Freshwater microbial mat bacterial communities from Lake Vanda, McMurdo Dry Valleys, Antarctica - Oligotrophic Lake LV.19.P2.IB | ecosystem: Environmental > Aquatic > Freshwater > Lake >...
ATAAGATCGTTTCGGTCGAGGGAAACAGCACCGAGAACCTGCCGCTCAAAGACGTCTTGAAGCTGCTGCGCGGCAAGGCCGGCGACGATGTCACGATCAGCGTGCGCCGCGCCGGGCACGAGCAGCCGCTCGAGTTCCACCTGGTGCGGGCGATGATCAAAACCGATTCGGTCCTGGGCGATACCCGGCAAGCCGACGGGAGCTGGGATTTTCTGCTGCCGGGCAAAGACCGCATCGGCTACGTGCGCATCGGCACATTCGGCGAATATACATTCAGCGAGTTCGAGTCGGCGATGAAGTGGCTCACCGAGCACAAGTGCCGAGGGTTGATCATCGATTTGCGCAACGACCCGGGCGGGCTGTTGCAATCGGCCGAGCAGATTTGCAACCTGTTCATTCCCAAGGATGCCGTGATCGTCACCACGCGCGGCCGCGACGCCCGCGAGCGCGACAAATACCTGGCCACGGGCAGCGGCCCCTACCAAACCTTGCCGCTCGTGGTGCTGGTCAACGACAAAAGCGCGAGCGCCAGCGAAATCGTGGCGGCCTGTCTGCAGGACCACGGAAGGGCCACGATCGTCGGCGAGCGCACCTGGGGCAAAGGCACCGTGCAAAACGTGCTTCCGCTGGAAGGGGGCAAGAGTTTGCTGAAGTTGACGATCGCCAGCTACTGGCGACCCAGCGGCAAGAACATTCACCGCATGAGCACGAGCAAAGAAACCGACGAGTGGGGCGTAAAGCCCGATGCGGGCTGCGAAGTGAAGCTCGACGAAAAAGAATTCATCGCCTGGGCCGAGAAGCGCCGCCAGCGCGACGTGCTGCCCATGCCCGGCGACAAGCAAGCCGCGGCGACCACGCCCACCGAACCCCCAACAAAATCGCCCGCGGAATTCGACCCGCAATTGCAGCGAGCGGTTGAGGTGCTTGAGAAGAAGATTGCGGGCGAGTAGTGTCAATCAGGTTCGTACTTGATTTGGCAGCCTGGCAATTTCTTCCGCAGTTCCAAGTTCGCCGACCAAGTGCGAGATTCTATTGTTTCAACAAGTCGAATTTGGCAGCAACGGGATCCACGGTCACATTTTCACCGCTGGAAATGAACCATTTGCCGTCTTGTTTCACGAAGACTAGCGTTGCGACATTCTGTCCCTTGGGGAAGTGGCGGCCGTCGGGAGCCTCGAACCCGTCGAGAGTCCATTTTACGATCGACACGGCCACGTCTGGCCGGATAAATCGGACCGTCATGTCGTCGAACTGCATGTTCCGATTCTTGAAATTTGTTTCGTGCACGATTCGGTGTACCTTCACAATGTCAGCTTTTCCGCGCCAGACATGCCCCACGACATTGACCCACTCGGCATCGTCGGTAAACAAATTGCCAAATGTGCTCATGTCGTGCGTATTCCAAATCGTTTCATAGTCTTTCACTACCTGGCGGATTGCCTTTTCATCCGTCGCGCTGTCGGCTGCCACGGCTGTGTGTGACATTGCGATGCAGGCAAAAGCAACGATGGCCATGAGCTGTTTCATCGTGAAATCTCCTGAAAGATACTGGGGTGAGTGCGGGCGTGGTTATCTCCATGGTCGGCATTATAAGGACGTCGCGAGTCAAATGGCGCGTGCTTATAGGCCGCTTGCAACAAGCGAAGCTCACTCCAGCCAGGGTGAACCCTGGCCTACTTAGAAATCCCGCGGAATATCGGGGTATCCGCGTAGCGGGCGGAGTTTGTGCCGAATATCACAATCACGTTGAGATTGGCTAGCTGAGCGTCCACCTGGTTGCAATCGCGTTGCAATTCTTGCTCGCCGTGCTGCGCGAATTCACCATTCGTGGACGGTCCAAACTCGCCAGGGAATGCCCTAAGTCGTTGCTGGGCTTGTCCAGTTCGACGAGTCGTGCGGAATAATCGGGCGATTGGCCCGCGAATTGCTTTAGGGCCTACCAACATTTCGAGCCTGGTCGGCCTGGAGCGAATCTGCCTCCGATGTATCCGGCCAGCGCTGAGTTGAATCACATCTAGTGGAAAGGGCCGGCGAAAGTGGCACGAACCATTTGCTGCACAGTGATAGAGGCACCTCCTATGAGTAGCACTTTCGGATCTCGCTTGAGCGACGGATTTCAAGACCTCGTACCGTGGGCCGATCCCTACATCGTCGCGCTGGTGGAAAAGCTGCGCCGCGATGAGGCCGAAGAGGCCGGCTTGATCGACGTGGTCGGCGAGTTGCCGCCGCCACCGAACGACGAGGACGCTGGCTGGCAGTCCGACTGGTCGTGGCGCGATTGAGACACGCTCACGCATTGTGGCACAACGTGCGAATCAGTAGCCGAGTGCCTCAATCGCCGTGTCGAAGCGCACCGAGATTACCAGCCAGTGGTCGTCGCCGGTCGTGGTAGAGCGGCTGAAATCTCGATAGAAAGCAAAGTACCACAGTACCGGAAACTTCTCGCACTTATACAGGCATTTGAGCAACACCACGTCTTTGCCAATCCGCTTGGCGCTCACCTGCTCGCTCTCGCGCACCGCGCCATAGCGATCGGCGATCTCTTTCGACTTATCAACCAGCGACCGCACGCTATCCTTCTGCTCTGATAGCGGGCTGCCCAACAGCAGTTCGTTGAACGCTGTGTTGGGGTCGGCCGACACGCCATCCAAGAATCGCACCACCTTGTCGTGCAACTTGGCTACGACCGGATCGGCGCTCGTTGGATCGTCGGCGCCAGTAGCGCGGCCGACTGAAAACAACAAGGCCAGTAGCACGACACAGTGCGTGCCAAATCGAGTGCAAAACATCGGGCAGGTTCCTTAGGCGAGAGATCGTGAAAACGCTCGGCGGGCAAGGCGCTATTATAGTTGCTCAACCCGCACCACGCGACGATTGGCAAGCGGATGGCTTTGCCGGATACTTCAGCTTTTAGCCACAGAGATCTCCGAGGCCACAGAGAAATCACTAAAAGCCAACCGAAGCAATCCCGTCCACTGCCTCTGTCCGTCCCAACCTCTGTGCTCTCGGTGACCTCTATGGCTAATCCTTCCCCCGCCAATTTCAGCCATTGCTCTTCATCGCCCCGCGCATTTCCGCGGCAATGAAAAACGACCCCGTAATGCAAATCAAATGATCGGGCCCCGCGATATTCCGAGCCAGTATCCAGGCGGTTTCCGGGTTGGCGCACACGTGGCGAGGAATCGGCGACAGTTCTTCGGCCAGCAACTCCAGCTCTTCTGTCGGAACTCCGCGCGGGTTGCTCCAATAGCGAGTCAGAATCACTTCATCAAACCGCGGTAGCAGCACGCGCAACATGCCGCGACTATCCTTGTCGCGCGTGGTCGCAAAAATCAGCAGCCGCCGCTTGGCCGAAAAACTTTCGTCCAACACGTCCGCCAGCGCCTGGGCCGAAGCCACGTTGTGCGCGGCGTCCAGAATGACCGTGGGCTGGCGTCGCACCACTTCAATGCGTGCCGGCCAGCGCACGCTCGACAGACCCTGCCGAATCGCCGTGTCCTCGATCTTCCAACCCTGACGGCGCAGCTCGCAAATCGTGGCCAGCGCCACCGCGGCATTGGCCGCCTGATGAGCGCCCAGCAGATTCAATTCGAGGTCAACCAACTCGGTTGCATTGCCAATCGCGCGGTCATGAAAATCCATCCGCGCCGCCAGAGGGGCGTTTTCCAAATGCTTGGGCGGCCGATACGTGAAATCGAAATCTCGGCCCAATTGCAACAGCGGGCAGTCGTGCTCCCCGGCCACGCGCGCGACCACCTCGGCCGGCTCGCGGTCGATGACGCCGCTGATCACCGGCACGCCGTCTTTGATGATGCCCGCCTTTTCGCCGGCGATCGCGGCCAACGTGGTGCCCAATTGCTGCGTGTGATCGAAGCTGATGCTGGTGATCAGCGAAACCAGCGGTTGGCAGACGTTGGTCGAATCGAGCCGTCCTCCTAATCCGACTTCCAAAACGGCCGCGTCGACCTGACACTCGGCAAAGTGCAAGAGCGCCAATGCCGTAATGATTTCGAAATAGGTCGCCCGATTCGATAACTGCGCGTCGTGCGTCGGCTCAGCATCCATCTCGGCAACAACCGGCTGGATGCGAGCGACCAAGTTGGCCAACGTTTCCCCCGGGCAAATCGCTCCATCGATCATCACGCGCTCTTCGACGCGATCCAAGTGGGGCGACGTGTAGAGGCCCGTGCGAAAGCCGGCCGCGGTCAGAATGCTCGCAATGGTCGCGGCCGCCGATCCTTTGCCCTTGGTGCCGGCGACGTGCACGATGGCGAGCGATTGCTGCGGGTTGCCTAGCCGCTCGAGCAACTGCCGCATGCGATCCAGCCGAAAATCGCGCTGGCCATAGGGAACCGTCGAGGTCCGCTCGTAGTCGATGCGGCTTCTGAGAAAATCCAGTGCCGGGTCGCCCCCGAGCTGACCGGCTGGCCACTGCATCGAACCTGTCTCCCCGCCGCGTCGCATCCTATTTTATCCAGGCCGTTTACTCCGCCGACGCCTGGCCAAAGCAGAACAGCAACACCCGGCCATTCCTACTACCCAAGGCCGAAGCGGAGTGAAGTTTAGTCTACCGCAAGCCGGCTGTCTTGCCAGCTTTGCGCCGGAACGTTGGGGATTGAGGGCAAACTCTCGAGGTAGAAGTCGGCCTAGGGCCGTTCCATGATTTCGTTACCCGCACGCGTCGAAATGGCTCGCCAGAGATTCAGATCGACGTTGTCTGCCACCGAGCGTACCGAGCCATCCATCATAGCGGCATTGACCGAGCCGGGGTGATAGCTGCGCGATGTGAGCACCGCATAGGTCGAAACTGTCAACGAGCTGCCTTCGGTCTGATTGACGAAATCGATGTCGTAGCTCATGCCGCCCGAGCTGCACGACACCACGGTGTTGGGTGTAAAGGTCGTGGTTACCCCCGTTTCGAAAGTCTTGCCATCAACCCACTCGACATGTCCGCCATTGTCGCTGGGGTTGGGTCCGACTTTGGCAGTGCCGCCGAAACCGCAAACGTCGCTGGGATTGACCGGAGGCGTGGCGCTCATCGGAGTTGTCGTGGTGCGAAAGCTGCCGGTAAACGCTTTCACTTCGGAGATCATAAGCGTGTTGCTCAACCCGTCGCTAAAATCCTTGCCGCGCAAACCGCTATTGGGAAAGAAGGCGCCCGTTCCACCGGTGTTGTTGACCGGATTGAAGATCAGCCAGGGTCCGAGGTTCCAGCCGTAATTCACCGGATAACTGACTGGCGCTCCCATGGCATCAAGTCTCATCGTGTCGTTGACTTCCGATCCGCACATCAACATCGAGATGCGAGCGGTCATCAGCTTCGATCCATCCGGCAGCAAAGCGTTGGAATAGGCCTGCGTGAAGTCGACGTTCAGATAGATGTTATTCTCTTCGACATACGGCAAGATGCGCGTGAAAGCCGACCAGCTTCCTCCTTTGTTGCCCGTCACCCGGTTCCAACAGAAACTGGGTGGAAACAATTGTCGCGAACCCTCGTAGTTGTGGACCGCTAGGGCGATCTGCTTCAGGTTGTTCGTGCATTGCGTACGGCGTGCTGCCTCGCGCGCGGCTTGGACTGCCGGCAGCAACAGCGCCACCAAAACGCCAATAATGGCGATTACCACGAGCAACTCAACCAAGGTGAACGCGGTCCGACGGGGCGATGTGTGGGACATCGAGGGACTTCCAGGGCAGGATGCTACTGAACATGAGACTCAATCTCATTTAGGATGGCCTTAGTTTATCCCACCCAGAAACCCGGTCAAGGGGCCTGGCGGAACTGCTCTCCAGCCAAGTGCTCCCTTCCCGCTCACGCTCGGTTGAACCAACCATCAAGTGGCCTCCCACCCAGTTTGATACACGCAGATGCACAACGCAACCGTTCGCGCCATAGCGTTTTACTTCAACTTGTTGGCTCCGAAACTGCGGCAACCTGACTCAACAGCAGCCACATCATTCTCTGGTCTGCTTGAAAGCCCATACAGCGTTCCCTATAGTGAGTGTTTTCCAATCGGTCGGCAGGGGGAATAGTGGTTCGTCTTTTCTAAGGGGACGACCGAACCCTATCGCCGGCTTTAACGTATCGGACGTTGAGCGCAATTGGGCTGCCGCCGATTCTGAGCTGCTTTGGCCCGAAGCGTTTCCGTCTGAATTCGTCCGTTCCGACCCAGATCTTCCCAGCCAGTCCAGGTTTGCAATCGTATTCATTCAGGCGAGGTTCCAGCGATGTCGTCCGAGGTAATCGTCGAAACGCGTAACCTCTCCAAGGTTTACCGCGATTTTTGGGGCCGCCAAAAAGTTCGAGCCCTGAAGGCCTTGGACCTGGAAATTCGCCGTGGCGAGATTTTCGGACTCTTGGGACCCAATGGTTCGGGCAAGACCACAACGATTAAGCTGCTCTTGGGATTGCTCTTCCCGACCAGCGGCCAGGCGCTGGTCTTCGGGCGCGATGCCACCGACGTTTCGAAAAACGAGCGACTGGGCTACCTGCCCGAAGAGTCGTACCTGTATCGATTTCTGAATGCCGAGGAAACGCTCGACTTCTACGGCCGGCTGTTCGACATGCCGGCCGCCGTGCGCAAGCGACGCGCCGCCGAACTGATCGACCTGGTCGGCCTCAACTGGGCCAAACGTCGGCAGCTCAAGGAGTACTCGAAGGGCATGGCCCGCCGCATCGGCTTAGCGCAGGCGCTGATCAACGATCCGGAATTGATCATGCTCGACGAGCCCACCAGCGGGCTGGACCCGATCGGCACCCGCGAAATGAAAGATCTGATCCTCAAGCTCAAGAGCGAAGGCAAAACGGTGCTGATGAGCAGCCACTTGTTGGCAGACGTGCAGGACGTTTGCGACCGGATCGCGATCTTGCATCAGGGTGAGCTGAAAGAGCTGGGCCGCGTCGACACGCTTTTGAAAGTGCGCGACGAGACGGCAATCCGCGCCAAGGGCTTGAGCGCCGCCGGCCAGGCCGAGGTCCGCGCCGTGATCGAGCGACACAGCGGAACCGTCTTGACCATGGACAATCCGACCACGACCCTGGAAGAGCTCTTTCTCACGATCGTGCGCGACAGCGAAGCGCGCCCAGGTCGCCGAGCGAAACAAGAATCGGAATCGCAGTAATCCTAGCGCGATCCTACCCACGCCAACCGCTTGAAAGACAACTCGATACGCCATGACGCTGGAACTCGCCCCCCCGATTTTTGGGAACTGGATCTGGCCTGCCTTGCAGTTTTTCCTGCAAGCGGCCGCCATCTTGGGTTTTACGGCTTTAACGGTCGGATTCTTGGTGGCGGCTTTTCGCTACGGTCCCGTGGCCGGCGGCGACCTCACCTATCGCATGCTTCGCACCGGCGTGCGCGACCTGCTGGCGCTTTCGCCCCAGCGCGTTCTGGCGCTGGCTTGGCTGGCAATCCAAGAATCCCTGCGACGGCGAGTGCTGGTGGGTTTCGGCGTGTTCTTGTTGATCCTGCTGTTTGCCGGCTGGTTTCTCGATAGCAAAACTAACGATCCGGCCACGCTGTATCTGAGCTTCGTGCTCACCGCGACCACCTATCTGGTGCTGCTGATGGCGCTGTTTTTGAGCGCGTTCAGCTTGCCGGCCGACATTAAGAATCACACGATCTACACGATCGTGACCAAGCCGGTTCGACCCGGAGAAATCGTCCTCGGCCGAATTCTCGGGTTTTCAGCGATCGGCACTGTGCTGTTGGCCGTGATGGGACTATTTAGCTACGTGTTCGTCGTTCGCGTGCTCAACCATAACCATGAAGTCGAGTTGGTTTCGCTCAAAACAGCGACTGGCGATACGACCGGCACCCGCACCGGCCGAACTACCGCCTCTCAGAATCATCGCCATCAGATCACGATCGATGCTGAAGGCAAAGGCAGTACCGACATCGTGCAAGGTCACTATCACGATGTCGACCAGCAAACCGACGGCGACAAAACGACCTATGTGATCGGCCCACCTCAGGATCTGCTGACGGCCCGAGTGCCGCAATATGGCTCGCTGCGCTTCAAGGATCGCAACGGCCAGGGAATCGAGCGCGGGATTAGCGTCGGCAACGAATGGAAGTATCGCAGTTTTGTCGAAGGGGGCACGCCGGCAGCCGCGATCTGGACCTTTCAAGACATTACGCCCGAGCGCTATCCGGAGGGCGTGCCGATCGAAATGACCATTCGTGTGTTTCGCTCGTACAAAGGCGATATCGAAAAGGGAATTCTCGGCAGCCTGGTGCTGAAGAATCCGCGCACCGGCCGTTCGAGTCGGATGGAAACCTTTCGGGCCAAAGAGTTCACCATCGATTCGCGCAACATCCCGCGCAAACTGGCTGACACCGACGGCAACCCGATCGACCTGTTCGACGACCTGGTGGCCGACGGCGAGTTGGAAGTCTGGCTGCAGTGCATCGACTCCTCTCAATATTTCGGCGTCGCTCCGGCCGATTTTTATCTGCGGGCCGCCGATGCATCGTTTGCCGGGAACTTCGTCAAGAGTTACCTGGGAATCTGGGTGCAGATGCTGCTGGTCACGAGTTTTGGCGTGATGTTCAGCACGTTTCTGAGCGGAGCGGTGGCCATGATGGCCACCTTGGCCGCCGTGGTGTTGGGCTTCTTCACCAAATTCGTCTTCGATGTCGCTCAGGGAGCCGTCGAGGGGGGCGGGCCCATCGAGTCGCTGATTCGACTCGTCAATCAGCGCAACGTCACGGTGCAAATGGAGCCGGGCCTGACTCGCGACGCGGTGGAAGGCGCCGACGCGGTCTTCATGTTCTTCATGAAATCCGTGAGCAGCCTGTTGCCTGACTTTCGCCAGTTCAGCAACGTCGACTACGTGGCCCACGGCTTCGATATTCCGCTGGACACGCTGGGGGTCCAGATGTTTTCAGGACTGGGATACGTCGTGGCGGTGTGTGCCATTGGCTACTATTTTCTTAGAACGCGCGAGATGGCCCGATGAACCAGCGTCAACGTTTCATCCGAAAAATCGTCTACGCCTGCGCGATCGCGGCGCTTCTGTTGCCATTGTCGTGGTTGAGCCAACCCGAAACCACGGCCGGCTCGGAGGGCGGAGTGCTGGCCCGCATGCGCAAGGAACACCATCTCAGCCAGGCCGCGCTGGGCGAAATCGATCCGGCCAGCGAAACGATTAAGCTGGTCACGCTGGGCATGCGCGGAGTGGCCGCCAATATCTTGTGGGAAAAGGCCAACTACTATCGCAAGGTGGAAGACTGGTCCAGCCTTTCGGCCGCCTACGAGCAGATTGCTCGCTTGCAGCCCAACTTCATCAGCGTTTGGGTTTTTCAAAGCTGGAATCTTTCCTACAACATTTCCGTCGAGTTCGACGACTATCACGATCGCTATTACTGGGTGATCAAGGGCATCGACTTTCTGAAAGAGGGCACGACCTACAACACCGAGGAGCCGCGGTTGCTCTCGGAGATTGGCTGGATCCTGGCCCAGAAAATTGGGCGAGCCGACGAGCACGTGCAATTCCGCCGGCTGTTTCGCGAAGACGACGAATTCAATGGCTCGCGACCGTTGGCTCAGCGCGACAATTGGCTTGTCGGACGCGAGTGGCTGTTGCAGGCCCAGCGGCTGGTCGACGAAAAAGGCGTGACCGTTAAGGGCAAGACCCCTCTGCTGTTTTATTGCCAATCGCCCATGTGCCTGATCAATTACAGCGAGGCCCTGGAAGAGGAAGGCACCTTCGGTGAGGTTGCCAAGAATGCGTGGCGCAAAGCGGCCGAGGCGTGGAACGAATACTCAAATCGCGATCTGCCCACGCAATACAATTTTACCGTGCGGCTGAGCGAAAAAGAAATCTTCGAAAAGCGATCGGAAGAGGCTCAGGCCGAACTCGCGAAACTCGCACCAGCCGGTTTGCGAGATGAGATGGTGGCCGAACGATTGGCCACATTAACCTCGCCAGAACGTTCGGCATACGACACGCCGGCCGGGCAGCGAACCAGCGAGCACCATGGGCTTCAAGGGACGATCGACGCCAAGATGCGGATCGAGCACATCCAATTCGCCGATCGCATCAAGGGCGAGAATCACGCGGCCGCGCTCAAGGCCGCCGAAGAAGCCACGCAATGCGATTTCATCGCTCGCGCGATCGACAACCAGCGCGAAATCGTGAACTATGACTATTGGTTGCTGCGTTGCCAGCTCGAACCCAATGACGATACCCTGGCGGCGCGAAAATTGATTTATGACGCCGACAAGGCCTTCCTGGCCGCGCAAATCGTGCCCGCTTCGCAGCTCTATGCCCAAGGGTTCGAAAGCTGGCGCAAAGTACTGGACGCGCATCCGGCCCTGCTCAAAGACTCGAATCTCACGGATGAATTGGCGGATTCCGTCGATCGCTATCGCGGCGCCCTGCACCACCTGGAACAGACGTTGCCAAAACCCTTCATCCTGCAAGACGTGCTGGAAGTCGACGAAGCGTATCACGGACCGCTCGGCAGGAAGCCTCGCTTCGATACGGAAACCAACCCGGCAGGCCCAGGCGAATCTGGCCCGTCGGGTCCGGCGGAAGCCGGCACGGTCAAGTAGCCTCACCGCTCGAAGGAATTCCAACCTAGTCCTGGCGAACAGTGCCGTTTGGTTTCGCCAACAGCGTACGCAGTTCTTGTCGGGTCGCGGCATAGCGAGGATCTCCGCCGAGATTCGTGTACTCGTTCGGATCGACGTCGTGATCGTAGAGCTCGATGCCATTGCGTCCTTCGTCCCACTCGGTATAGCGCCAGCGGGCCGTACGGACACTGCGACCCCAATTCTCCGCATTCGGCCCGCGCCGCGCCTGGGTGAACGCGGCCTCGTGCAACGTTGCACGCGGATCGGCGATCAGCGGGCGGAGGCTCTTGCCTTCGAGCACTAGCGGCGATGGCACACCGGCCAGGTCGCAGAGTGTCGGATAAATGTCGAGTAGCTCGACTAGGCTGTTGCTGCGTCCGCCGTTACCTTTCGCGCCCGGCACATAGACAATCAACGGGACGCGGGCACACTGCTCGAACAGGCTGCGCTTGTGCCATAGTCCATGCTCACCCAGATGCCAGCCGTGGTCGCTCGCGAAGACGACGATCGTATTGCCCTCCACACCTAGTCGCCCGAGCGCATCGAGCACGCGGCCAGCCTGGGCGTCCATGTAACTCACCGCGGCAAGGTAGGCGCGGATAACGGCGCGACGCTCTTCGGGCGTGGTTGTCAGTTCATATCCAGGCACCCCGCCATTGCGCGCGGGCACGGGAATATCCAACTCGTCGTCCGCGGGTTCCTTGGGCAGTGTGACCGCTTCGAGCGGATAGAGATCGAAATACTTTGCCGGAGCCACTAGCGGCAAGTGAGGTCGGTGGAAGCCAACGGCGAGGAAAAACGGCTCGGCCGCATCGCGTTTCTCCAACCACTGGATGGCTGTCTTGGCGAAATCGCCGTCGCACAATTCGTCGTCCGTTGCCAAGATTTCCTGACCCGCCAGACGGTCGGCCTTCGTCTTTTCGGCTGTTGCCCCGCGCTTTCGAGAGGGAGGATACGGTCGCTCATCCTTGAACGGCGTGCCGAAGTCCCACGCCAGCGGATCGTCCATGCTCTCGTTGCCCGTTGGCACGCCCAAATGAAAAATCTTTCCACACCTCGCGGTGGCATAGCCCTTGTCGCGGAAGAGACGCGGCAGCGTCGTCACGTTCGGCAAGTTGACATAGAGACTGTCGCCGTTGTTCGTGACGCGCGTGGCATTCGGCCGTCGCCCACTGAGCAGCGACGATCGCGAGGGGTTACAATGGGGAAACTGGCAGTACGCGCGCTCGAACACTACGCCGCGCCGTGCGAGTGCATCGAGATGGGGAGTCTTCGCCAGCGGATGCCCATAGCAGCCGAGCGTACAAGCCAGGTCGTCGGAAAGGATGAGAACGATGTTGGGCTTCTCTCCTTTTGTTTCCGCGGCCGGAGCCAATTCAACGACTGCGAATAATGCCCAGATTATCGCGAGTCCTCGAAGCTTCGGCGTGAGCTGTATTAACATAGGGATTCGGGGTTGGGGGTTGGGTATTAGGCTTAAAGAATCAAACTCCGTGAATGATCACGGTCTTTAGCTCGGTCATCTCGGCCACGGCGTACTTGGGCCCCTCTTTGCCAAAGCCGCTTTCCTTCAGGCCGCCATAGGGCATCAAGTCGGCACGCCATTGGGGCCCCCAATTGATGTGCAAATTGCCGCTGTCCACCTCGCGGGCGAATCGCATCGCCCAACCCAGATTTTCGGTGAAAATTCCGGCCGCCAATCCGTAGGGGCCATCATTGGCAATCGCAATCGCTTCTTCAATCGAATTCGCTCTGGTAACACCCACGGCCGGGCCAAAAAGCTCGTCGCAACTGATGCGCATCCGAGGATCGACGTCGGCCACCAGCGTCGGCTCGTACATCGTGCCACGACGATGTCCGCCAACAACCAGCTTGGCGCCACCGGCAACTGCTTCGTTCACCCATGATTCCACACGCTGGGCGTCCGCTTCGCGAATCATCGGTCCCATCTTGGTTTTTTCGTCCAATGGATTGCCCACGGTAATCGCTTCGACCTTGGGCCGCAGCGCCGCGATCAGATCCTGATAGATGGGGGCCAGCGCGATCACTCTCTGCGTCGAAATGCAAACCTGTCCGGCGTTACTATATCCGGTGGCCACGGTGGCCTCGGCCACTTTGTTCAAATCGGCATCCGGCATCACGATGATCGGGCTATTGGAGCCAAGCTCCATCGTGACTTTCTTCAGTCCAGCGACCTTGCAAATATGTTCGCCGACGTCCCTGCTGCCGGTAAAGCTGATTTTTCGCACGCGCGGATCCGCGGCGATCGCATCGCCAACAACCGCGCCGGAGCCGGTCAAACATCTTGTGACACACCAGGTTGAGCGGAAAATTGAAGGGCGTGATCGCCGCCACGATGCCGCACGGCACGCGCAGCGTGAAGCCCAATTTTCCCGCGCCGCCCGGCGCGCCGTCGAGCGGCAAGACTTCGCCGCCGATCCGCCTGGCTTCTTCGGCCGATAGCTCGATCGTTTCTCGAGCCCGCGAAACCTCGAAGATCCCTTCGGCCAGGATCTTGCCTTCCTCGGTGCTGATCAGGCGGCCGAGTTTTTCGGTCTGTTGGCCCATCAGTTCGGCCGCCTTCCGCAAGATCTTGGCGCGGTCGTAGCCCGGCAGCTTGCGCATGATGCGCGCCCCCTCGACAGCGCCGGCCAGCGCTCGCTCAACGTCTTCTGGCGTGGCCTTCGGAACCGTATCGACGACCGAATTGTCGAACGGATTGCGCACTTCGAGGCGATTTGCGCCATCGACCCACTCGCCCGCCACGAACATTTTCATTGCCGTGCACCTTTCCCGCTCAATTGCCCCCGCGCCACTAGTAGGGTCATCGTAGGGTCAACC
>Ga0163150_10007073_pt1 | contig 13417 bp, 10 predicted proteins | sample OliLakLV19P2IB_FD_148628 | JGI IMG/M metagenome (GOLD analysis project Ga0163150, IMG submission 148628) | Freshwater microbial mat bacterial communities from Lake Vanda, McMurdo Dry Valleys, Antarctica - Oligotrophic Lake LV.19.P2.IB | ecosystem: Environmental > Aquatic > Freshwater > Lake >...
CGTCAGATCAAAAACATGCTGGCGACGCTGTTCTTGAGCCAGGGAGTGCCGATGCTGCCAGCCGGCGACGAGTGCCGGCAAACGCAGCGCGGCAACAACAACGCCTATTGCCAGGACAACGCGCTGTCGTGGTTCGACTGGAAGCTGGTCGAAAAGAACGAGGGCCTGGTGCGGTTCTGCCGGTCGTTGATCGAGTTTCGCCGCACGCAGCCGGCGGTGCGCCGGACCGAGTTTCTCAACGGCGAGCCGGCACTTCCGGGCGACTTGCCCGACGTGCTGTGGTTTGGGCCTGACGGCCGCAAGAAAAACTGGGCCGCCGGCAGTCCGAGCTTGACGTGTTTCTTTGCGGCTGGTCCAGCCGAGATCGGCCAGTCCCCACCTCGACACGCGCTGTTGATGTTTCACGCCGGACAGGGTCCGCGCGAGTTTACGATGCCGGTGCTGCCGAAGCCCATTACCTGGCGGCTGCTGTTGGATACTCGCCAACTCAGTCCTAACGATATTTTTCCGAATCTCGATGGTCCGATTCCATCGCCGCTGGGTCGAGTCTGTCTGGATCATCACTCCATGATGGCCTTCGTCTCGGCGGACTAACGAGAACCCAGAGGGTTGCGCACGTCTCCTCGTGTACCCTTCCGCGCGGCGCGATTCTGGCCTGGATGCCGGACGCGCCGCGTAGTTTTTTGCGCTCGCGCGGCGCGGAGTTCTCGCTAGTTGTTCAGAGCGTCGATTGATGCAGCTTGCGCATCAGCCGTGCCATCCTCTTCGCGCGGCGAATTCACGCACCGCGGCGCCGCGAGGTTTTCGCAACGGCTACATTCGCTGCGAGAAACACTCAAGGAACACTCGGCGCGATTGACGCGGCGCCGAGATTTCTTGAGGCGAATTTTGAATTCGATGCGATCGACGGGTGAGCTCTGGTTCGATAAAGAAAGTGCGGTGAGGTGTGTTCGCGTGATCAAAGAGCATTGAGGCTCGATGCGGTTTAAGGTGAGGGAGCGCGGGGTGAAGTGTGCGACGGTTCCCACGGTTTACGTGATTTCAAGAACCTGTTTGCGAGGTGCCAAGGTGAAGTGGATTGAACGCATCGTGGCAGCGATGTTTCTGCTGCTCTTAGGGGGGGAACTGGCCGTGGCCAGCGAAGAAGCCAAAGTGGCCTGGCATACGAACGTCGTGCCTGCCTGGCAGCAAACGCAACAGCAAGGGCGGCCGCTGTTGGTGTTTGTCACGCGAGAAAACTGCTTCTACTGCACGCAGATGAAAGATCGCACCTGGGCCAACGCGGTCGTGAGCGGAGCGATCAGCCAATCGTTCGTGGCACTGGTCCTCGATGGGGGAGTCAGTACACCCCTGCTGCGAGACTTGAATGTGACGATGTATCCCGCCACGTTCGTTATTTCGCCACAGGCCGTCGTTGTGGCGCGAATCGACGGCTACGTGGCGCCGGAAGTCTTGGCCGAACGGCTGAATTCACTTCGGCCGCAGTTGCCGATCGCCAAAGTGGTTAAAGATCCTTAGCGTAGCTCATGCCCCCTGAACCTCTTTCGAGTGAATCGACCCAGACGGCTTTGTCCGCCTGGGTCGATTTGCATTTTGGAGCGAAACCTTCGGCCGCAGGCGTCCGCCAGTGGCACGCGACTGGCCCTCGCCACGGGCAGACGTCATAATCTGGGGCCTAGTGTTCTGATTTGATTGGTCTGAATTGCTCCACGCCGATTTCTATTGAGGAAACTTCCCGCGATGACGCTTCATTCGAGCCTGCTTGCCGGCGAAATCATGACCAAGGGGTTGATCTGCGCCACGCCGCAACAGCAACTGTCCGAGGTCGATTCGATGTTAATCGAGCATCGGATCAGCGGAGTTCCAGTCGTTGACCACGGTAAGTTGGTGGGCGTGGTTAGCCGCAGCGATATTGCCCGCGTGCAGGTGTTGATGACATCGCTCGACGGCCAAGTGAGCGATCAGATGGGCTGGTCGGATCAGGCAGACGGATTTCAACACAACGGGGCGACGGACTTTCAGGGCTTTCGCCAAATGATCGACCGGCTCAAGGTGAAAGACGCGATGCACGACCAGTTGGTGACCTGTCTGCCCACGACGCCCGTGGGCGAAGTGGCGTCGCTGATGATCCGCCAGCACGTGCATCGCATCATTGTCGTCGAGGGCGATCGCCCGGTGGGAATCATCAGCAGTTTGGATCTGGCCAAATTGTTGGCTGTTTCTTGATCGACGCCCTGTTGCATCGACTCCTAGCATCGACTTCCAAATAGATACCGAGAAGCAACCAGCCATGATTGCCGATCTTTCGACGCGACACGAGCCGGTGGGTCCGATTCTGAACGACGCCTTGTCGCGCGACTGGCGGCAATATCGCTTGAGCGATGAACAGGTGAAGTTCTTTGACGAGAACGGTTATTTGGCCGGCGTTCGCTTGCTCAGCGACGAGCAAGTCGAAACGTTGCGCGGCGAACTGGCGGCGATGTTGGATCCGGAGCATCCCGGCAACAAGCTGTTTTACGAATACCACTCAAACGAGTCGGTCGATCAGGCGCGCGTGTTGTTTCACGCCTTGGGCGCGTGGCGCATCACGCCGGGCTTTCACGACATTCTTTGGAACCCGGCGTTCACGGTGCCGGCCAGCCAACTTTTGCGCGGCGCCGTGCGGTTCTGGCACGATCAACTTTTCTGCAAGCCGGCCGGGCATGGCGGCGTCGTGGCGTGGCACCAGGACTATTCCTATTGGACGCGCACCGAGCCGATGACGCATTTGACGTGTTGGATCGGCTTGGACGACGCGGCGGCCGACAATGGCTGTCTGCAATACATACCCGGCAGCCACCGCTGGCAGCTTCTGCCGGTCACAGGCATCGCGGGCGACATGAACGCGATTCAAACTGTTTTGTCCGACGAACAGAAAAAGCAATTTCGCCCGGTGGCCATCGAGTTGAAGAAAGGGGAGTGCGCGTTTCATCATCCGCTGTTGGTCCACGGCTCCTACGAGAACTCGACCGATCGGCCGCGGCGAGCCACGGTGATTAACGTGTTTCGCGACGGCGTTCGCTCGGGCTCGAACGACGAGTTGCTGCAAGGCGTGCCCCCGATCGCGAAGGGTGAAAAGATGGAAGGGCCGTTTTTCCCGCTGCTGTTCGATCCGGCGAAGTAGGCGGAAGCAGCCCGCGGCTAAAAAACTTGCCGCTGTCTTGCCGCGCCGCTACCATTGCGCCTTGGTTGGTTGTCCCTGACAGCCGTATTGGCGGAATTCTTTTCAAAGCCAAGGGAGTTGGTTCCATGCTTAGCATCCGAGTTCATTCGTTATTGTCGCTCATTGCTTGCGTCATAGTTTTCGTCGCCACCGCTGCCTTGGCCGCCGATGCTCCTGTGGTCCCGCCGAAAACGGGAACCTCCGAAACGATCAAGTTATTTAATGGCAAGAATCTGGATGGTTGGGTGGGAAATGAAAAACTTTGGTCGGTGAAAGACGGCGTCATTATCGGCAAGAACAACGAGCCGATTAAAGTCAGCACTTACCTGATGACCAAACGGAACTTTACAGACTTCCGCCTGCTAGCCACGGTGAAGCTTGAGCGTTCGGAGATGCACTCGGGCATCGCTTTTTGGGGACGCAATGCACCGGACCATGGCGACCCTCATACGTACGCCGGCCACCTGGTGATGTTTCCCAGTGGCTGGGGAATGTACGACTTGTTTGGTCGCAACGGACTCGGTGTCGATGGCGCTCCGGCCAAAAAAGTCGGCAAGCAACACGACTGGAACAATTTGGAGATTCTCGCGCAAGGCAACCGCGTGCGCGTCGTCGTGAACGGGACCGAAGTGGTTGATTGGCGCGATCCCGAGCCCGACCGTATCAAGGAAGCGCCGATCGGATTGCAACTCCACTCGAACGCCGAGCCGCAGGAAGTCCAATTCAAGGATCTCGTGCTAACGACGTTCCCGGAAGAGAAATTGATGACCGTAAAGAAATAGTCACGTGAGAAAATAGTAGTCGATTCAAAGAACACAGCGCTCACACTCGACGAAGGAACCACTGGTGAAACACGTTTTGCTTGTAATTACCGCCGTCGCGTTGTTATTCTCCGCTCAATCCGGCTACGGCGAAGCGAAAACGGAATTGCTTTGGCCGCAAGGAGCGCCGGGCGCGAAGGGAGATTCGGACAACGACAAGCCGACGCTCACCATCAGCCTGCCGCCGGCCGACAAGGCAACCGGCGCGGCGGTCGTGGTCTGTCCCGGCGGCGGTTATGGCGGGCTGGCGATGACCTATGAAGGAACCGAGATCGGCGAGTGGTTCAATTCGTTTGGCGTCGCCGCCTTCGTGCTCAAATATCGCCACAAGGGATCCGGCTATCAGCATCCCGCGCCGTTGCAAGACGCGCAGCGCGCCATCCGCACCGTGCGCGCTCGGGCCGGCGAGTTCAAGGTCGAGCCCGATCGCATTGGCATTCTGGGTTTCTCGGCCGGCGGACACCTGGCCTCGACTGCGGGCACGCACTTCGACAAGGGTAAGGCCGACGCGCCCGACACGATCGATCGGGTCAGTTGTCGCCCCGATTTTCTGATCCTCTGCTATCCGGTGATCTCATTTACCGCCCCGTTCACGCATCAAGGCTCGAGGAAAAACCTGCTCGGCGAAAATCCCGATCCGAAACTGGTCGAGAGCATGTCGAACGAGCTGCAAGTCACCAGCGAAACGCCGCCGACGTTCCTCTGGCACACGAACGAAGACAGCGGCGTACCGCCCGAAAACAGCGCGGTGTTCTACCTGGCGCTGCGAAAGGCGAAAGTTCCGGCCGAAATGCACATCTTCGAACACGGCCGCCACGGCCTGGGCCTGGCCAAACAAATCCCCGGAGTCTCAAGCTGGCCCGATCGCGTCGTCGACTGGATGGGCGGGCGCGGGCTGTTGGGGAAAAAGTAAGACGATCTCGCGGTCCGAGAGCAGTCGATCCGTCGTCACTCCAACTCGACAGAATCGCAAGCCCGCGGCGTCGTTGCCGTTCGATATTGCCGGCTACTGCGGCCGACGGTCGGCTTCTTGCAACCAGTCGCGTTGACGAAAATCAGGCGGCGTTGAATGCGATAGCGTCGCGACACGATCATTTCGGAGCCTCGACTTTTTCGACTGCGATCGCTACGTCTTGGATGGCCGGAAGTTCCTGGCCATTGTATTTGGCGATTCCCTGCACGTTGATCGCGTGGGTGCCCGGCGTGGCGTCGGCGGCGACTTCAATCAGCAGCTTGCCTTGCGTTTGTCCGGCGGGAATGGCCAGTTCGGCAATCTTAATACCCGCTACGCCCGCGGGCAGTTTCGTTTTGACTTGCACGGCGTCGGCAAAATCGTAGAGCCGGGCGATCGTGATCGGCACTTCGAGCGTGGCGCCTTGCTTGACCATCGTGGCCGCGGGCGCCAGGGCGATCGTGATCGGCGCGGCGGTGACTTTGAGCGTGACGGTGGGCGAGGGAATCGTCAGATTGATGTTGGCCGGTTTGGCCTTGTTCGTGGCATCGGTGACGACCTTGGCTACGGCGGTTTGCACGGCGGTCGCCTCTTTGCTCTTGGCGTCGGCATCGGCGACGGCCTTATCGGCGACCACTTTGGCGTCGGCCGCGGCCTTCGCTTGCACTTCGACATCGGCCATTGCCTTGTCGGCGGCAGCCTTGGCTTCCATCGCGGCTTTGGCTTTGGCCGCTGCTTCGACCGCGGCCTTGTCGGCGGCCTGAGCCAGTTCGCGGGCTTTCTGCATGGCGGCAGCCATCTCGACCGCACGTTTTTCGGCGACGGCTTTCGCATCGGTGGCGGCCTTGGCGGCGGCGGCCAACTCCGCCACGATCTTGTCGACCGCAGCTTTGCGAGCGTTCGCTGCGGCCACGGCTTCGGGATTGCGCGAGTAGCTGATCTGCGAAGTGCCGAGGACCGAGAAAGTGTACGTGCCCACCGGCGTCGTCGGCGGCAGATTGATTTCCAGGTTGCCGGCGCTGGCGTTGGCGTCGAGCGTAACCGTCGCGGACTTGACGTTCGGTGGCAGCGAGGACGGAGCCATCACCACGTTGCCTTTGAACTCTCCGCGACGCACCAGCTTTAACGGAACTTGCACTTTGCCGGCTTTGCACATTTCGAGAATCAGGTTCTGGCCCGAGTCGACAAAGTAGGCGGCCGTTTCGGTGCCGCTGACCGCCACGGCCAGGTTGCGCGTCAGTCGAATGCGCTGTGTGATTTGATTGAACACTCCACCCCAGACCATGCTGGCGGCGCGGGCCGGACGAAGGACGTCAGCATCGCCGAGCTTGGCTTTCCCAACGAGCGTGACCAGGCTCATCGACTCCGGGGCATTTTCCGCCGCTGAGAGGACGACGACGCCCGCATTCTGACCGGGTCCAATCACCATCGGCGCCGAACTAACACCTTCCGGCAGTCCCTCGACCGAGACATGCACTTCGCCATCAAAGCCGTCGCGGCGAAACACCACGACGTCGATCAGCTCGGTCCCGCCTTTGCGCAATAGCGAGCTCCACACCGTCGGCGGATTCAAGTTCGGGTCGGGACTGAACGGAATCAAGCGAGGTTTGGCGATCAGGCGAAAATCGGGCTTGGCCGGATGAATGGCCAACCGATAGACGAACCGGGGATCGGGCCTTGCGTAGTTCGACAAGTTGCGCACCAAGACGCGGTAGGTGCCATCGGCCGGCGCGACAAACCGAAACGCAGGGTCGTCGGTCTTGATGTCGTAGATGTTGTTCGGTGGATTGTCCAGAAAGTCGTCGGTGCCCTGAATGTCTTTGACCTGCTCCTCGCCCTTGTCGTTCTTCGTCACCTGCTGCACGAGCAAATAAGGATCGGTCGGCAGCCCGAGGCGTTGCGAAAAAACTTCGATCCACAGTGCTTCTCCCGCTTTGGCCTGCAGCGTGACCCAATCGCGATCGGCCTGCGGATAGAACTGGCCGACGTACTCACAAGGCGCTGTGACCGCTTGGGCCTTGGTCGGGCCGTCGTTCGGTTCTTGCTCCGCAATGACCGGCGCCGTGGCGAAACCCAGCAGCACTGAATTGGTCAGCCCCTTGGGCGTTGCCAGTCGATACGCCAGGCCGTCGACGCCTGACTCGTCTGGCTCGACGTTCGAGCCCAGGTCCAGATTCTGAACGCTTTGATCGGCGGGCAGTGGAATCTGCACGGTCAGAGTTTCCAGCGGCTTGCCATCCGACGACGTGACCTTGCTCGGCTGACCGCCGGGCAGGTTGCGACCGTAGAGCGTGTATTGATCGTTCGAGCCAGGCAGCCCGGCGGGCGGAAAGACGTAGTCGAGATAAGCGCCGGTGCCGATCGAGAGGCGATAGAAATATTCAGCGTTACCGACATACAGAAAATCGTGGACCTCAACTAAGTAAACGCCGTCGGCGGGCACAACGAAATCCAGCAGTGGATCGCGGCGATTCGTATCGCGGTTGCGCTCGAGTTCCTTGCCCGACGCATCGAACAGGATGAGCGTGGGATCCATGCGTGAATCGAGCCGATAAGCCCAGCAGTCAACGATCACGCGCTGGCCCTGTTTGGCGGTGAACTTGAAATAGTCCTGGTCGGTCGCCGCGTTGGACTGGCCGTTGACGACCGTGCCTAGCGGCACCTCGATGGTTTGCGCCTGTGTGTTGTTTGGTTCCGTTTCAGTCAGTTCGTTCTGCGTACCAACGACGAACGAGCGCGGGTTCGAGACGCCGTATTTGCCGATCGCGCGAACTTCGCAGATGCCCGGCTTGGCATCGGGCGCGATCGTGACCGTGAATTGGTTGGGCACGCCTTGCGGGCCAGTTTCGCCGAGGCCGGGCGGCACTGTTTTTTGTACGGCGGTAATACCCGCCGCGGAAAAATGAAGTTTCGAGGCGCCTTCCAGATCGAGGCCGCCAATCGCCACGTCGAAGGTCGTTCCTTGTTTGCCGCCGCACGGGAATGCCGAGTACAAACGAGCTACCGGCAAAGTCTGAGCGTTCACCAGAGACGGCCCGAACGCCAATAGCACAACCAGCGCCGCGTGACAGCGACCGAGGGACCCAACTGCGTTACTTCGCATGGCAAACCTCATGTTCGTCGTGAATCATTCCGCCGCTCGCTACCGTGCCTGTGGAAACAACGTTCGGTAGCGGCTTATCAAATAATCGCCGAGCTTCGGGCGTTTAGCGTGGCCGAGCTCAGCGTCATCGCCTAAGTTTTGGTGTGTTCAAATTGGGGCAGGTCGTCGCCCGAGGGGGCCGGCAGCGGCCAATTTCGAGCGGGTGGGCTAGCGCTAGATTATGGCGCGCCGACGGTTCAAATGCAAGGAGTTTTATGCGTGTAACTCCAGCCTCCGAGCGGCTTATATCCTTGTGCGCTCCGCCGGACGTCGGCTAAACTCGCTCTCCACAATTGGCCCATGCCCTGGCCCATACTCAACCTGTTTTCTCGGACGCGCGAGCGCTCCCATGCAGGGGTTTTAGATAAGCGAGGAGCTTCGATGAGTGATCGACCGAAGGTAGTAATTACCGATTTTATCGCCGGCCCGCTCGAGACCGAGCGCCGCACGCTCGGCGAAATTGCCGATATCGTAGCGTTGGACGCATCGAGCGAAGAAGAACTGGTGGGCCAGATCGAAAACGCCTCGGCGATCATGATGTATCACACGGTGTCGATCACCGAAAAAACGATCAATCACCTGACCCGCTGCAAGTTGATCGTCCGCTGCGGAGTCGGCTACGACAATGTCGATTGGCGACTGGCGCGAGAGCGCGGCATCGACGTGGCTAATGTGCCCGACTATGGGACCGAGGAAGTGGCCGATTCGGCGATCGGCATGATGCTGGCCCTGACGCGCGGCATTTCGCGATACAACTCGCTGCTGCGCGACGACCCGCAAGCGGAGTGGATGTATACGCAGGTCCAGCCGCTGGTGCGCCTGCGCGGTCGGGTGTTTGGCATCATCGGCCTGGGTCGCATTGGCAGCGCGACGGCCCTGCGTGCCAAAACGCTTGGCATGGACGTGGTGTTTTACGATCCTTACGCACCCGACGGTCGCGACAAAGCACTCGGTGTGCGTCGCGCGGAAACGCTGGACGCATTGCTGGCTGAATCGCACGTGATCAGCCCGCACTGTCCGCTGACGGCCGATACTTTTCACATGATTAACGCCAAGACGATCGCCAAACTCAAGCCGGGTTCGTTCCTGGTGAACACTTCGCGCGGCGGAGTTGTTGATACGACCGCGATCCCCGCGGCGCTTGTCTCGGGTCAACTCGCCGGCGCGGCGATCGATGTGCTAGAGACCGAGCCGCCGCCGGCCAGCGATCCACTGTTGGTCGCCTGGCGCGATCCAAAGCATCCGGCCTATCACCGTCTGATCGTCAATCCTCATGCCGCGTTCTATTGCGACGAAGGGCTGTTGGACATGCGCGTCAAAGGCAGCGAAGCCTGCCGCCGAGCCTTGTTGGGAATTCCCTTGCGGAACGTCGTCAATTAGAGATTTTCAACTAGTGTCGAGCTTTGGCGCCGGTGGCGCGAGCGCTGCCTGCGGCAACTGTTCCTTGATGGCGACCCCACTTGCACTCTGCTTTCGCATTTGCTCAGCCAGCGCGAAGATCCGACGGGCGGCCGTGACCGGATCGACGCCACGCGAGTGAATGTTCGAGATCACATTGCGCTGCGCATCGGTGTGGCCCGACCGAGGGCAATACGCCATATAGGCCGACTGGCTGTCGGCGGCGGCCAGTCCGGGCCGCTCACCGATCAAGAGCACGACCACCTTGGGTGCGAGCAGCTCGCCAATGTCGTTGAGCACTCCCACGCGGCAGTAGCGAATCGCAAACGGGCGCCCGAACGTCCAGCCACGCTGTTTCGCACCTAGTTCCAGCAAAGGTAGGAGTTGCGGCACCTGCGCGGCAATCGCCGCGGCCGACAGTCCATCGCCAATTGCGACTTGCAGGTCGACGTTCGCGGCGCACTTTTCGCGAATCACGACGCGGGCTTGTTCGCTGAGTTTCCGCCCGAGCTCCGGTTGCTGTAGATATTGGAGCTTGTCGGTCGTCGACGTGCTCACTTCAAACAGCCCGGTGCGTTCAATGAACTGGCTGCCGAAATCGCGAGTCAGGTCGAGCTCCGCATGAACGGCGTCCACAGCGATCGCATGATCTTCGCGCAGGTCGAGCTGCGTTGTCGTGAGATACGCAGGTCCTGATCGGCCGACTATGAGCCGCGCCGGCGTCCTCGCCCGCAAGGCTGCGAGCGCCAACGGCGCGTCGTCGACCGACCGAGCAGGCAGGGCAGGGGAGTGATTCAAGCGATTTTGATGACCTTCGTCGGACATTGCCACGCAACCAATAAAGAAATTGAAAAGCTAAATCGCGCCGATCGGATTCTTCAGCATCGTTTGCAATTGCTCCAAGAGCGGATGATCGGTTGTTCTCTGCAAAGCCAATTGTCCATTCTCGAAAAGTCCGCGCGCTTCGAGCCAGGCCAGGAACTCGGGTGCCGGGCGGAGGTCGAACAGATTGCGCATCGCGGCGCCGTCGTGAAAACTGGTCGATTGATAGCCGAGCATCACGTCGTCGGCGCAGGGCACGCCCATAAAGTAGTTGCAGCCGGCCGCCGTGAGCAGGATCATCAAGTTGTCAGCCGAGTTCTGGTCGGCCGCGGCGTGATTCGTATAGCACACGTCGCAGCCCATCGGCAATCCGAGCAACTTGCCCATGAAGTGATCTTCCAATCCGGCGCGGGTGATTTGCCGCTCGTCGAACAAGTATTCAGGGCCGATGAAACCGACCACGGTGTTGACCAGGAACGGATTGAACGCCCGGGCCACGCCATAGGCACGTGCTTCGAGCGTGAGCTGGTCGATGCCGTGGTGAGCGTCGGCCGACAGGGCGCTCCCCTGGCCGGTTTCGAAGTACATCACGTCTTGCCCGACCCAAGCAACGTCGCGCGCGGAATGATGTTCGAGAACGCGCTCGCGCCCTTCACCGAGCAAGGCCAGGCTGATGCCGAAGCTGGCGTTGGCGGCCTGGGTGCCGGCAATGGACTGAAACAACAAGTCCACCGGCGCGTCGCGGTCGAGAGCCGCCAGTTGCGTTGTGATGTGCGCCAAGCAGCAGTGTTGCGTTGGAGCACCGGAAACCGAGATCAATCGATCGAGCGCGTGAAGGATGGCCGCCACGGTGTCGACCGATTCGATGGCCGGATTGACGCCGATCACGGCGTCGCCGCAACCAAACAGCAACCCGTCGACTGCGGAGAGCAAAATGCCTCCCAGATCATCGGCCGGATGATTGGGCTGCAGCCGCATTCCCAAGACACCTCGCTCGCCCATCGTGTTTCGGCAGCGAGAGATGTTGCGAATCTTGCTGGCCACCAGCACCAGATCTTTGTTGCTCATGAGTTTGGCGACTGCGGCGGCGATTTCCGGCACAATCGCCGGCTGAAGATTGGCGAGAGCCGCCGCGTCGGTGACATCGTCGAGCAGGTGCTCGCGAAACTCTCCGACAGTCAGGCTCGAGATCGCCCGGAACTTCTCGCGATCATAGCCTTCTAGCAGCAGTCGACTGACTTCATCTTGGTCGGGATCGATTAGCGGCTGTTCGACAAAATCGCTCAGGCGAACGTCCGCCAGGGCCCGTTTGGCGGCAACGCGCTCGCGCTCGCTTTCGGCCGCGATACCGGCCAACGAATCGCCCGACTTTTCTTCATTGGCTTTGGCCAGCAGGTCGCGAAGGTCCGCAAAGTTGAACCGCTGGCCGCGGATGGTGCTATGGAATGGCATGCTGCTGTGGCTCCAGTGGGAGCCATTGTAACGTCGAACCAGATGGACCGCCTTGCGGACTTGCTTTTTCGGGGCGTTTCATGGCAAATGGCGCCATGAAACCTGCCAGCCGCGATCCTCTGGACGTCGACTTTATCATTGTCGGCTCCGGCTTTGGCGGCAGCGTGTCCGCATTGCGGCTGGCGGAAAAAGGCTACTCGGTGGTCGTGATCGAGCGCGGCAAACGCTGGCGCAGCGAGGATTTTCCGAAAACCAATTGGAATGTCCGCAAATATTTGTGGGCGCCGATGCTCCGTTGTTTTGGCATCCAGGCCATCACGACGTTGCGCGACGTGATGATTCTGCACGGCTGCGGAGTGGGGGGCGGCAGTCTGGTCTATGCCAACACGCTGTTGGTTCCGCCCGACAAAGTATTTGCCGATCCGACTTGGAGCGGGTTGGGAAATTGGCAAGACGACCTCGCTCCACACTATGCCACGGCCCAGCGCATGCTCGGCGTGACGACGGCGCCATGTCCCACCGCTACCGACCATTTGTTGCGCGAGATCGCTGAGGACATGGGTCAAGGAGAAACGTATCACCCCACCGAAGTCGGCGTCTTTTTCGGAGAGCCAGGCAAGACCGTCTCTGATCCTTATTTCGGCGGCGAGGGACCCGAGCGGGCCGGTTGCGTGCAGTGCGGCGGCTGCATGGTGGGCTGCCGCCACAACGCAAAAAACACGCTCGACAAAAACTATTTGTACTTTGCCGAGAAGTTAGGCGTAAGGATCATCGCTGAGAGCGAAGTGCTGGACATCCGCCAACTGCCGGGCGGCAGCTACGAAGTGGAAACCAGGCGCATCACCGATTGGATCTTCAAACGGCGTCAAACGTTTCGCAGCCGAGGGATGGTGCTCTCCGGAGGCGTGTTGGGAACCGTGCCGCTGCTGCTTAAATGCAAGGCGAGCGGATCGTTGGCGCGGCTTTCCCAGGCGCTCGGCACGTTTGTGCGCACCAACAGCGAGGCCCTTGTGGGCAGCACCAGCCGCCGCCGCGACGTCGACTATTCGACGGGCATATCGAAATGGTTCGCTATGGGCGGGGGCAGGACTTCATGGCGCTGATGGGCACGGTGCTCGTGAGTGGCGGTCCGCCCTGGCCCCGGCCACTGCGGCTGTTGGCCGAGATCCTGCGGCGGCCGCTAAAGTTCTTGCGACTTTGCAATCCGTGTGGCTGGGCACAGCGCACGGGCATCTTGTTAGTGATGCAAATGTTGCCAAACTACATGAGCTTGCGCTTGCGGCGCCGCTGGTATTGGCCCTTTTCCCGGCGAGTGGACTCGGTCTGGGAGTCGACCGAGAAAGTTCCCAAGTATTTTCCGATCGCCAATGAAGTGGCCGATCGGCTGGCCGAAAAAATGGACGGCGACTCTTCGAGCGGCTGGGCCGAAGTGCTGTTGAATCTGACCACGACGGCCCACATTCTCGGGGGCTGCCCGATGGGACAGGACGAATCGCAAGGAGTCATCGATCGATTTGGGCGGGTTTTCGGGTATGATAATTTCTACATTGCCGACGGCTCGATTGTGCCCGTGAATCTGAGCGTCAATCCGAGCCTGACAATTTGCGCACTAAGCGAATGGATCATAA
>Ga0163150_10007076_pt1 | contig 13412 bp, 14 predicted proteins | sample OliLakLV19P2IB_FD_148628 | JGI IMG/M metagenome (GOLD analysis project Ga0163150, IMG submission 148628) | Freshwater microbial mat bacterial communities from Lake Vanda, McMurdo Dry Valleys, Antarctica - Oligotrophic Lake LV.19.P2.IB | ecosystem: Environmental > Aquatic > Freshwater > Lake >...
GGGTGTGACGCAGGCCGAGGCGCAGTCGTGGCCGCGGGTCAAGATTGCGGGTCCCATCCAGGCCTCCGGCTGGGGCAAGGGCGAGAAGCCGAACGCGTACGAAGACATTACGACCTATAACAATTTTTACGAGTTCGGCACCGAGAAGGACGAGCCCGCCCGCAATGCGCACACGCTCAGGACCAGGCCGTGGACGGTCAAGGTGGACGGGATGGTCGCGAAGTCCGCCGACTACCTCCTCGACGATTTAATCAAGCCGCATGCGCTCGAAGATCGCGTCTATCGGCTGCGCTGCGTCGAGCGCTGGTCGATGGTGATTCCGTGGGTGGGGATTCCGCTGGCAAGCCTGCTCAAGCGCATCGAGCCGCAGACGACCGCAAAGTTCGTCGAGTTTACGACGCTGAATGACCCGAAGCAGATGCCCGGCCAGCGGCGGTCGGTCCTCGACTGGCCCTACGTGGAGGGGCTGAGGCTCGACGAAGCGATGCACCCGCTCACGATCCTCGCCGTCGGCATGTTCGGCGAGTACCTGCCGAACCAGAACGGCGCCCCGATCCGGCTGGTCGTGCCGTGGAAGTACGGCTTTAAGAGCATCAAGTCGATCGTGCGGATCCGGTTGACCGACCGCCAGCCGGTGAACAGCTGGCAGGTGAGCGCGCCGAGCGAGTACGGGTTCTACTCGAACGTGAACCCGGAGCGCGATCATCCGCGATGGTCTCAGGCGCGCGAGCGCCGCATCGGCGAGTTCCTGATGCGCCCGACGCTGATGTTCAACGGATACGGCGACCAGGTGGCGTCGCTCTATGCCGGAATGGACCTGAAGAGAAACTACTGAGCATGTCCGCCGATCGCTGGATTCGCTGGGTGGTGAAGCCCATCGTGTTTCTCGCGGCGCTCGTACCCTTCGCCTATCTTGCCTGGCGCGCCTACAACGGCAACCTGACGGCCGATCCCCTCACCAAGGTCACCAACGACACCGGCATCTGGACGCTCCGCTTCGTCGTCGTGACCCTGGCGTTGACGCCGGTCCGGCGCCTCACCGGATGGAACGCGCTCGTGCGGTTCAGGCGGATGATCGGGCTCTTCGCATTCTTCTATGGCTCTCTGCACGTTCTGACGTACCTCGTCGGGGATCGATTCGCGAGCCTGGATTTTCCAGACGGCTTCGTCGCGCTGAGCACCGTGCGGAATCTGCTGGCGTCGATCTGGGAAGACATCGCCAAGCGCCCCTACATCACCGTCGGGTTCATCGCGTTCGTCTCGATGATCCCTCTGGCGCTCACCTCGACGAAAGACTGGATCCGGCGTCTCGGCGGCCGCAACTGGCAGCGGATCCATCGGCTCGTCTATCTGACCGGTATCGCAGGCGTCACGCACTACTGGTGGCGCGTCAAAGCCGACACGTCGAATCCCGCCGTGTATGCCCTGATCGTCGCCCTCCTGCTGGGCTTCCGCCTTGCGCTGTCGCTGAAGAAATCACGATGGCTCCGTCGTCCTGCAGAAGTGGGCGCATAACATGCCGACATCCGATCTCACCTGGCATCTTCCCGACGACCTCGCCAGGAACGTGCGCGACCGCCTGGCCGACCTGCGACGCCAGGACGTCGTGCGCCGCATCTGGGCCCGCGATTTGACGGTCTGGACCGCCGCGGACGAAGACCGATGGCTGGGCTGGCTCACGCTGCCCGCGCAGGAACGGTCGGCCGTCGCGCGGGTGACCGAGTTTGCAGCCCAGGTCAAAGCCGAAGGCGTGCGCGATGTCGTCCTCCTCGGCATGGGCGGCTCGAGCCTGGCGCCGGAAGTGATTCAATCGATCGTCGGCCGCACAGAGGGCTATCCGAATCTGCACGTGCTCGATTCGACCGATCCGGGCCGGATCCTCTCGATCGAGCGGGCGATCGAGGTTCGGCACGCGCTGTTCCTCGTCGCGTCCAAGTCGGGCAGCACGCTCGAGGTGAACATCCTGAAGCAGTACTTCTTCAACCGCTGCGTCGAGCAGTTGGGCGCCGAAGAGGCCGGACGCCGGTTCGTGCTGACCACCGATCCGGGATCGAAGCTGCATCAGATCGCCGAGCAGGAGCGTTTCCGGGTGATCTTCGACGGCGTGCCGACCGTCGGCGGCCGATATTCGGCACTGTCGAATTTCGGGCTCGTGCCTGCAGCCTTGATTGGCGTCGACCTGGGTGCCTTCCTGGATCGTGCGGACGCGATGGCTCGACGCTGCGCGGCCGACGGCCCCGAGAACTCGGCGTTCGAGCTCGGCGTGCTCCTCGGCGAGCTGGCCCTGCACGGTCGCGACAAACCCACCCTCATCGCGCCGCCCAGCCTCGCCGCATTCGGTGCGTGGCTGGAGCAGCTCGTCGCGGAGTCGCTGGGGAAGCAGGGGAAGGGCATTCTCCCCATCGATGGCGAAACGCCGGGCGCCCCGGACGTGTACGGACGCGACCGCGTGTTCGTCCACCTGCGTCTTGCGGGAACGCCCGATCCGGCGGGAGACGCTGCCGCGGATCAACTCCAGCGCGCGGGGCATCCGATCGTCCGCATCGACTGGCCCGATCGGTACGCGCTGGGAGCGGAGTTCTATCGCTGGGAGTTCGCCACGGCTGTCGCGGGCGCCGTGCTTGGTGTGAACCCGTTCGATCAGCCGGACGTGGAATCGACCAAGGTGGTCACGAGACGCATTGCGGCGGAGTTCGAAAAAACAGGAAAGCTGCCGCCGGATCCGCACGTGTCGGGTCCGGAGTCGGCGGGTCCGTTTCTGGATCAGCTCCGGGAGGGGGACTACTTCGCGCTGCTGGCGTTCATCGAGATGAACGCGGCGAATCTGCACGCGCTCGAGGACATCCGCGGGCTCGTGCGCGACCGCAGGAAGGTGGCGACCACCGTCGGCTTCGGTCCGCGCTATCTGCACTCAACGGGCCAGGGGCACAAAGGCGGACCAAACTCCGGCGTGTTCCTCCTGATGACGTGCGACGATCCGGAAGACCTGCCTGTTCCCGGTCAGAAGTACAGCTTCGGCACGATCAAACTTGCTCAGGCGCTTGGCGATCTCGAAGTGCTGACCTCCCGCGGGCGGCGGGTGCTGCACGTGCACCTGCCCGACGTCGAAACCGGCCTTCGCGCCCTTCACGGCGCCTTAAAGGAGAGGCTGGTACAATGACCGCAAAAGGAAGGTATCCATGCACCTGAGACTCACGAAGGCTCTGTTCGTTGTCCTTGTGTTCGGCCTGAGCTCGGCGTCCGCCGGCCCGCTGCCAGCCGGACAGGCCGGGGCCGCGCCCGCGCAGCAAGGCCTGCGACAGCCCGATGTCATATACGTCCCCACCCGTCAGAGCGTCGTGGACGCGATGTTGAAAGTCGCGAACGTCAAGAGTGGCGATGTGGTGTACGACCTCGGCTGCGGCGATGGGCGCATTCCGGTCGCTGCGGCGAAGCTGGGTGCGCGGGCCGTCTGCATCGACATCGATCCCAGGCGCATCGCGGAAGCCAACGAGAACGTCAAGAAGAACGGCGTCGGCGATCGCGTGACGGTCCTGAACCAGGATCTGTTCACGACCGAGCTCAGCAATGCCACGGTGGTGACGCTGTATCTGCTGCCGAACCTGAACCGCAAGCTGCGGCCGACGCTCTGGAAGACCTTGAAGCCCGGCACCCGCATCGTCTCGCACGACTTCGCGATGGGCGAGGATTGGAAGCCGGAGCAGACGCTCAACGTGGACGGCGCGACGATCTACTACTGGACGATTACGCCGGACCTCGCGAAACGGGCGGCGGCGGAAAAATAGTCCACCGTCCATCGTCCATCGTCCGTCGTCCGTCGTCACGTCAGTACGTAGTGTCCGGCTTCAGCCGGACCGTGTGTAGCCGGCCCGTGATCAGGGCTTGCTGGAATCCGCGGGCTCTTTTCTTTGGGTCGTGGCCAGTAGCGTCAGCCCGAGCGCGGCCCAGAACAGGTTGCGCGCCGTACGGACGGTGGCGATCGTGATCCCGGTCGCGGACCCGATCGCGAGAAAGCTGGCCGCTGTGCCGGCGCCGATATGGTCGACGCCGAGCCGGAGCGGCACGAACTTGAAGGCAATCGTAATCAGCCGCTCGACCGTGCCGAGGATGAGCGCGTTGAGCAGTGTCTGTCCGCCCCCGCCCCTCATGAGCAGCGTCAGCAGAAAATAGATCTCCAGCACCGCCGCCAGGTGAAACGAAAATTCCAGCAGCAGAATCCGGCCGACCCGCTCTTTGCGTGACGCCGCGAAGCGGAACACCCGGTCTTCGGCGTCGCGCACGGCCGCGTGCGTCAGGAAACGGCTGAGCAGCCGCGGCTGGCTGCTCAGCAGCCACCATACGGCGAGCACGGCGACGCTGGCGACGGTGCCGAGGGCCAGCGAGATCGTCAGCGCGGCGTTCGTCGGCCGGTATCCGAGAAGGAACGCGAGGGTGCCGACCATCACCATGATGGCGACGCTGATGCTGTAGAAGATGTTCTCGAGGAGGACCGACGAGAACGCGGCAGAGGTGGCGAGATTGCGCCGGCTCAGCAGAGCCTTCGTGCCTTCGCTCGCCAGGGGGCCGAGCGGGGTGATGTTGCCGACCGCATCGCCGGCGACGAACGCCCTGAACGCCTGCCCGAACGTGAAGCGCTCGGCTTCTTCGACGCACAGGGACCACGCCTTCGCGCGCACCGCCATCCGGATAGCCGACAGCAGCAGGACGCCGAGGAAGCCGAGGCCGACCTGGCGAAGCTGACGGAGGATTTCCGCGGGTCCTGCGGTCTGCAGCGTGTAGATAAAGAGCAGCACGCCCGCGACCGCGCCGATCGCGGCCAGCGCCCGGATTTTCGGCCTTGCGCGCGCGGGTGCGCTCACGTCCTGTGTCACGTGCACGCAGTCTATCAAACGTGATAGTCTTCTCAGGTTAGGTCGGTCCGCAAAGAGCGTTCCTCACACATGTCGCGGGGTGGAGCAGTCCGGTAGCTCGTTGGGCTCATAACCCAAAGGTCGTGGGTTCAAATCCCACCCCCGCAACCATCACAACTTGCAGCGAGAGGTCGCCTGTTTCTGGCGACCTCTTCGCATTTTGAGCGGCCCCCAGCATCGCCGCCAGATTCCCTTTCAATTCGATTCTCAGCTCGTTCTCGGCAGGAGTGAGCACGATGGCGTCGACCAGCCCGCGAATTGCCTCAGCGGCCTCGGGACGCGTTTCTGGATTCTCGAGCGCGGTAGCCAGCGTCGTGATCTTCTCGCGGTAGAGCACGGCCAGATTCGGATGCAGCAATGGTGGCGGCGCATCCGCTGCATCGACACGTTTGGTCAGATCTTCCTTCCGGACTTGAAGCGCCGCCATCTCGTCCTTGAGTTCGGCCCCGGGCACGCCCTGCTTGATGGCCTCGATGATCTTGCGAATATCGACTCGGACGCGGTCAAGCTCGCGTCCGGCGCCCGACATGCCCGCCCGGTGCTGCGGTGTTTATGAATGCGCCAGTTCAAGGCGCCAGGATGGAACTGTGACGCTGAGTCACCGCACCACCGTGTAGTCCGCATGTGGCCAAGCGGAGGAGGTTGTTCCAGTCAACAACCGCTCGTGATGTCTCGAACGATAGCGCTGTGAATTGTTCGCGTCAACTACCTGGCACAGCCGAATGTATCGGTGTTCACGCGGCGCGCCCAACCCATGGTCATCGCCATGGCCGGCGACAATTGCCAACGAGAGGTTCGCGGGCGCGCCGTCAAGACCGCAAGTCGCGGAACGCGAGCGGAGCAGCGCGGAGCGTCTTGACGGCGCGACCGCGAACCGCAGAATTGTCTGGCGCCGGCCGATATCGACGGAGTCCAAGTCGTGCGGGAAGATGGAGCCCAACTGGAGGCCCACTGTGACGGCGGACGACGACACCGACAAGCGGGGCGTGAGCGACCCCCCGATCAGGGGTGGGGCCATGATCGCGACCCAGGAGGGGGGTCGCTCACGCCCCGATCACCTCTTTAATGGTGAGCGTCAATGGCGGAAAGGACGCCGCCCGTTCACTGTGAGCCACGCCCGGTATCGCGTTGCAATCAAGGCACTTGACGCGGCCCCAGAGGTGCCCGATCGACACGCGCTGGTCTACCAAGGGAAGAGAGACGGAGGGGGCCAAGACGCTCCCTGCCTGTTGGCTCCCCTTTTGGCCCCCTCGTCGATCCGTGAGTCGAAGGTTCGACTGCTTGGTGGGGCGAGCTTACGCCGATGTCCAGGGCCCGCCAGGCTTCCATTGATGAGGCCATCGCTCGGCCTTCGCCGCAGCCTGAAGCGCGGGCCAGAGGAACGCACGGAGCACGTCGATCACCTCGGATAGGTCAGTGTGATCAGCGCCTCGTATCCGACCCACGAACGCGGCCCATTGCCGACCCTTCTGCCGGTCGTCGCCGAACTCCTTGGTCAGGGCGAGTGGCATCTCCGAAGGCAGCGGTGTCTGTCGTCGTTCGAAGGTCGCGGCGAGCGCGAGACGAAGCGTGTCACCCTCGAACGGCCTGGTGATCGCGAGCCCGTGAATGTCGAAGAAGTCCTTCATCCGGCTGTTCGCGAGGGCGAGCCGGACCATGGCCTCGGTCTTTTCGGCGATGGACGTTTCCGGTCTGTAAACACGTAGGCGAGCACGCGGCAGGTCGAGCAGGCCTGGATAGTCGACGGTGTCAGGTGGTGGCACCACGGCGTCGCCCGCGCCGACGTCTATCTGCATTGGGATCCGGACTTTCCCAAGCATCGCCATCAGAGTGATGCGCATGCCTCCGTACTCCTGCCCCTCGCGGATCGCCTGCACGCGGACGGTGTCGGACATGAACATGAGGCCGTCGTCGGGCGCCTCGACTTCACACAAGGCCACGAAGATCTTGTTCAGCGCCTCGGCGGACGTGTCGCCGAACCCGAGCAGGTCGACGTCCTTCGTCGGTCGGGTGGCATCGCCCATCCACAACAGCAGCAGTGCTGCACCCTTGAGGATGAAGCGGTCCGCGAACTCCGACTTCGAGAGGCGGTACAGCAGACGCTCACCGCCGAACCGCGCGAGCGTGAGCTGATGCTCGACGTTGTGCTCGTGGCTATGTTGAAGGAGCCGCGCTTGAATCGACGCCGCGATGTTCTTCGGCTCCCGCTTCACAGGACGACCGTTTCGAGGTAGGGCTGCATGACTCGCTGAACGCGCAGTCGCTTCGCGATCCGATTGAGCTCGTCGAGGTTGAGGCGTTTGCTACGCCATGCCTCGGTGAGCGCCTCGAGGGCCACGTCCAGACCGATCGTGTTTCTGAACCGGAAGCAGTCAGCGACGGTGCGTGCGACGCTGTAGATCCTCACAGCCTGACCCTCGATGCGATGCTCCTCGATGCCCAGACCAAAAACCATCGGCGAGATGCTGACGACACGAAGCGGCGGAGCAGTAATCCGGGGTACGCGTGTACCTCTGGGTACAGCGAGCCATACTTGGTGCGGGAGCTGCGTGCCGAGATTGTGAAACTGAAGCGCCGAAGCGAGACAGATGACCGATCGCGGAACCGAGCTCACGGCCAGAACTAGGTCGTGATTCGCGCCGACCTGGCGTTTCCTCGGCAGCCGGTACTGTCCGGCGCCCACTCTCTCGAGGTCGCCGGCTCTAGTCATCCGGGTCAGCGTCCCGGTATGCACACCCAGCTTGGCGACATCCCGGGCCCGAAGAACGACATAGGAACGAGCCAGCTCCTTTAGCCGCTTAGAAGCGACAGATCGCGGCGTTTTGGTTACAGGCATAAATAACTGTAAGCATAATACCGCATCATCCGACGCGCTCAAAATTACTGGAAGGGGGCGGGAAGATGGATGGAGCTGGTCACGCAGCGGTTGAAGTTCGCCCAAGAGGACTAAGAGGTGAATCATGGCAAGCCGAAGCGCTGACCACGACGACCTCGTTCATGCATCAGGAAAGGTGTTCGCGGACCTCGGTTTCTCCAATGCCGGGAGCGCTGAGCCAAACTCCGGTTGCCTTTTGCGCTCAATCAAGTGCTCGACGCACGCGCGCAGCGAAGTCCTGCGCGTGTTTCGCTTCCGGTTGACGTTTTAGCCCGTCGAGCCACTCGATCGCCCCCGGGCGTCGACGCGCGTCTGACCCACGCCGCCACGCGCCGTCCGAGACAGCTTGCCGCGAATGTGATCGATGAGCGGGGTTCCCGGACACAGTTGACGGGAAAGGGTCGTTGTTCTGGACGATCAGTGCCTTGCCGACCATATCGGCAGGGCTCGCGAGCACGCCCAGGTTCAGATCGAATTGGTCGCGCCTGTTTCCGATTCTGGTTTCCTACATGACATCGCGCGCGCCCGCAATCTATCGCAGAGCGTCGATCAGACGGCTTTGCAGAACCTTGCCGGAAGGTACAACCAAATGAAGAAAGTACTTCGGGAGGCTCCCGCGCCTTTCGGTCCGTCGTTCGTCGAGCGCGTCGTCTGGAAGACGAATCAGGAAGTGCCTGAGGATAGCCCTGAGGTGTCGGTCAAGACGCTTATTCATGTGCTGGCTCTTATGAACACGCGGAGGTACAAGCCAGGCGTGAAGGCCGCGAACGAGGTCTATAACCGCTCGGGGCTGATCGTCCGCGAGTTCGGCGAGACGGAGGGCGAGGACAGCAGTTTCTACGACAAGTTGACGGTTCTCCTGCCGGAATTCATTGCGCTGTACGACCACATCTACATGACCCTTCCTGAGACCGAACCATCGTTCCAATGGGCTGATAGCCGCGCCGCGAACCTGCAGCAGTTCGTCCCCAGGGGAATGATGATCCTCTCGAGGAAGCCGCGGAGCGCGAGTCGCGCCGCGTTCCGTCAGGCCGGGCTCGCCGAACACCATCCGGCGGAGGTGGATCGACACGTTCTGCAGGAAGACGTCGATCTGCTCGGCGTCGAGCCTCCCCTCACGCGCGACTTCGCCGAAGAGCGCGTAGCGCAGAGCCAGGTAGCCGAGCGTGAGCAGCAGGAAGGGGGCGTACGGTCGAAGCCACTCCCATGACGCCCGCATGGGGCGCCTCGCCACGATCGCGTCGTAACAGGATGAGCGCCGCCGGCAGCGTCACGGTGTTCTGCTTCGTAAACAGCGCGACGAAATAGAGCGCCACTGACCAGAAATAGACCGACACTCTGGGCCGGACGCGCCAGCGGTCGTACAGCAGAAACGACGCAAAGTAGAAGCACGCGGGCATCGAATCGACGCGGCCGGTGACCCAGGCGACCGATTCGGCCTGCATGGGCAGAAGAGCGAACATCAGCGCGGCGAACGCCGCCGGGCCGAGAGACAATCCGGCCGCCGTTTCGCCGATCCGGAGCACGAGCAGCGCATTAACGGCATGAAAGGCGATGGTGATGGCATGGTTCGCGACGGGAGACCCGGCTCCCCACAACGCCGCCACCTGGTAGGTCAGCGCAGGAAAGGGCCGGATCTCATCAGGCGGATCGCCCCAGATGTTGTCCATCCAAGGACTGATGAACCAGCGCGGAAAGTAGCCGGCTGGCTTTGTGGACAGGAGTCCGACGACCCCGAAGTCGTCCTGCATGAAGTAGTCGTCGAGCGTCGGGAGATACGGCAGAGCCGCCGCGAGCACGATGAGAAGCAGGACGATCCGGCGCTGGTTCATGCGGGTGTTTGTGCACGGATATCTTATTAGCGCGCTTGTCGCCGCAACCAGTCCGCCTTGCTTTGGGTCCCTTGGGCGACGGGGATCGTGATCTGCTCTTCCTGCAACTGGGGAAATTTTCGTCCGACCGTCAGAAATTCCCCAAGTGGACGCTGACCATGCGCGTTCCGACATGACTTCTCAGTAGTTCCGCCATATTCCGACTGGGGCACGCCCCGTGCATGGCAGTACGCAATCGAACGACTGTCAGGAGGAGATGCGATGAAAATTGCCGGTGCCTCGATCCATTCAACGTCCGTGAAGCGCGTTAACGCCGAGTGTCACACGGGGACGCTCAGGCTGGTGGGATTTGTTCTTCTCGCATCGATGGGGCTCGTGTTGGGGAGCTCCCCCGCCGAAGCTCTTCCCGCCTATGCACGGAAACATCAGGTCGCGTGCAGCCTGTGTCATTCAGCGTGGCCACTGTTGAACGAAACTGGCCGCACGTTCAAGGAGAGCGGGTATCGGTTCGATCGCAATCCCGACCCTAAGGCACTCGAGCTTGGCGAGGTCGCACTTGAGGACCGTCTGGCGATCGCCCTGAACCTGCCGATTTCCTTTCGGGTGCAGGGTCGCCCATTTGTCAAGCGGAGCACCGACTCACGCTTTGACATGCAGGTGGTTCACGAGGTCGAGGTCGAGATCAGCGACGGAACCGCCGGGAACATCTCGTACTACGTCAACTTCGAATCGGCGGACGACGAAGGGTGGTCGACAGAGCTGAAGGACCTCGTGGCCGGGTGGCACCCCCGTAAGCAGGCCAATATCGTCGGCGGCTATGGCCCCTTGACGTTCGTAGACCCGTACAACACGTTTGCAAGCCGACGCCTGACGCAGGATCGTCCTTCTCCGAACAGCGCCGGCTTTCAATCGGGGTACCGCTACCGGGACGCGACGCAGTTCGGCTCATTCTACGGGCGGGCCGGCAGGTTGTTCTACAGCGCCAGCGTGGGCACGGGCGCCGGGGACACGGTCGGTGCCGACAAGAAGGACTACCTTGTCCGCGCGATGTACGATCTACCAAGCGGGATCAGCGTCGGCGCGTTCTCGCTCACCGGTGACAAGGAATTGACCACGCCGCTCCGCACGCAAGAGTATTCGCGGGCCGGCGCTGACGTGCAGATCGACAGGGGGCCGTTCACGGCCAACGCCGTTTGGTACCGAGCCAACGAGGAGGCAGCGGCTACCCTCATCGGACAGAAGAACGATGCATGGTACGTGCAGGTGTTGTATGTGACGCCGACGAAGCTGCGGATCGTGCCGCTCTTCCGCTATGAGTCCGTCCAGTCCAATGCCGGGGCCGACTCGACCGACTCCCTGGCGCTGGCGCTCTTGGCCTACGTGCGCGGGAACATCAACGTCTCGCTCGACTACACCACCCAGGCCAAGATGCCGCCGGGACGCGCCAAAACGCATCGATTCTCCGTGCTCGTGATTTTGGCCATCTGATGGAGTACGGCTCACGGTAAGCGCGGGAAGCAGAAAAGGCGCCTTGGGAAGGCCGTATTGTCCCATCGCTCGGCCGAACTGATGAAGCGATCGACGGCACGCGTCACGCCGCTCGATCGTAATAGTTGAGGAGGCCCCCGAGGCGTGGACGCCGACGAATGCGGCCGGCCTTCCCCCTCGTGGGCGCGCCGGTGAGCAACGCGTTGTCGAGGCCTTGGTGATTGCGCTCACCGTGGTAGTGCTCGACGAACTCGTGCACCGCCCGCCGGAGATGGCGCTCCCCCAACGGAATCATCCGGGCCAAGCACTCCTGCTTGATCGACCGCACGAACCGTTCGGCGTAGGCATTCGCATTAGGCGCCTGAAACGGGGTCTGGACCACCTGGATACCGGCCTCCTCCAGCAGCCGTCGAACCGGACCGCTCCATTTGGCATCCCGGTCACAAATCAGCACGCGACAGCCGCCGAGCACGCCCTCATCCGCCGCGGTGAGGGTCCGGCCCACCTGGCACATGAACGAGGCATCCGGATGCGGCCTGGATCCGACGATCTGGACACGGCGGGAGGCGATGCGCGGCGACAATTAAATCTGCCGCCGGCAAAAGTAGTTGACGCCGCGCACCGAAAAAAGAATCAGTCTTGCCTTGTTCCCGACACCTGACCTGAAGGTCGTTGACGGGGCCATCGAGTCGGTTAGTGTGGACGGCAACAAGAGCAAGCAGCAGCCCACCAAGACACGCGCCAGCAATAGGGACGTTACTCAGCATGTTCATCGAGGCGCGTAGTGTAGCAGCCGACTGATTTACAGATACGTGTCGTTTTTAATCGAACAGCACGACGATACGCAGCACGATGCGCCGCTCCTGAGGGAACGCGCCGAGGTAGGGCTGTCGAGTTCGCCAGATCGCCTCGCGCTGATGCGACATCGCCATCAGGCGCAGCTCCTTGCGGAGCCAGGCGGTCGGGACGCGAGGTCCCGGAGGCGGGGCGGACAGTGGGCGTCCGTTCACGCGTAGGCGCCGAGGCGCGAGACGATCTGAGTCCCGCTCGAGCGCACACACGAGTCGCCGCCGGCAACTGCTCGGCGGCGTGTCCCCTTTAGCGATTGACCCGCTGTTTAGCCGAATCCGACTGTGGACACCCTGGCGGGAGGGACGCGGATCGTGCGTCCAATCGGATAGGGAGTGGCACGCCGGCGCCCTCAGCGTGTCTAGTCGCGCGTCTCGCTCACATGAGGCGCCGCGCATCGTGCGCGCGGCCCTGCGTTGCCGGATATTTTTGTATCGCGCCATCCGATCGGCGCCGTGACCGAACGAGCATCGTCGCGCTACAATGACGGCTCGTTTGTGCGGCAGGGGAGGCAGCCCCGTTGCCGCGATCGACGTAACGGCCGACTCCTCACCAGAGTCGCCCGTTTTGCTGTTTGGAATGAAAGCGTTAGAAGGGGAGGCGCCGCTCATGCGGCGACCACGTAGAGGCTAGTCGGTATTGTCGGTTGCGAGCCCCCGCAACCAATTGAATCGGCATCTCAAGGGCTCCACCGCTACGGTTCGAGAAGTAGAGCGCAAAGCCGGAACCAGACTTCGCAGCCGCGTGGCCGCCTCGGTAGTGCGGTGTCATCACCTCGACGTCGAGCGTATGGTCGCGACCGTCGATGTCGTACTCGATCCGAACGTCCGGAAACTGCAGGTGCCCCTTGTCGTCTCCGCGTCGGTAAGGGCACGGCTGCTGAAGCTGGCCAAGGAGCGCCGCGAAGACTGCACACTGACGCTCATGAACTACGCCGCCGAGCGCTTCCTCTATCGCCTGTCCAGGTCGAAGCACCGGCACGAGTTCGTCCTCAAGGGGGCCATGCTGTTCGCGGTGCGCATCGGGGAACAGTATCGAACCACAAGAGACCTCGATCTCCTCGGCCTTGAGGAAGCCACTGAAGCGGCCATCAACGCCGCCGTCCGCGAGATCGTCGCGACGCGTGTCGATGACGATGGTCTCTCGGCACCCTGGAGGTGCATCCAATCCGGGAAGACAATCGTTACGGCGGTCTGCGCGCCGTCACGCAGGCGCATCTCGTCGAGGCCCGCATTCACGTCCAGATTGACGTCGGGTTCGGTGACGCGATCACTCCAGCCGCGATGGATCTTGAGTTTCCGACGCTCCTTGGCGACATGCCGTCGCCGGATATCCTAGGCGTATCCGACGGAAACCATCGTGGCGGAGAAGGCCGAAGCCATGGCCGTGCGGCGACGACGACCTCGGGGCACGATCATTCATTCCGATCAAGGGACCCAGTCCGGCAGCGATGCGTGG
>Ga0163150_10007077_pt1 | contig 13412 bp, 11 predicted proteins | sample OliLakLV19P2IB_FD_148628 | JGI IMG/M metagenome (GOLD analysis project Ga0163150, IMG submission 148628) | Freshwater microbial mat bacterial communities from Lake Vanda, McMurdo Dry Valleys, Antarctica - Oligotrophic Lake LV.19.P2.IB | ecosystem: Environmental > Aquatic > Freshwater > Lake >...
GCATCCGCGTCGGCCTCGGGCGCCAGCACCGGGGCGAGGTCCTCCCCGGGCTCATCCTGCGTCGGAACGTGCACCTCGTCGTGCCGGTCGTCGTGCAGCTCGTCGACCCGCTGGGCGGGCAGCTGGTCCCCGGACCCAGGCTCGACAACGTCCCGTGGCGCGCTCGCGGGGAGCGCGGAAGCCAGCAGGCCGGCGGCGAAGTCGTCCGGCTCGCTGGGCCGCGGCAGGCGCACGGGCGCCACAGCAGACGGCGCGGCGGCGACCGTCACGACCGCGGCGGGCTGGGCAGCGGCGGCGGGCCGCGCGCCCGCTGGCGACTCGCTCGCGTCGGCCTGGCCCGCGAGCGGGGCCGGCGCTGCAGGCACGCCCGCCGGCGCGGCAGCGACGACCCCGGACGCGACGCCGGCCGGCGCGGCATCCTCCGGCAGCGTCTGCGGATACCAGACGTCGATCAGCTGGCGGATGCGCTCCGCCATGTGCGCGTCGTCCACGATCACGCGCGAGACGTCAGCCGGCATGATGTCGCGCACGCAGCGCTCCGCCACGTCGCTCTCGCCCCGCAGCAGGCCCGCGATGCCGGCCTCGGCGGCCTTCGTCTTGAGCGCCTCCCACTCGGCCATCAGGTGCTTCAAGTCTGCCCGCAGCAGCGCCAACGGCTGCGACTCGCCGGCCGTGCGCACGATGATGCCCATGCCCTCGGGCACCTCGAGGTCGTCGAGCAGCTTGCGCATGCGGTCGCGTTCGCGCCCCGTGCCGATGCGTCGCGAGACGCCGCTGCGATCGCTGTTGGGCGTGAGCACGAGGTAGCGGCCCGGCAGCGAGATGCGCCCGGTGAGGGCTGGCCCCTTGCGGCCCATGCTGTCGCGCGTGATCTGGACCAGCACCTCCTGCCCCGGCTCGAGCAGGTCGGTGACGCTGGCGCCCTCCTTGCCCTCCGGCCGGTCGGGCAGATCGGTGACGTGCAGGAAGCCCATCAGGCCGCGCCCCAGATCCACGAAGGCCGCGCCGATGCCGCGCTCGACGTTCTGCACGCGGCCACGGTAGATGTTGCCGGCCGCCGAGCGTTCATGGCCGGTCTCGAGGTAGATCTCCTCGAGCTTGCCGTTCTCGAGCAGCGCGATGCGCACTTCCTCGGGCTCGGTGGCATTGATCAGCAAGGTCTTGGTGATCGGGCCGGCGGGTGCCGCCGCTTCGGGATCGTCGCCTTCCTCGGCCAACGGCAGCCCGCCCGCGTGGACCTCGAGCAGATCCTCCTCGGTGCGCGCCCGGCCCGACACGCGCTCGACACGCTCGACGCGCTCCGTCCGCTCGCGCCGACGACGGTCGCTGCGCTCCGGCCGGCCCGAGCGCTCCCGGCCGCCGCGCTCGCGTTCGCGCCGCGGCGCGACGCGCTCACCCTCGGCCGCGGCGCCCGCCTCGGAGGGCGCAGGCAGGTCCGGTTCCGCCGTGAGGCCCGCGCCGGCAGGCGCGCCCTCGCCTGCGATCGGCGCCGGTGCCTCCGGCGCACGCGGGGAGCCCGCGTCATCGGGATCGCGGCGGCGGCCTCGGCCACCACGCCGACCTCGGCGACCCCGCTCCACACGTCCGCCGCGCTCGGGCGACGTCGTCGGCGTTGCCGTCGGCTCGTGGCCGCTGACCGCCGCGCGCCCCTCAAGCAGGCTCGGCGCAGGGTGTGGCGTCGCGAAGGGAGGATCCCCGCCCTCGACGGGCGGAGGTTCGAAGGCATCGGCCTCGGGCGCGAGCCCGGGAGGCGCGCCTGCGTTGCGGCCGCGTTCGTCACGGCCGCCTTCGGCACGGTCGCCTTCGGCATGGGCGCGTCCCCCGCGCCCGCGGCGCCGCCGACGCCGCCCCAGACCGCCATGTCCGTCCCCACTCTCCGGCGGCTGCTCCGCCTGCGGGGCGGGGACCGGATCCTCGCCCTCGGGGCGGTCAGGGGACTCGGGAGGGAGCATCGCCGGAGGCTACCACCTGGGCGCGCCCACCCCCACTACGGGGCCGTGTCCCGGTCTGGGTTCGGGCCGCCGGCCTGGGCCACACCGGGGCGCTGGCTGGCGTGCGGAGGGCCGTCGAGGAGGAGCGCAGCGTAGTCCTCCTACCTGCCGACGACGAGGGGGCCCAAGCGCCCCCCGTCCGGCGCTCCGACCGCACGCGGGGAGGTCAGACGCTGACAGCACGCACTACGGGGCCGGGTCGTGATGGCTGTAGGCCGGGTAGCGACCCGGCTCCTCGTGGGGCCGGCTCTTGAAGCGCTTGATCTTCCACAGCCACAGCTCGGGATGGCGCAGGATCGCTTCCGACAGCAGCTGGTTGGCCTGGGTGAGGCCGGCCCGGATGTCGGCATCGGGGTCCGCGCTGGGCGGGGGCATCAGGTCGCCGCTGATCCACAGCCTCCAGCGCAAGGGTCGTTCCGGCAGCAGCACAATCACCGAGAGCGGCACACCGAAGGAACGCGCCAGCACGGCGCCCAACGGGGTGGTGCGTGCCTCCAGCCCCAGGAAGGGGCCGTAGATCCCGCCGTAGGTCCCCCACAGGTGGCGGTCCATCATCAGGGAGACACCCTTGCCCTGCGACAGGGCCTGCTTGAGCGCCAGCGCCCCGCGCTTCCTCTGGGCGGAGCCACGCCCGCCGGCGTTACGCAGACGCTCGAGCACGCCGTCGAGCTCCGCGTTCCCGGTGGACTCCACCAGGTAGGCGAAGGGCGGGGCGAACTCGAAGGCCGAGCGCCCCAGCACGAGCAGCTCCCAGTTTGCGAAGTGGGCCGAGACCAGCACCACGCTGCTGCCGGTCTCGGTGTAGTCGCGGTAGCGCTCGAGGTCCGCGGGATCCACGCGCACGAAGCGACCGAAGCGCGCGGGGCCCAGCGGCTGGAAGTGGAACAGGCTCAGCTCGGTGCGCAGCGCGTTGCGGTACGAGGCGCGCAGGATGCGCGCCTTCTCGCGCCCCGTCTTGCTCGCGCCGTAGACCGCGTCGAGGTTCTGCCAGCCCACGTCGCGCCCACGCCGATCGAAGAGCCAGACGCACACGCCCAGCACGTCGCTCAACGCGCACACCCCGGAGGTGGAGAACGAGGGCAGCAGGCGCTGCAACAGCCCGAGCAGAGCCCGCACCAGCGCCGAGCGCGCGCGCGCGAACGCCAGCAGCCAACGAACACGGGAGCGAGGGCTCACGGTCGTGCCGGACCCTAGGGCGCGCCGGCGAGGACGAGCGCGTGGGCCTGCCCGTCCTGGCCCGCCGCAAGCACCAGCACCGTGGGCCCAGCCAAGGGCGTGACGACGCGCGCCACCTGCACGCGCTCCAGGCCCGGCTCGGCCTGAGCGAAGCCGGCGGTGGGCGGCAGCAGGCCTTCGCGCAGCGCCAAGGCGGCGAGCAAGGCATGCCCCGCGTCGGTCCCGGCGGCCGCGTGGCCCAGGCTGCCGCAGGCGCTCGTCACGGGCACAGGCTGCCCGTCAAGCAGCTCGTCGATGGCTGCGAGCATGAGCCGGTCCTCGGCGCGCCGCCCGGACCCCGCGGCCACGATCGCGCCCAGCTCGCTCACGCGCAGGCCGGCGTCGCGCAACGCCGCTCGGGCGGCCTGCACGATGGTCTCGGCATCGGGCGAGAAGGCGCCGGGCGGCGGGCGCCCGGTGGCCCCGGCGGTGCCGACCACGACCGCCCAGGGGCCGCTGCCGCGCGCGCGCGCGACCTCGAGCGGCTCGAACACCAGCGCCGCGGCACCGTCGCCCGCGACCAAGCCGTCGCGCGCCGCATCGAAGGGCCGCGGAGCGCCCGCCGGGTCGGCCGCCGGGGAAAGCTGCCCCAGGGTGGAGAGCTCGTAGCGCAGCAACGGACCCGCGGTAGCTCCCGTGCCCACCCCCACGGCCAGGCGCACGCGGCCCGTGCGCACGGCTCGCGACGCCAGCCCCAGGGCGGCCAAGCCTGAGCCCTCATAGCCCGCCAGCGAGACATTGGGACCCTTGATGCCGAAGGCGGCCGTGATGAACGAGAAGGCGTTGTTGTGCAGGGTCTCGAGCAGCACGAAGGGGTTCACGCCGTGCAGCGAGGCCTTGTTGAGCGCCTCGGCCTCGAGCGGCGCCGTCAGCCCCCGGGTGGCCTCCACCACGGCCCCACGGAAGTCCTGGCACGGCGCGCGGCTGAAGTCGTTCTGGGCGATGTAGAGCCCACGCTGCGCGGGTGTGGTTGTGGCGTCGCTGACACGCGCGGTCTCGAACGCCTCGCGCACCACGGTCGCGGCCAGCTCGCCGCTGGAGTTGAGAAACTTGGCCTGGCTCTCCTGCTCCTCGGGCACGGGCGTGCGCAGCAGGGGTCGCTCCGCGGGCGCCGCGAGCAGCAGCCCGGACGGATCGCCGTCCGCTCCCACCACGCGCACGCCGCTGCGGCCCGCGAGCAGCGCGGCCCAGATCGAGGCCACGCCGTAGCCCACGCTGCTCGCCCAGCCGCTTCCGGTGAGCGTCGCGTCGCGGGGATCGAGGCTCCTCATGCGCGGCCCCGGCGCGACGCCGGCGCGTCGCCCTTGTAGAGCACCTTGCCCAGCAGCACGCCGTAGGTGCGCTCCACCTGCGCGCGCGACTCGAGCGACTCGAGGTCCACGACCGGGCCCTCGAACTCGACGATCGCGCGCCGCTCCCCGCCCACCTTGCTCTCGCCGCGCCAGGCCCGGCGCTCCGGGGCCGAAGCCTCCATGGGCTCGAGGGTGAGCTCGAGACGGTCGCCGGGGACGGCGAAGCCGTAATAGCGCGCGCTGCGCACCGTATCGACCAGGAACCAGCGCGTGAAGCCGGAGACCGCCGCCTCGTGCCAGCCGGCCAGCTGCACCAGCGCCTCGAGCACCAGCACCCCGGGCACGATGGGCTGCTCGGGGAAGTGCCACTCGAGGTAGTCCTCGCTCATGGCCACGTTCTTCCAGCCGCTCATGGGGGCGCCGGGGCGCGGCTCCTCGATGCGGTCCACCAGCAGGTACCTCATGGGCAGCGCGTCCTTTCGTCCGGGGCGCCTTGGGCCTCGCAAAAAAGCATCACCGTGGCGAGCGCGAAGCCGCCGGCGTAGCCGAGCGCCAGCCGCGGAGCCCCAAGACGGCGCTGACGCAGGGAGCGCTGCGGCGCGGCACCCAGGCGCAGGCACGGCCCGCCGTCGCTGTCGGCCGACACCTCGATCTCCGTGAGCCAGGCATCGGGGCCGGTGGCGTTCAAGCCTCGACCGAGAGCCTTCACGAAGGCCTCCTTGGCGGCGAAGCAGGCCGCGAACGCGCGCGCCGGAACGCGCTCAGCGGCGCAGGCGGCGCGCTCCGCGGACGTGAAGAGCACGTCGAGCAGGCCCGGCTGGGCGTCGAGGCGCCGGGCCAATCCGGCCACCTCGACCACGTCCACACCCACGCCGGGACGCGTGCCGGCGCGCGAGCGCGCGCTGGAGGGGGAGAGGCGCGCGGTCATGCGACGGACATCCCGCCGTCCACCACGAAGCCCTGGCCGGTGATGTAGGCCGCATCGTCGCCGGCCAGGAACAGCACCAGCGCGGCCACGTCGTCGGGCAGGCCCAGGCGGCCCATGGGGATGCGCGCCAGCACCTGCGCACCCGCACGGCGCTTGACCATGGCGGTCATGTCGGTGTCGATGAAGCCGGGCAGCACGGCGTTGACCCGGATGCCGCGCTCGGCCACCTCGACCGCCACCGCGCGCGTGAAGGAGACCACCGCGCCTTTGGCCGCCGCGTAGTTCGTCTGGCCGCGCCCGCCGCGGATCGCCGCCACGGAGGCCACGTTCACGATGCTGCCGCCGCCGGCCTGCCACATCGCCGCGAGCGCGTGGCGCGTCACGTGAAACACCCCGTCCACGTCCACGGCCTGCACGCGCCGCCAGTGCTCGGTGCGCATGGTCAGCAGCAGCGAGTCCTTGATGATGCCGGCATTGTTCACGACGATGTCGAGCCGCCCGTGGCGTTCGAGCACCCCGCCCACGAGCGCCTGGGCCGCGGCGTCGTCGCTGACGTCGCCCGCCGCCGCCTCGGCCTTGCCGCCGGTCGCCGCCATGGTGGTAACGAGGGCCTCGGCCGCCTGCGCCTGGCTCAGGTAGTTGACCACCACGGTGGCGCCCGCCGCGGCCAGACGTCGGCAGGTGGCCGCGCCGATGCCGCGCGAGCCGCCGGTGACGAGCGCCACGCGGCCGGAGAGCGCGGCGGTCATCGCCTTCCTCCGTCCCATTTGCGCAGGGCGAGCACGGCGTTGTTGCCGCCGAAGGCGAAAGCGTTCACCAGCGCGGCGCGCACCTCGCGCCGCCGCGCCGCGCCCGCGACGTGGTCGAGGTCGCACAGCGGGTCGGGCTCGCGAAGGGTGGCGGTGGGCGGCACGAGGTCGCGTTCCACGGACAGGACGGTGCTCGCGAAAGCCACCGCCGCGGAGGCCGAGAGCATGTGGCCCAGCATAGACTTGAGGCCAGGCACGACCAAACGACGGGCATGGGTCCCGAAGACGGTCTTGATCGCGGCCACCTCGGCCGGGTCGTTGCGCTTCGTGCCGGTGCCGTGAGCGTTGACCAGGTCCACGTCCTTCGGCGAGAGGCCACCGTCCTGAAGCGCGCGCGCCATGGCCTGAGCCGCGCCCCGGCCGTCGGGGCACGGCGCGGTGGCACGGTAGGCGTCCAGCGAGCTGCCGTAGCCCACCAGCTCGGCCCGGATGCAGGCGCCGCGCGTGCGCGCGTGCTCTTCGGTCTCAAGCACGGCCACGGCTGCGCCCTCGCCCACCACCACGCCCGTACGGCGGCGATCGAAGGGTCGGCAGGCCTCCGCAGGCGGGCCCTCCGAGGCCGCCGCAGCGCCCAGCAGCACGAACCACACCAGCCCGAGCGAGGTCACGCGCGAGTCGGCGCCGCCGGCCAGCATCCAGTCCACCTCCCCGGCACGCAGCGCGCGTAGCGCGAGCCCGATGGCCTGCGCTCCGGCGGCGCAGGCCGTGACGGGGGCGAAGACGGGCCCGCGCGCACCCACCCGGCGCGCCAGGAAGGCCGCGGGCGAAGCCGCGCCGTGCCTGAGGTTGCTGTCGCTGGCATGCTCGCCCAGCGTCGCGTGGAAGCGCGCCGCGTCGAAGCGCCCCGCCGCGTCGAGGCCGCGTGCCGCGTCCTCGATGCGGTGCACCCCCGGCCCGCTGGCGAGCGCCACGCCCGAGCGGCCGGCGCGCTCCAGGGCCAGGGCGGTGTCCAGCCCGGCGTCAGCCAGCGCACGCCGTGCGGCGGCCGCGGCGTACAGCACGCGCGGGTCGCCGGTGACAGCGGCCTCCGGATCCTCTGTGCGCAGGGCCTCAAGCTCGCCGCTGGGCACCTCGCCCACCGCGTGCACAGGCGGCACGCCGCCTGCCTGACGGCTGGGGGCGCGCAGGCCCGAACGCCCGGCCGCGAGCGCCGCGAAGACCCCCTCGAGGTCGTGCCCCAAGGGCGTGACCCAGCCCAGCCCGGTCACGACGACGCGTCCGCTCACGGCCCCGGCCCCCCCACCGGATCGCCCGGCACGCTCTCTCCGAGCACCCGGAAGCGGGCTTTGACGCTCTCTGGATCGTGGTGCGGGAACTGGATGAAGATCATGCGCCCGACGGAGGCCACCTCGCGGCCGTCGGCCGTGGCCACGGCGCGCCCGATGCTGCCCTTGGGGTTCGTGCCCAGCAGCTCGCCCACGATCGTGATCGGCCGTCCGGGCCGGAGATCGTGGACCACCTTGGCGTCCTCCATCACAGTAAGCGCGATGGCGACCTTGTAGTCGTACGTGGCCGTGATCAGCCGGCCCAGCGACTGCGCGATGCTCTCGATCAAGAGCGCCCCGGGCACGAGCGCCGCGCGCGTGAAGTGGCCCCGAAAGTACTCCTCGCTGATCGAGGGCAGCTTGAGCGTCTCGATGCGCTTGCCGGGTTCGAGCGAGAGCACGCGATCGACCATCAAGAAGCGCATCAGGGAGCCTCCACGAGCAGCGCGCCGGCCCCGCCCTCGGCGCTCGAGACGACGACGAGGGCTCGCCGCGGGGTGCGCGCCGTCGAACGCTCGCCCTCGACGTCGATGTGGGTGGTGCGCGCCTGCGGCGGGGCGCCGACGGCGAACATGTCCAACGCGAGCGCCGCGCCGAGCGCGGGCCCCGCGCCCAGCAGATCGCCCAGCGCCCCGGCGAGCGAGACGAAGCGGGGCCGCGCGCCGGAGGCGAGCAGGTCGTCGAGCAGCCCCGGCTCGGTGGACCGCCCCCCCCTCTGGAGCAGGGTTTGCCCCCCGGGCCACGGCGAGTCCCCGCACAGGATCACCAGGTCGAGAGCGGAAGGCACGACCTGCGCGCTCTCGAGCGCCGCCAGCGCCGCTGCGCCGGCCGCGGGCCACGGGGCGCCGCTCACGAAGCGCGCCGCAGCGCCGCTCAGCCAGCCCAGCACGGGCACGCCGCGCGCCGCCGCGGCAGCCGGGGCTTCCAACGCGAGCACGGCGGCGCCTTCACCCGCCCCCCCCCCGACATCGGTGGACGTGGCGTGAGCGGGGTAGAGGGTGGCGGCCCGCCGGCGGCGTACCAGCGACGCCTCGCTCACGGGCTCGGCGGCCCCGCCCACCACCGCGGCGCGCACGGCCCCCGTATCGAGCGCGCGCAGCGCTTCGGCGAAGGCGCGCATGCCGGCACTGGCGTCGCTCGCCAGGACGATGTTGTCGCCGCGAATGTCGAGGCCGATCGCCACGTGACCCGCGGCGACGTTGCCCAGCATCGAGAGCGGCCAGAGCGGATGCAGGGCACGGAAGCCGCCGGCGTAGAAGCGCTCCAGATCGAGGGCCCCGCTCGCATCACGCGAGGCCAGCACGGCTGGGGCCAGTTCCTCGGGGGGCGAGTCCACCATGCCCAGGGCGACGTAGAGGCCCACGTCCTCGCGCGGGAGCGCGCGCAGGCCGGCCTCCTCGTGCGCGCGGCGCGCCACGAGCTCGAGCCACGCGCCGTGCCGCCCCAGCAGGCGCAGCGTGGAGTCCTCCTCGGGGCCTTCGCGCGCATCGACGATACGCGCGCACCAGGGCGCGCCGCCCTCCCCGCCCGCACTCGAGGGCCACGCCGCCAGGGCGCTGTGGCCTGCGGCAAGCGCAGCCCAGGTCGAGGCGAGGTCGGCCCCCAGCGCCGTCGTCGCAGCCCGGCCGACGATCGCGGCGCGGTAGGTCATCGCGGCGCTACTCGGCGGCTCCCAGGGCCAGGCAGGCGTTCTGGCCGCCGAAGCCGAAGGAGTTGGACAGCGCCACCCGGTGCACCTGCGCGCGCGCCTCGTTGGGCACATAGTCGAGGTCGCACTTGGGGTCGGGGGTCTCGAGGTTGATCGTGGGCAGGATCACGCCCCGGGCCATGCCCATCAGGGTGAGCACCGCCTCGATCGCGCCGGCCGCGCCGAAAGAATGGCCCATCATCGACTTGTTCGACGAGACCGCCACACGCCGGGCGTGCTCGCCCAGGACGTGCTTGATGGCCAGCGTCTCGGTGGGGTCGTTCAAGGAGGTGGAGGTGCCGTGGGCGTTGACGTACTCGACCTCCGTGGGCAGCAGACCTGCGTCGTCGAGCGCCGCCTGCATCGCCTGGGCACCGCCCAGGCCCTCGGGGTGCATGTCGGTGATGCGGTAGCCGTCGGCCGAATCGCCGTAGCCCAGGATCTCGCCCAGCACCCTGCGCTTGCGAGCGCGGGCGCTCGCCAGCGACTCGAGCACCAGGATCGCGGCGCCCTCCGCCATGACGAACCCGTTGCGGCGCCGGTCGAAGGGCCGCGAGGCCTTGCTGGGCTCGGCCACGCGCTTGGCCAGCGCGCCCAAGAGCACGCAGCCGATGTAGGCCGAGTAGTTGAGCTGGCACTCCGTGCCACCGGCGACGACGACGTCGGCGCGCCGCTCTCGCAGCAGTTTGAGCGCCTCGCCCACGGCCTGGCCGCCGGCGGCGCAGGCGGAGACGATCGGCAACGCCGGCCCGCGCGCATCGAGCGCCCGCGCCAGCAGCGCCGGAGCGAGGTCGGGGCGGCGGCGGCGGAACTGGTGCGGGCCGTAGCCTTGCTCGCCCGCCAGCCCGCGCAGGTTCACCCGGGGCTGCTCGTCGCGAGCTTGTTCGAAGGTGTGCCGCGCGAGCAGCTCGAGGTCGGCCAAGGTGGGCGTGTTGGCGTGCCCTCCGAGGACCACGGCGATGCGCTCGCGCCCGGGCACGGAGTCGAGGTCGGCTTGGCGAGCGGCGGCCAACGCCGCCCCCTTGGCCAGCAGGAACGGCCGGCCGCCGGAGAGCTCGTCCTGCTTGAGGCCTTCGCTCGGCAGGCACTCCTCGCGCACCTCGCCGCCCACGCGGCAGGCAAGCCCGCGGGGGTCGAAGAGCGTGAGCTCCCGCACACCCGAGCGCCCGGCCTGGGCCGCCGCCCAGGTGGACTCCACGTCGCCTCCCAGGCAGGTGACCATGCCCATGCCCGTGACGACGATGCGCTCCTCGTCGGGGCGGCGTGTGGCCGGCAGGCGCACCGCGGCCAACGCGGGGTCGGGCGCCCTCACCTCCGGCAAGCGCACGTCAGGCAACCACAAAGAGGCTCTTGTCCTTGGCCGCGGCGCGCAGCCAGCCCTGCGTCAGGGTGTCGCCGTCGGTGAAAGACGGCGCCTTGCCGCAGGCGCCGCAGACGACCTTCACGCCCTCGCCGCGTTTCCAGGCCGAGGCGCCGCAGCCGCAGGTCGCCGGCAGCGTGGCGAGGATCTCCTTGACGCCCGCCGCCAACGCGCGTGTGGTGACGAGCGCAGGCACTTCGTCGGCGAACAGCTCGCCCCCGAGGCGCTCGTGCTCGCCCAGCCGCAAGCGCACCACCTCGATGGCCCCCGGCGTGAGCTTGCCGGAACCGTCCACCGCGGTGCCCTCACCGAACAGCTCTTCGATCTGGTCCACCAGCAGGTTGTGGGGCAGCTTGATCCCGAAGGATTGCTCCAGACGGAAGGTGATATCGAGGAAGTCGAGCGAGGTCCCGCCGAGATCTTCGATGATCGAAGCGTCGAGGGTGACCGCGCCCTCTTCCTTGCGCAGCGCCTTGGCGACGGCGCGCCGGACCTCGTCGTCGATGGCGCTCTCGGGGACGGGGTAGGCCATCGCGCGTGCTCCTCAAGGCCACGGCGGCACGCCGGGCCGGCTCGGCGCGAAGTCTACCGGCGGGCTCCCCGAAGACCCCCTCCGCGAGGGGGCCCCTGGGGAGCGCAGCGCGTCACGAGGGGGCACCCGAGCGCCGTCGCCTACTCCCCCAGAGCGGCGCTGCCGGGCAGCACAGGGCGGATGAGACGGTTGGAAAGGCCCCGGTCCACCACCAGCGTCTGGCCGCGGATGGCGCGTGCCCCGGGGCTGGTCAGGAAGAGCACCACGTCGGCGACCTCCTCGGGGGCCACGACGAGATCGGCCGGCAGGTGCTCGATGCCCGGCCACAGGAGGCGCATGGTCTTGAAGGCGTCTGTCTTCACCAGCCCGGCGCACACGGCGTTGCTGCGGATGCCCTTGGGCGCCAGCTCCTCGGCCCACTGGCGCACGAGCGCCTCCATGGCCGCCTTCATCACGCCCAGCGGATAGTCCGGGTTCATGAAGCGCGAGCCCAGGCTCGAGATGTAGACGATGTCGCCGCCCTGCTTGGCGAGCCACGGCGTGGCGCGCTGCACGCACCACAGGTTGCCGAGCAGGTTCGTGTCGATCAGCTGACGCGCATCGCGCTCCAGCAGCCGTTCGGTGCTCTTGAAGGGCGCGCGCGCGGCGTTCAAGACCAGCACATCGAGGCGCCCGAAGGCCTGCCCCACGGACTCGAGCAGCGCCTCGACATCGGACTTGACCGCAATGTCGCCTTGGAAGACCTCCGCACGCCGGCCCAGGGCGCGCACGGCCGCCTGGGTCTCCTGCCCCCCGGGATTGGACGCGTCAGCGCCGCGGCGACCGTGCACGGCGATGTCGGCCCCGGCGCGCGCCAGCGCCAACGCGATCGCGCGCCCGATGCCGCGGCTGCTGCCGGTCACGAGCGCCACGCGCCCGCGCAAGAACGCACCGTCGTGCGCCCCTCCCCCGCTGCCTCCCGCTCCCGTGCCTCTGCCAGATCCCATGTCGCTCTCAGGTCCCGTGTCGCTGCCAGATCCCGAGTCGTTACGCGAGCCCGCGTCGCTCATCGGGTTCACGCCACGCGCCTCAGCGCGTGGGCGCGACCTGCAGAGGAGCCGCCTGCGGCACGGGCGGCTGGGCACTCGGCGGGCAGGCGCCGCCCGTCACGCTCGGATGCGCCATGACGGCCTTGCCCGAGAGGTCGGCGTACTCGGCCGCCACCTTCTCACGGCGGCCCATGAGCTCGTCGGTGATCAGGCAGTTGGCCGAGTCGCTGCCGCGCAGGATGCGGGGCGTGATCGTGATCAGCAGGTGCTCGCGCACCTTGGTGCTTTCCTTGCCCTGGAACAGCAGGCCCAGGATCGGGATGTCGCCCAACAGCGGGATCTTGTCTACTCCGCCCTGCTCACGCTCCTCGAGCAAGCCGCCGATGACGGCCGTCTCGCGGCTCTTGAGGATCATGTGCGTCACCATCGCCGTGCTGCTCACGCGCGGCAGGTCGATGAACTGACCCGAGACGCTCAGGCGGTCGAAGCCCGGCAGCGGGCTGCTCTTGCCCGACAGCGCACGGCGCTGCGGGATGACCGTGAGCATGATCTTGTCTTCGCTGGGGATCACGTGCGGCAGCACCAGCAGCTGGAAGCCGACGCTCACCGGGCTGTTGGGGTCTTCCTCCACCGAGAACTGCAAGCCGCCGTTCTGGTTGGTGGCGGCCTCGCTGCGGGCGTAGCGGATCGTCTCGCCGACGAAGACCGTGGCCTCCTGGTTGTCCAGGGCGAGCAGCTTGGGCGCCTGCACCACCTTCGAGGAGATGTCGCGCTGCAGGAAGTTCCACATCAGGGACGTCTCGGAGGTGCCCAGCCGCCCGTAGGTGAAGGTGCTCGAGGACGGCGCCGTGAAGGCCGAGCCGGAGATCAGCGAGGCGATGTCCGAGCCGCCTCCGCCGATGTTGAAGGGCAGCATGTGGAGGAAGTCGGAACCCGAGAGACCGCCCGCCAGGCCCGTGGTGTCGCCGGGGTTGAGGCCGAGGTTGATGGCGTCCTGGTTGCTCGTGACCACGAAGTTCATGTCGATGAAGATCTGCGGCGGCTCGACGTCGAGGTTCTCGACCATCTTGCGCAGGCGCTGGATCTTCGGCTTGATGCCCGTGAAGAGGATCGTGTTCTGGTCGGGCATGTAGCGCACGTCGCCCTGCTCAGGGGACACGATCTGCCGCAGGGCCTCGATGATCGGGAAGTTCTTCTCGGCCTCCGACGGGTCGTCGGACGGGACGTAGACGTTGCTCTGGATGATGTTGGCATTGATCTGGCTGCCGCCCCCGCCGCCCCCGCCGCTGGCGCCGCCCTTGCCGC
>Ga0163150_10007084_pt1 | contig 13403 bp, 10 predicted proteins | sample OliLakLV19P2IB_FD_148628 | JGI IMG/M metagenome (GOLD analysis project Ga0163150, IMG submission 148628) | Freshwater microbial mat bacterial communities from Lake Vanda, McMurdo Dry Valleys, Antarctica - Oligotrophic Lake LV.19.P2.IB | ecosystem: Environmental > Aquatic > Freshwater > Lake >...
CCGTTTCGTGGACCCTGGTGCTGCCGACGTTTGCAGGAGCCCGCAACCATGAGGCGGTGCTCGTGGCCGCCTGCCCCGCGTCCGCCCGGCTCGATGTCGCGGGGACCCGCCGCAACCCGGCCGGATTGCCGGCCTGGATCGCGGAGGAGATCCAGGGACGGGAGTTTGTCCTGAGCCGCAACGCCGAGCCGCTTACCCTCGCGATCCAGCGTCAGGCTTTGGCGGAAACGGCCGAGGCGGTGATCCGATCCGCCCGGTTCCAAACCCGCATGGCCGCCAGTGGATCGATGCACGGCGAGGCCGAGCTTGAGGTCGAATGCGCGACCCCGCAGCGCCTGTCGCTCAGCCTCCCGGACAACGCCGAACTCCTGACCTGCGAAGTGCAGGGCCAGCGCGCACGGCCCGCGCTCGCCGACAATGGGGCACTGGAAATCGCGGTCCCACCCGCGAAAGACAAACCGGTCACCGTCCGCGTGAGTTACACAGGGCGTGCCGAGCGGCCCGATCCCGCCCAGGGCCATCTCGCGCTCGCGCTGCCGGTCACCCCCACGTTCATTCATCGCACCGAATGGACCGTGACCCTGCCCGCCGCCTGGGAAGTCCGGGGCGTGGAAGGCCCCTTCGAACAGATCGATACCCCGCCGGTCACCGCTGACGGCACGCGCGTCGTCCTGCGCCGCCAGTTCACCCGCAACGAATCCCCCAAAACCGAAATCCATTACCGCGCCCGGGTGCGGGAGGAACGCTGAACCGAAATCCGGCCGACGCTCCACCCATCCCGACCGCCCGATGCCCGTTCATTCAACCAACCCACACCCGCACCACACCATGAAAACCGAACCCACCGACTCACATCCCCGAAACGGACTCCTCACCCCAAACATCACCTTCCTCCGAATTCTCTGCGTCGCAGCGATTCTGGTGGCGACCAGCCTGGGCTGGGTCGTGCTCGGCGGAGCGCTCGCGCAGCGATCCGCCAGCCGTCAGGGCCAATTGCAGGGAACGGTCACCGGCGGCTGGGGACCCGCGCTCGCCCAATCCCACCCGTCGGCCTCGCTCGCCTCGCCGGCAGGCGGCGCAGTCACGGTCGTCCAACCCGAGACCAGCAATGTCCGGGCCAAGATCGATTACGGGAGCAAGCGGAAAGGGCTGCTCTGGTACCGCACCTACGACGTCCGGTTCGATGCCCACTACGTATTCACCAACCCCAACCCGGTGCCGCAGGTGATCCGCGTGGCATTCCCGCTCCCCGCGGAACGAGCCAGTTACCACGACATCCTGTTCCAGGTCGGCGACGACAAACCCGCCCTGCAAGCGCCCGAGGAGAATCGCCTGGTCGGGACCGCCACCATCCCGCCGCTCGGATCCGTGGCGGTCACGGTGGGGTATCGCACCCGCGGCCTGGATCGCTGGAGCTATCTCTTCCCCGATCCGTCGCGCATCCGCGGGTTCCAACTCGCAATGGCAACCAACTTCCACGAGATCGATTTCCCGGCGGGGTCCCCGACCCGGCGGGAACGGAACGGCCAAGGCTGGACGCTGGCTTGGGATTACCCGGACGTGATCTCCGCCCAATCCATTGCCCTGGAGATGCCGAATGTTCTGAACCCCGGCCCCGTGGCGATGCGGATCTGCTTCTTTGCCCCGGTCTCGCTCCTGTTTTACTTCTCGGTGCTTGTCATTCTCGGGATCGTGCAGCGTCAGAACCTTCATCCCATGCATTTCTTCTTTCTCGCCGCGGGATGCTTCGCGTTCCAGTTGCTGTTCGCCTACCTGGTCGACCTGTTGCCGCTCACCCTCAGCTTTGTCATCGCGGCGGCGGTGTCGCTGGGGCTGGTCGGGGCCTATCTGCACGCAGTTTCCGGGGGCGCCCTCACCCGGACCGGCCTGATCGCGCAGGGGGCTTACATGGTTCTGTTCAGCTACAGCTTCTTCTTCGATGGGCTCACCGGGATCACCCTCACCGTCGGCGCCATCGCGACACTCGCCGTCCTGATGATCTCCACCGCCCGACTGGACTGGGCCACCCGATTCGGCAAACCGCGGCCCTCCGTGCCGCCACCACTCCCGACTGCATCCGCGGGGGCCTAAACCATGCCGATCGGGAATCGCGAGTGAGCCGTGCGGGTTTCAGGTTCGGCTTCTCTAAGGCGGCGCAGGGTGCCAACAGGGTCGAGGCCCTTCTGTTGTAGCGGTGGCTCTGTCCCTGGCGGAGCCTTGCGCAGCCAGGGACGTGCCACCGGGCGGGCGGTGTGCGAACGCGCCCCCGGAGGCACCCCTTCGGGAGAGCGGCCGCTACAACGGAGGCTGCCGGGAGGCTCGATGCGTTTCTGTTGTAGCGGTGGCTCTGTCCCTGGCGGAGCCTTGCGCAGCCAGGGACGTGCCACCGGGCGGGCGGTGTGCGAACGCGCCCCCGGCGGCACCCCTTCGGGAGAGCCGCCGCTACAGCGGAGCGACTGACATCCGTCGGGGCGTGGGTCCAACTCGCGCATCGCAGCCCTTCTGTTGTAGCGGTGGCTTAATGGTAAATTTGCGCTTGTTCTCGGTGCTGGCTGGCCTTAAACATTCGAACACAAACTATCATCCCATGAACATACACGAAATAGCCTTTTCCTGTTACCCCGTAACGGACATGGCCAAGGCCAGAACCTTCTATGAAGGAGTCCTTGGACTCAAGCCAACAATGGATCACCAAATGGAGGGAGGACATTGGGTTGAGTACGACCTGGGGTCTGGAACGCTAGCCATAGGCGTGGCCCCCGGCATGCTGCCAAGCCGGGACGGGTGCAGCGTCGCTCTTGAAGTGGATAACTTCGACATGGCCATATCGGAGTTAAAACAAGCCAACGTAGAGTTTAGCTTTGGACCACTGGAAACACCGGTCTGTCATATGGCATTTGTCCGTGACCCGGATGGCAATTCCATTGGTATTCACAGGCGCAAACAAGGAAATTCATAAAAGCAATGCCGAATGCGATCCACCTATTCCCTACCCGCCGTCACGCCAGATGCTTGGTCGCCTCACTCCGACTTCGAGCAGGGGCGTGGCGTGGCTGTGGCTCAGGGTGTGGAGACAGTTACCCGCGGGGAACCCTTCGGGTCCTTCCCGCGGCGAGAAGGCCGTACCCGGGGCCCGGCGTCCCAGGCGTTCACCCTGCCTTACCGTGCAGCAGGAGGTGTTCGCGGTGACGGTTGACGGATGGGCAGATTCATTTCGATAGAATAGTTTCCCGGAAACCTTTATGAATATTGATCTTGTTTTATCGAATCTGCTTAATCCTCCAGTCTTATTCTTTTTTTTGGGGATGCTGGCGATCTGGCTTCAGTCCGATTTGGATGTGCCGCAGCCGTTGCCCAAGTTCTTCTCACTATACCTGTTGCTTTCCATCGGCTTTCGAGGCGGCGTTGAACTGCACAAAAGCGGTTTCAACAATCAAATCATTCTGACTCTGCTGGCGGCCATAAGCGCTGCATTAATAGTGCCGTTTTATGCTTACTTTCTTTTACGGCGCAAGCTCCAGCCCGGCGACGCGGCGGCAGTCGCGGCAACTTATGGGTCGGTGAGTGCCGTAACTTTCATCGCGGCCACATCGTTTCTCAACGAGTTGAAGGTTCCTTTCGGCGGGCATATGGTTGCGGCGATGGCATTAATGGAATCTCCTGCTATCATTGTCGGAATCCTCTTGTTTCGGCTTTCTATAAAGAGGGGCGACTCTCACGGCGATTCTTCAAACGAAGGGCTGAATTGGCGGCATTTGATGCGCGATGCGTTCTTCAACGGTTCGGTTTTGCTTCTTATGGGTAGTCTCGCCATCGGATTCCTGACGGGAGAAAAGGGCGAACTAGCGCTTCATCCGTTCACCAGCGACATCTTCACGGGAGTGCTCTGCTTGTTCCTGCTCGACATGGGCTTGGTCAGTGCACGGCGCATCTCCGGCCTCAAAGAATTGGGAGCTTTTCCCATCGGCTTCGCGGTCTTGGTGCCTCTGGTCAACGCGGGTTTGGGAATTCTTGTCGCCCATGCGCTGGGGCTGGGCGCAGGAGATGCGCTTTTGTTTTGCGTTCTTTGTGCCAGTGCTTCCTATATCGCAGTTCCCGCCGCCATCCGCCTGGCGATTCCAGAAGCAAACCCTAGTCTGTATGTGACAATGGCACTGGCACTGACTTTCCCTTTTAACATCATCGTCGGCCTTCCGCTCTACATGAGCGTAATTAACAGCCTGTGGAGATAATTATGCAAATCGTTAAACGAGTCGAAATCATCACGGACGCATTGGAAATGCAGGCCGTCACTGCAGTTTTAGAAGCCCATGATATTTCGGGATATACGCTTATTACCAATGTCACCGGCAAGGGAGAGCGTGGCGTCCAGTCTGGTGACGATCTTACGGATGTATTCAAGAATAGTTATTTATTGACCACCTGTCTGCCGGAACAGATTGCGGAGCTAGTTAAAGCCATTCGTCCCTTGCTTAAAAAGCGCGGTGGTGTGTGCCTGATTTCCGATGCCCAATGGGTTGTGCACTAAGCATTGGATGCATTTTGAGAGCGGGATGACCAATGCGGATGTTTCCCGCTGAACTGCCCCAATCGGGGTACATATTGAGTCGCGCAATGAGAGAGCCGGGATCTATGGAAGGATTCTCGTGAAGGAGCTTTTCCTGCGAAGGTTGACGATACAGTTTGCAGGTGGGATGGTTTTCAGACAAAGGAAAGTTACATGATAAACTCGCCTTAAGTTAGCGCCATTCGGCGGTGACCCCGTTCTGTCAGCCCCGCCCGGAATCGTCGGCGTTGACCCGGCCTCGCGGCGCTTGGACCGTCGGCTTGGAGGACAGCGACGATTCACAACCGGTGGAGTTGAAACGCAGGTCCACCGTCAGTTCACATCCCCCCCAATAGATTCTCGCCGGGTCGGAGTGCTCATCCCGTTGGAAATGCGGTCGGGTTTCATGAGGGCGGATCATCGTGCGGACTGATTCGAGCGCCGCGCGGCCACGCCCTCAATGGCGAAAATCGCCAGGGCGATCCAGACCAGGGCGAACCCGTAGAACTGGAGCCGGGTGAATGGTTCGCGGAAGAGGAACACCCCGATGAGGAACTGGAGGGTCGGCGCGGTGTATTGAAGGAGGCCGATCAGCGAGAGCGGGATCCGCTGGGCGGCGGAGGAAAACAGCACGAACGGAACGGTGGTGACCACCCCCGCGCCCACCAGGAGCGCGAGGGTCGTCGGGGAGCCATGCGCCAGCGAGCCGCCGCCGCGAGCCTCGCTCCAGCCGAGCACGATCACGGAAGGGATCAGGAGGAGCCCCGTCTCGATGGCGAGGCCGACGAGGGGTCCGAGCGGGGCGGTTTTCTTCACCAAACCGTACGCGGCGAACGTGCCCGCCAGCGCCAGGGCGATCCATGGCAACCGGCCATAGGCAAAGGTGAGCTGGAAAACGCCCGCCACGGCAATTCCCACGGCGACCCATTGCAGGCGCCGTAATCGCTCGCGGAACACCAACACCCCGAGCGACACGCTCAGGAGCGGGTTGATGAAATAGCCGAGGCTCGTCTCGACGATGAACCCGGCATTGACCGCCCAGACATAGAGCAGCCAGTTCGCGCCGATCAACAAAGCCGACACCAGATACGTGCGGATCGCCCGTCGGGAAAGACCGGACGGCCGGAGTTCGCTGATCTGACCGCTGAGCCAGAGCACCAGCGCCAGCCCGAGAAAGGACCAGACCACCCGATGCGCGATGAGTTGGAGCGCGGGCACGCCATGGAGCCATTTCCAATAGACCGGGAGCAGACCCCAGAGCGCATAAGCGATCAGCGCATGCCACACCCCTTTGTTCATGAACAACCCTGCAAGAGCCTCCGGCTCCGAGTCGAGCAGAACAGGGTGGATCGACCGCTCCGCGGGCGATTCCAGGCGGGCCGCAATCTTCTGCGCGCCCTCGTTCGATCCACCCGCCGCAGGCACCGGGCTGACCCAGCCCGGCTACGGCAGAGGGCTCGCTCACCCACTTCGAATCACGCCCCCGGAAACGCGGTCGCGCCTCGCCATCGCGCGCGGAGTGACGCGATCCACCTCACAGCCGACGCATCAAGCCTTTCGCAACCGAAGTACGAGATCCTTCGTGTCCACGGTCTCGCCCGCCCCGGCCAGCACCTCGGCCACCACGCCGTCGCACGGCGCGTAGATCGTCGTCTGCATCTTCATCGCTTCGAGCGTAAAGAGCTTGTCGCCCCCGGCCACTCTCGTACCGACGCCGGCGTTGATGGTGCTGATCACACCGGGGATCGGCGCGCCGACCTGCAACGGGTCGGCCGGATCGGCCTTGGCCCGCACTTCTGCGGTCGCATGCACCGATCGGTCGGCGATGTACGCCTCGCGCGGCATGCCGTTCAGTTCGAACAGCAGGGTGCGCCGCGCATCCTTGTCGGGTGCGCCGATGTGCACGAGCCGGATGAACAGGGTCTTCCCCTCCTCGATCCCGACGACGATCTCTTCATCGGGCTGCAGCCCGTAGAAGAACGCCGGGGTGGGAATTACCGACAAGTCCCCGTGATCACGCGCGACGCGTGCAAACTCCGCGAACACCTGCGGGTACATGAGATGGCTGAACAGGTCGTCGTCGCTGACCGGGTGGCGCAGCTTCGCGGCCAGCTCCGCGCGGACCGCCTCGAGATCGAGCGGCGGGATGCCGGCCCCCGGGCGTTGGGTGAGCGGCTTCCGGCTGCCGAGCACGACCTTCTGCACCTGTTTCGGCCATCCGCCCATCGGCTGACCGAGGCCGCCGGACAACATGTCGATGACCGATTCGGGGAACGGGGTGGCCCCCGGTTCGAGGTTGAGCACGTCGGCGGGTCGGATGCCGCGCGTGACGAGGAACATGGTCATGTCGCCGACCACCTTGCTGCTCGGGGTGACTTTGACGATGTCGCCGAAGAGCTGGTTCACCTCGGCGTAGGTACGTGCGATCTCGGGCCAGCGATGCGAAAGTCCCATGCCCGCCGCCTGCTCCTTGAGATTGGTGTACTGCCCACCGGGCATCTCGTGGTCATACACCTCGGCGCTCCCGCTCCGGGGCGCAGTGTCGAAGGGGGCGTAGAAATCGCGCACGTGCTCCCAGTAATCGGAGAACTCGTTGAGCGCCCCCAGATCGAGACCCGGATCACGCGGGTGATCCTTGAGGGCGGCCACGACGGAATTGAGGTTCGGCTGGCTGGTCGAGCCCGACATCGATGCGATGGCCAGATCCACCACATCCACGCCCGCAGCGCACGCCTCGATGACCGAGGCCGCATTGATGCCGCTGGTGTCGTGCGTGTGGAAATGCACCGGCAACCCGACCTCCTCGCGCAACGCCTTCACCAGCGTCCGCGCCGCGCGCGGCTTGCACAGTCCCGCCATGTCCTTGATCGCCAGAACGTGCGCCCCCATCCGCTCCAGTTCCTTCGCGAGCTTCACGTAGTAGGCCAGCGAATACTTCGCCCGGGCCGGATCGTGGATGTCCCCCGTGTAGCAGAGCGCCCCCTCGCAGACCGCGTGCGTTGTCCGGACCGCCTGCATCGCCACCTTCATGTTGGGCAGGTAGTTGAGCGAATCGAAGATCCGGAAAATATCGATGCCCGAAGCCGCCGCGTGCTTCACGAACCCGGCGACCACGTTGTCCGGGTAATTGGAGTATCCGACCGCATTCGACCCGCGGAACAGCATCTGGAAACAGATGTTCGGCACCGCCTCGCGCAGGTCGCGCAGCCGTTTCCACGGATCCTCGCTGAGAAACCGCATCGCGGTGTCGAACGTCGCCCCGCCCCACAACTCCAGACTGAACAAGCCCGGGGTCCGGCGCGCCACCGCCCGCGCCACCGCCAGCATGTCGTAGGTCCGCACACGGGTCGCGAGCAGGGACTGATGCGCGTCGCGGAAAGTCGTGTCGGTGACGAGCACCCGCCGCTGCTGCCACGTCCACTCGGCGAACTTCGCGGCACCCAGCTTCAGCAAGAGTTGCCGGGTGCCGTCCGGCGGCTCGACGCGCGGTTCGTATCCGACCGGCAGGGCGGGCTTGAGTGCGGCCTCGGGCCGATGCCCCTTGGCGTGCGGGTTGCCGTTGACGATCACGTTGCCGAGGAACGAGAGCAACTTGGTTGCGCGGTCCCGGCGCGGCTTGAACTCGAACAGCCCGGGCGTGGTATCGATGAACGTCGTCGTTGCCGCCCCCGACCGAAACGGGCCGTGCGCGATGACGTTTTCCAGGAACGGGATGTTCGTCTTCACCCCGCGGATCCGGAATTCCCGGAGCGCGCGGTCCATCCGGTGCAGCGCCATCTCGAACGTGGCGCCGCTGGCGGTCACCTTGACCAGCAGGGAGTCGTAAAACGGGGTGATGGTGCTCCCGGTTGCGCCCATGCCGCCATCGAGCCGGATCCCGAGCCCGCCCGCCGAGCGATACGTGAGGATCTTGCCGTAGTCGGGCGAAAACTTGTTGGCGGGATCCTCCGTCGTAACCCGGCATTGCACCGCGAATCCGTTGCGCGGGATCGCGTTCTGGGCGGGCACCCCGACCTCCGGATCGTCGAGCCGCCGGCCCTGGGCGATCAGGATCTGTGCGCGGACGAGATCGACCCCCGTAATCACCTCGGTCACCGTGTGCTCGACCTGGATGCGGGGGTTCATCTCGATGAAAAACCACTCGGCCCGATCGGCGTCGTAGAGGAACTCGACGGTGCCCGCATTGTCATACCCGATCTCGCGGGCCAGCCGCGCGGCCGCGTCGCACAACTCACCGCGGACGCCCTCGTCCAAGCCGACCGAGGGCGCGATCTCGATGACTTTCTGGTGCCGCCGCTGCACCGAACAATCGCGCTCGTGGAGATGCACGACGTTCCCGTGCCGGTCACCGAGGATTTGGACCTCGATGTGTTTGGCACGGGAAATGTATTTCTCGAGAAACACCGCCGGGTTGCCAAACGCGCGGCCGGCCTCGCCGCGGGCTTCATCGAGAAGATGCGCGAGATCTGCGGGCCGCTCCACGACCCGCATGCCGCGTCCGCCGCCGCCGAACGCCGCCTTGATGATGAGCGGAAACCCGATCCCCTTCGCGATGCGCAGCGCCTCGGCGCGCTCCCCGACCGGGTCGTCCGTTCCCGGCAACGTCGGCACGCCGATCTTGTGCGCGATGTTGCGCGCGGCCGTTTTGTCGCCCATCAGCTCGAGCAACTCGGGGCGCGGCCCCACAAACGTGATGCCCGCGTCGGCGCAGGCCCGGGCGAAGGCCGCGTTCTCGGACAAGAACCCGTAGCCCGGATGGATCAGCGTGACCCCCTTCTCCTTCGCCATCGCCACGATGCCCTCGATGTCGAGATACGCCCCCACCGGCCCCTTGCCCCGCCCGACCAGATAGGCCTCGTCCGCCTTGAACCGATGCACGCCGAACCGATCCTCCTGTGCGTACACCGCCACGGTGCGCATGCCCAATTCGGTCGCCGCGCGGAACACGCGGATGGCAATCTCGCTGCGGTTTGCGGCCAGTAACTTGATCGGGCCGGGAGTGGCAGGGGCGGGACGGGACGGACGCCGGGCAGTCATGAGACCTGCGTCTCTACTAGGCCGGGGAGCCCTTGGCAAACCCCGATGGGGCGGGATCATCCCGGATTCGCTTCAGCCCCTTAACCCCTTCGAATCACGCCCCGTCCGCCCCCGCGGCTTCCAATCGGGGTTGCCCCTCCCCGGGAGCGCCGATACGTTCCCTCGGACGACGCCTCCCATGTTCCAGATTATTTTCAACGAGATCAGCGCGGCCGAGATGGCGGCGCTGCCGACCCTCCTCCAGCTCGAACTGCTCTCCGATTTCCACGTCAAGCCCGAGGATCTCGACCCGCTCGACACCACGCGCTTCGGGGTTCTGGAACGCGACGGACGCAAACTTTACCGGTTCCGCGCCAAGGATCATCGCATCTACTTCGAGCCGACCCCGGAAGGAATCCGCGTCCAGCGCGTGCTGCACAAGAACACGATCCGCGATTTCCTGTTCCGAACGAAACTTCCCATGGCCGAAGACGAGCAACTCCGGGACGCCCCGAAGTTCTGGGAGTTGATCGAGCAGGGCAAAAAGGCGCGGCGCGCATGAAGCGCCGGGCGATGATCGTGGGTGCGGTCCTCGCCGCCCACCTCCTACTCTTTGCCATCGTGGCGAAGTGGAAGGTGCTGCCGAAAAAGCGGCACGTGCCACCCGCGAACTTCGGCGCAGCCGAGGCCACTTACACCGAACCCGACACGGGCAATAAAGTCACCGTGAAGGAATTCACCGTGACCACCAAGCTCACGCCATCACCGACCACGTCGCCCGTTGCCTCCCCTGCACCGACAACCGCGTCCGATCCCGGGCCACCCCCCCGATCCGCCGACCCGGCGGGTGCCACACCCGAGCCGCCTGCCCCATAGCCTGCATCGCTCCGCCCCGCATGATCATTGAGCGCCTCATTTCGGATGAAGCCTGGCGACAGACCGAGTTCCCGGTCTGTCGCAACCGCATTTTCCTTGCCCATGCCGGCGTTACCGCCCTCCCGCGCCGGGTGGCGGATGCCGTGGTCGATTACACCCGCGCCGCGAGCGAGGATCACCAGGAGTTCGGCGATGTGCTGCGGCGAATCCATGCCGCGCGTGAGGATTGCGCGGAGCTGATCGGAGCTGGACCGGACGAAATCGCGCTGCTCGGCCCCACCTCCCTCGGGCTCAGCCTCTTTGCGCGGGGCCTGGCATGGCAGGCGGGCGATGAGTTGCTCTGCTACGGGGACGATTACCCGGCCAATGTGTATCCGTGGATCGATCTCCGGAGGCAGGGTGTCGTGGTCAACCTTCTCCGGCCCGAGGCGCCGGGGGCCATCACCCCCGAACTGGTCGAGGCCGCGCTGACGCCCCGCACCCGGCTGGTGGCGCTGGCCTCGTGCCATTTCCTGAGCGGTTACCGGATCGATGTGGATGCCATCGGCCGCCTCCTGCGCTCTCGCGGCGTGCTCTTCTCGCTGGATGCCATCCAGACGCTCGGGGCGTTTCCGACCCGCGTGGAGCATGTCGATTTCCTGAGCGCCGATTCACACAAATGGCTGCTGGGACCGCTGACCGCCGGCATTGTCTTCGTGCGACGGGAGCACTTCGATCGGCTCCACCCGATTTTGCTCGGGGCTTGGAATGTGCGCTCCCCGAACTTCGTGGCCCAGGACGAGATCCGCCTGCCGCGGACCGGCCAGCGCTACGAACCGGGTGTGCTCAACGCCGCCGGCATCTTCGGCATGCAGGCCGCGATCGGACTGTTGCGGGAGGCGGGATACGAACGGGTGACGGCCCGGCTCCTGCAGCTCAAGCAGCGCATCGTCGCCCGGCTCCAACCCGAGGGGTTCGAGTTCCTCGGTCCCATCGACGGACCGAACGCCTCCTCGATCACCACCGTGCGGCATCCCGGCCGTGACATGACCGCCCTGTTTCGCCGACTCGAGGAGAACCGGGTTGCCGTTTCATTGCGACACGACCGGTCCGGAACCGCCTACCTCCGGATCAGCCCGCACTTTTACAACACCGAGCCCGAGATCGACCGGGTGCTGGGGTTGCTGACGGCCGTCTCGGGAGGGACTGCGTGACGCGGTCCGAGAACGGGCTTCGACACCGCTCTCCCCGCCCAAGGCCTGTTCCGCCTGAATCCGTAACCGCCGCGAGCCGGCCAACGACGCGCTGCCCCTCCCCATCCCGCATCCCATGATTCTTCAGAATCTCGCGGACCAGACTCCGTTTATCACGAAGGACGGCTCCACGATCCGCAGCATCCTCGACCGCACGAACGCACCGGTGGAGCTGCAGAGCCTCGCCGAAGCCACGATCCCGGCGGGCGGAGCGACCGTGCGTCATCATCACAAAGTCAGCGAGGAGTTCTACTTCCTCCTCGATGGAACCGGGTGGATGGAAATCGACGGCGGGCGCCGCGAGGTCGGCCCCGGCGATGCAATCCTCATCCCGCGCGGCGCCTGGCACCAGATCACCGCGACGACCGCGATCCGGATGCTCTGCTGCTGCGCCCCGCCCTACTCGCACGACGACACTTATTTCTGAACACCCCACCATGCCTCCCCCCAACATCCTCCTTATCACCAGCGACCAGCAGCACTGGAACACGCTCGGGGTCATCAATCCCAAAATCCGGACCCCAAATCTCGACCGATTGGCGCGCGAAGGGACTCGGTTCGACCGCGCGTATTGTCCGAACCCGGTCTGCTCCCCCTCGCGCGCCTCGATTATCACCGGCCAATATCCCTCCACGCACGGGTGCTGGACCATCGGGGTGAAGCTCCCGGAGACCACGCGCACCGTCGGCCACGAACTCGCCGAAGCCGGGTATGACACCATGCTGGTCGGCAAGGCTCATTTCCAGCCGCTCAAGTCGGTGCCCGGCAGCGAGTCGATTGAATGCCAGCCGACCCTTCGCGATCTCGAATTCTGGCGTGGTTTCCACGGGCCGTGGTACGGGTTCGATCACATCGAAACCGCACGCATGCACGGGAATGAATCGCATGCCGGCCAGCACTACGCGCTGTGGCTTGAGGAAAAGGGACTGACGAACTGGCGCGATTATTTTCTGCAATACCCGCCGGTCCCAAACGACAAGTATGCGGGCCCGTACTCTACGCGTGACGCCATGACCTGGGATCTGCCCGAACCGCTGCACCCCTCGTGCTGGATCGCCGAACGCACCGTCGCGAACATCGAACGGTCCGTCGCCGCAGATCGCCCGTTTTTCCTCTGGTCGAGCTTCTTCGATCCCCACCCGCCGTACATTGTGCCGGAGCCATGGGCCTCGGCGTACGATCCGGACACGATGGACTGGGGCACGCTCGAACCCGGCGAATTGGAACGATTGCCCGGGCATTTCCGCAAGACCCAGGAGGGGGATCCCGATTTCAGCGGATACGACGAACCCGGCGGGCATCATCTCCACGGGTTCCACTCCCACCGGCATGATCCCGCCGAAATGCGCCGGAGCATGGCCTGTTATTACGGCATGATCGGGCTCATGGACCGCGAGATCGGCCGGATTCTCGACGCGCTCGACCGGCTCGGCATCGCGGACAACACGCTGGTGGTGTTCACCACCGATCACGGGCATTTCCTTGGGCAACACGGCCTCATCGCCAAGGGCCCTTTCCACTACGAGGACCTGCTGCGGCTGCCGTTCGTCGCCCGGTTTCCCGGCCGGATCCCCGCCGGCACGACCCGCGCCGCGCTGCAGAGCCTCGTGGATCTCGCCCCAACCTTTCTCGCCACGGCCGGCCTCCCGGTCCCGGGGCGGATGCAGGGCATCGATCAAACCCATGTGTGGAACGGGACGGTCGCCGCAGCCCGCGATCACGTCGTCGTCGAG
>Ga0163150_10007085_pt1 | contig 13402 bp, 4 predicted proteins | sample OliLakLV19P2IB_FD_148628 | JGI IMG/M metagenome (GOLD analysis project Ga0163150, IMG submission 148628) | Freshwater microbial mat bacterial communities from Lake Vanda, McMurdo Dry Valleys, Antarctica - Oligotrophic Lake LV.19.P2.IB | ecosystem: Environmental > Aquatic > Freshwater > Lake >...
ACGCTGATGAGCGTAAGCGCGAGACCAATCACGGCCACGGCCACGCCGATCACTTCCAACGCATAAGTGATGGAAAATGTCTGGCGAAAAATCCGCAGAATTTCCGCCCGCAACGAGGCGTTGGTGAAGATCGCGAGTCCCGGATAACCCGCCAGCAATTCCGCGCGAAGGGCATCGGCTTCGGTGCCAGGGCGCAGGTACAGCGAAAGGCTCGCCGCTTGATCATCCGCAAACCACGCGACGAGGTGTTCGCGCTCGACCATGAGGGAACCGCGCTCATTGCCGTAATCGGCATAGATGCCCGCCAATGTCAGCAGCTGCGGGCCAGCGGGGGTGGAGATGCGAATCACATCACCGCGTTGCTTGCGAAAGCGTTCCGCGAAACTCTCGCTCGCCAGGGCCAGGGTCACGTTGCGCGCCGGATCGAAGATCGCGTCATCAACGGGCGGCTGCACCCACGGGAGGTCGGCGCGCGCGCGGACGAGCTCGAGCCCGGTGCCAGTGAGCGTCGTCGACGTGCCGTCAAGCTGGAGTGGATACGCGGAGAGCACGCTCGCCGCCTCGACCGCGGGATGAGCCGCGATGGCGCGCCACGTCGCGGGTGCCAGACGATTTTGCGAGGAAGCGCTCTGCGCGCCATTACTGGAAAGAAACAGATCCGCCTGCAGCGAGCGGCGCACCCACGTTTGCACCGTCTGCTCGAAACTCGCGACGAGGATTGCCATGCCTGCTGTCATCCCGATGGCACAGAGCAGTGCGGCGACCGCGAGCCGGTGTCGGCCCGACGGCGCCGCGAGGTGACTGAGCGCGATGCGGGCGGTCGCGAAATGCTCGCGTGACCCGCGGGCGAGTCGGGCAAAACGCGGAAGGAGAAAACCCGCGAGAATTCCTCCGCCGAAAATCCACAGGAACGCCGCAATATAGCCCGCCAGCGGAAACCGGCTGCCGCCGGCAAAGCGGAGCGGCGGAAGTTGCGCGGCGACGATACCCAAGGCCACCAACCCAAAGCCAAGCCACGCGTGTCGCAGCACGACGTGGCCGGGAGCGGCGGACGCATGACGGACGAGCACCTGAGCCGGAGGCGTGCGCGCGGCTTCCCGTGCCGGCCACCAGCCCGCCACCAGACTCGCGACCAGACCGAGCGCGAGGCCAATGAAGACGTCGGCCGCACTCGGCGTGGCCGACGCCACCGTGGTCGCGTAATAAAGTGCATTGATGGTTTGGCCGACCGCCCGGACGGAAAACTGCGCACCGCCCCATCCGAGCAGAACACCGCAGGCGCCACCGACCAAGCCGAGCAGCGCGGCCTCCGCCAGCCAGGCGCGACGTACGGCACTCTCCTCCACTCCCAGCGAGCGCAGAATCGCGATCTCCCCGCGACGGCGAACCACCGCGCCGTCCAGCGCTTGGAAGATTAAATATAGCCCGACGAGCAGCGCGATGAGCGAGAGTACCGTGAGGTTAAGCCGAAATGCGCGGGTCATCATCTCGGCCGACTCGCGCTTGCCGCCGGGCGACGTCACCAGCCAGCGCTCGCCTTCGGCCCCGAGCGAGACCAGCAAGGTCCGCAGGGCTTCGCGGCGTTCGTCGGACCGCGGACCGGATTCCACGATAAACTCCACCCGGTCGATGCGTCCGATTTTTTCGGCGAGTTGCTGCAGATGGGGAAGATCGAGCAGGATCAACGAAGCCGGTGCGCGCGGCGCATCCGGCACGACGGGAATCGTGCCTGCGATGGGCAGCGTGTGCGTCGCATCGTTGATCACCAAATCAAGCGTGCGAACGTCACCCAGTTCGGCGGCGAGCGTGGCATTAATCCACAATTGCGGACCCGCCCGGAAATTCTCCCAAAACGAGGCGGAAGGGTCGGCAGCGCGCGCGCCTCGGCCCTCGTCGCGGCTCGTCTGCGTCGCAAAGAAACTCTGCCCGGCCGCTTGCTGACCCGCGAGATTGGCGAGCCCGATGAGATCGACGCCGAGCAGGGTGAAGGTCGTGCGTCCGAACGCGGCCGTTTCATTCGGTTGCCGGGGACGGGCGGCCGTGGTTTCCACCACGGGAATAATGATCGCCGGATGCGCTGCGAGAGCCGTGCGCAATTCCGGGAGGACGCTCTCCGGCAAGGTACCCGCGGGTGCCTGGATGATCCAATCGCTCTGGCCGGTGAGTGAATCCGTAAAGTGGTTAAAGCTCGAGACCGCGGCTCGATTGGCGAGTCGGACGGAAACGAAAACTGCGACGCCCAACGCGAGGATTCCGCACAACAGGGCGGTTCGCCGGGGCTCGAGGCGCGCATGACGCAGCGCAAAGCGCGAGAGCAACAGCGCGACGATGCGGGGCGCGACACGCATGGGCCTGACGGAACGATGCGACATCAGGCGACAATCCGGCCATCACGCAGATGAACGCGTTCGTGGCAGATGGCCGCGGCGTCTTCACTGTGCGTCACGAGCACAAGGGCGGTGTGCGTTTCGTCGGTCAGTTCGCGCAAGAGGCGAAGAATATTTTCGCCGCTGGCGGAATCCAGATTGCCCGTCGGTTCGTCCGCGAGAATGAGCGCCGGCCGGTGAATCAAGGCGCGGGCGATCGCAATGCGCTGTTGCTCTCCTCCGGAAAGTTGCGACGGCAACGCGGCGGCCCGGGCTTCGAGCCCGACGCGTTTGAGCAACGCATGAACTCGCTCGCGGCGTTCGACCGGCGGGACTCCCAGGAGTTGAAGGGGAAGTTCGATGTTCTCCGCGGCGGAAAGCGTTGGTAGCAGATGGAAAAACTGAAAGACGGTCCCGACCTGTTCGCGACGCAGGCGCGCCAGCGCGTTACTGTCGAGTTGATCAATGCGTTGTCCGCGAAGCGTCAGGCTGCCGGAATCCGGCCGGTCGATCCCGCCGAGGCAGTTGAGCAGCGTGGTTTTGCCACTGCCGGATGGTCCGGTGAGCGCGACGCGCTGGCCGGCCTGCACGCGGAACGAGACCGCATCGAGCACGCGGCGCGCACCGTAGTTCTTGGTCACCGCGGCCACGTCGAGGACGACAGCAGCCGGCACGGCCGGCTGGGGAGGAACGGGATGGTTGGCGGGAACGGGCGGCTGCATGGATTTATAATGATACGCCTCAACGTCCCACTGGACGCAACAGGACGCGTAAACGCAAAGAATTCCCCGAACGACCACCGAGCGCAACCCACCTTGCCAACTGCTGGAGCCCGCTTGTCGGCCCGTTATCGCCTGGGTCGGAGCCAGGCCATCCCCAGCCACACCGCCACCGCGACCGATCGTAGAGAGTTTCCGCCCTGATCCGAGAGCCGGTACCACGCTAAACTCGACTGCGCGCGGCGGCGAATCTGCCGCGCTTCGGCCGCCTTCTTGAAGGTGCAGACCTCGTGCACGTCTACGGGAATCTCAAAATTGACCTGTCCCTTTAGCGGAGGGTTTTCTAAGTCTACGGGGGCGGAATGGGACCGGCTGGTCGCTAGTCCGCATTTCCTACCCTGTCCTTACCCGATCTTAAAATGAATCGCTTCTCATCGCTGGCCCTTCTCTTCACCGTTGCAACCGTCGGCGCATCCGCCGCGTTACCGGTTGAGAAACCTCTGGTCGTCGTGAGCAACCCACCTCCGGTACAAATGCTCGTGCCGGGGTTCACCGTGCAGGAAGTTCCGGTGCAACTGCGCAATCTCAACAACCTGGTCTACGCGCCTGACGGACGACTCTTCGCGCTCGGCTACGATGGGAATGTCTATCAACTCGCGGACACCGACGCCGATGGCTTGGAAGACTCTGCCTCACTGTTCTTCGACAACACCAAAAATGCGATCCCGCCGAGCATCGGCATGGCGTGGGGCCCGGGCGGACTTTATATCGCGAGCCGCGGACGCATCCTGCATCTCCGGGACAAAGGGGATGGCACCGGCGAATTGCAGACCGTATCCGAAGGTTGGTTACCGCCCACGGCGGCGGCGGGGTCGAATCTGGACGCCATCGGAATCGCGGTCGACCCGGCGGGTAACATCTACTTCGGACTGGGCGTCGATGCCTGGAACGGCGCGTATCGGGTGAACAAGCAGACCGGGGTCTCCGCCTATAATCAGTTTAGCGAGCGCGGAACCATCATCCGCCTTTCGCCGGACTGGAAGCGACGGGATATTATTTCAACCGGATTGCGGTTCCCAGTGTCCCTCGCCTTCAACGCGCACGGCGACTTGTTTTGCAGCGACCAGGAAGGCGCGACCTGGCTCCCGAATGGCAACCCCTTTGACGAGTTGCTCCACATCGTGCCGGGGCGCCATTATGGATTTCCGCCCAGGCACCCGCAGCATCTGCCGGGCGTGATCGATGAACCGAGTGTGTTTGATTATGGCCCGCAACACCAATCCACCTGCGGAGTTCATTTCAACGAACCCGTGGGCGGCGGCACCGCCATTTTTGGTCCCGCCGCGTGGCGCGGCGACGGGTTCGTCGCCGGCGAATCACGCGGAAAAATCTGGCGGACGAAGCTCGTGAAAACGCCAGCGGGTTACGTGGCGAAAAACGAACTGATCGCCGCGTTGTCCATGCTCACCATCGATGCCGTGCCCACGCCACAAGGTGATCTGCTCGTGGCCTGTCACAGCGGCGCGCCCGACTGGGGTACCGGACCACGCGGCCAGGGAAAACTCTACAAGATCTCCTACACCGACCCCGACGCGCCGCAACCAATCCTCGTATATGCGGCCAGCCCCACCGAGACCCGCGTGATCTTCGACCGACCGATCGAACCCGCGCGCTGGCTCCATCTCGGCCGCGAAAGCCGCCTTACGAAAGGGATTCACGTCGCCGCCGGAGATCGTTTCGAGACGCTTACTCCCGGCTATCAAGTCGTGAAGGACCAGAGCAAAACCCAGCGCTATGAGATTCCAGTCCTGTCCGCCGGCCTCGCCGCGGATCGACGCTCACTCGTGGTGCGAACGGCGCCGCGGATCGACGCGTCTAATTATGCCGTGACCCTGCCCGACGGACTTGCTCCCGAGCGCGCCCGGAACCACGCCCGGAAGGAATTGATGCAACATGCCGCGATCGACCTGTTGACCGATCTCACCGGGGTCGAAACCGAGTGGCGGGACGCGGCCGGAAAAATCGCTTGGACCGGCTGGTTACCGCATCTCGATTTAAACGTCGCACGGGAGCTGACCGGCGGAAGTGAAGAACATGCCCGCTTATCCGACCTGTTGGCGACGCCGGGAACCCTTCACCTCCGCGGCCAATTGGATCTTCACCTGATGCTTCGCCCGGCGATTCAACCCGGTGCGTCATTGGATTTTGAATACCCGGGCGAAACCGTCACGATGACGCTGAAAGCCGCCGGCGCGCTGCGCGTCACGCTCGGAGACACGGCGGAGAATGTCCGCATCAACCAAAGAGGAGACGGTGCCGTGCAGCTGACGACGGAATCGCGGGAAGGCTCGGCTTGGCTGCCGTTCCGCATCACGCTCGCGACGGGTCCCGCGGCAGCGGGACTGGAGGCAACGTGGCATACGGCGGAAGACGCCCGGGCGCGGGCGCTCCCTTTGCGGCGGACATTACTGCCTTGGGCCACACCCCGCGCAGCTGGGTCAAACGCCCCCGTCGCTCGCACCATTCCGGAGATAACCGGTGGAGACTGGCACCGGGGACGACAGGTTTACGCGGGGCCGGCGGCCTGCTTCGCGTGTCATCAAATGCGTGGTGAAGGTGGCGTGATTGGCCCCGACCTTTCCAACCTCGTCCATCGCGACTATGCGTCGGTGTTGAAGGACATTGTCGATCCAAGCGCCGCGATCAATCCCGACCGGATCGCCTACACCTTCGATTTGAAGGATGGCACGACCTTGAGTGGTATTGTGATCAACGATACGGCCGACGCGATGGTGGTGGGTGAGATCAGCGGCAGCCAGCGGACGCTCGCCAAACGGGACCTGCGCGAGATGAAAGCGTCGGCGATTTCGCTCATGCCTCCCGGACTGTGGGAAGGGCTGAGCGAGCAGCAACAGCGTGACCTTATGACGTATCTGTTGACCGAGCCAACCGCGGAGACGACGAAGTAATCGTGCCCGCTGCTCGTAGTCGGGTGAGACAGAGAAAGTGTAGCAACAAAAACGCTCATCTAAGCCGGCCGTTCGAGGGCAGGAACGACCCCCACTCTCTCCCGGAACTGACGTCGATTGACTCACAACACCGTGGGTGGCGAGCCTCCGGTTTCGCGGTGGTGGAAGCCCAAGTTACGCCATGAAAAAGCGCCGGCCAAGTGGCCGGCGCTTGTCGTTAAAACAACGAAACGGAGTTCGATCAGAACATGCCTCGAACGCCGAAGACCCAATTGGCCCCGTATTCCTGCATAACGCGCAAGGCAGGGTTTACTCCCTCGGGAACGTCGGGGCCGGACTCCATCCACTTGACCGGCTTGCCGGTAATATTGCGGCCCTGCACATATATCGAGTAGCGGCTGGTGAGTTTCCAGGTTGCCGACAGATCAAACTGGGTGAGTCTCTCCTTGTAGCGACCATAGATTCCATTCGGGGAGCGATCAATGTAGACCATGCCGAACGAGCTATTAAACTTCCGGTAGGCGTATCCCAAGCGCGAGGTGAAACGATGCGGCGCCAGGTTGTTGCGACGTTGGCTGGCGTACGTCCGGGTATAGGCAAAGTTTACACTCGTGCCGCGGAACTTCTCCGGCAGGAAGCCGAGCGTCTGATTGTACGCCACTTCCATATTACGGAAGCGGCGAGCGGTCTCCGAGACGCGCGTGGAACGGAACGTATAGGTGGTGAACTCCTCATCGGTGATGCCAAACTCAGACGCCGAAAAGTCGAAGGTTTCCCGCAGGTTACTGATGGTGTTCTGTGAAACTGCCAACGAGAGCTGGCCCGGGGCGCGACCACCGAAGTAGTAGGCCAGGCGAGTCTGGAAGTTCTTCGAGTGCTCCGGAGGCAAGTTGGGATTGGGCGCGTTAACCCGTTCGTTGACTTCATCCACCACCCAGAGCCCAGTCAGGATGTCGATCGGCGGACGCGAAATGGCGCGATTGAAACCCGCCTGATACTCGAAGTTCGGCAGAATCTGGTACTTCAGAAGAATCGAAGGGAAGAAGTTATGATATTCCGACTCCCGGGTGATCCGGGGCTTGCTCTGATATTGATATTGCAAGCCCTCGATCGTGGTGGCGCGTCCGGCCGAACTGACAGGAAAGCCCTGTGCAACCACGTCATCCCGCACGCGGGGATCAAACTCCTTCAACTCGTTCAACGTGTTCTCCAGGCGAACGCCGGTGCGAACTTGCAGCTTCGGCGTCAAGCGGACATCGGCCTGAATATAACCGGCAGTAACGGTCTGTTTAAAGTCACGTTTATTTGCGATGTGCGTCGTGTAATAGTCATCGGGAGTTCCCGTGTGCACAAACTGCTCTGGACGCGCCCGGAAAAGCTGGGCGACGCGTTCTCGATCAATCCGAGGTGGCATGCCTTGCAGACCGTCAACATTGAATACCGTCAGCCCGTTCGTCGTACCCATATCGAAAGGATGCGGCGAAATGAACCCAAGATTGGCCCAGTTTCCGAAGCTGTTATTAACATTCGCACCTACGGAATTAACCGTCGTCGTGTTGCCGCCTGGCCCGACGTACGACCAAATATTCCAATTGGTCATGTTGTTGTTGTCACGGTCTTCCTCGGCCATCTTGCCACCAAATTTGAGCGTGGTGGGGAAACGCTTCATTGCGGGTACCGCCCACTTGGCGTTGAGCTGACCGCTTAGAAGCGTTGTGATCCAGGTGCGGTCATCGTTATTGACCCGGGTACCGCCTGAACGGGTATTGGTGTCAACGAAACTGCTGCGATCGAACCAGTCTGGACCATCGGTTTGGCGAATCGTCCACTCCCACGATTCCGGGTTAGGCCGGGTCGCGATCCAACTGGTCCGAGCTTCGCCTCCTTCGCTGTTCGTCCAACCGCGCTCGAGCGATTCGTAATTGTTGACGGAGCGGGAGTAATTCAGCGCTCCATCAAGAACCCAGGAACCGGCCTTATACTCAAACTTCGGCGAGACGGTGCGGGTATAGGTGAGCTTGGAGGAGGAACCGCCACCCGTATTCAATCTTGAGACGTTGTTGACCGACCCGGAAGGGGCGCGGGTGCCAATGACCGTGAGGATACCGTCGCCACCGACCCTGCTACGTCCATTATTCAAATTGGAGTTATCATTGGCCGCGACCCAGGCAAAATTCCGATTCCAAAACTCGCCCTCCGTGTAGGTATAGATGGCGTTCATCGAAAGCACGAGATTCGGTGTTGCACGAAAATCGGCTGTCATCATAAACGCATCCTTCAAAATGGTTTTGTTTCCGTCCTTGAAGTCGATCTGCCGGATCACATATGGGCGGGGATCGGCCGCAGTGAAGGCACGGTTATAGCCATTAGAGACTTGATATTGCTCGGTGTAGGAATTGGCCCGGCTCGCACTGAGAAGAACCCCTAGCCTTCGATTCATGAAGGATTCAGAGTAGTCGAGCGTAAGGTTCGGCTTCCACTTGTACGAATCGCCGTCACGCGGCCCCGCCGTCTTCTTCAGCGTAAACTCCTCGGCGTTGAAGTTGATCGCAGCGTTGAAGGCGATGCGACGTCCCTTGCGGTCAAACGCCCGTTTCGTCTTCATGTTAATCGTACCGGCGGGCGAATCCGCATCAGACTCCGCACTCGTTGTACGACTGATCTCGATCGATTCGATCGCGGTGATGGAGAAACCCTCGAAGCTGGTTGCGCGGGAAGCATCGCCGCCGCCGCGATTGGCATCGGCACTCGCCGTCCGTTGCCCATCGAAGGACACTCCCACATATTGACCGTCCATGCCACCGAGCCGGGGCCCGCGGGCCTCAGACTCAACATAGTCCAGATCGACCCCGGGAAGATACTTGAGGAACTCGCCAACATTGCCATCCGCCACATCCCCGAATATGTCGGAGGAGACAGACGTCGAGATATCCATATTGCGGCGCTGGTCCATGATCGCCTTGGCGTTACCTTCCCGCTCCGTGGAAACAGTAAAGGCCTGAAGTTTTATCACCCCTTCCTTGTCGGCAGTTCCTGCCGCAGTACTCGTCAAGTTGATTTCCCGGGTGGCAGTCTCACCGGACGAGACCGTAAGCGTCTCGCGCACCGTATTGTAGCCGCTGTACGTCACCGAAATCGCCGCCTGGCCAGCAGGAACGTTTCGAATCTGGAAGGAACCGTCGTTCTCGGTAAAGACGACTTGATTATTACCCTCAAGCCGGATTTCTGCATTTCTAACGTATTCCTGGCTAACTGGATTATATACGCGTCCTTGGATAATACCCGGAGCGGACGTTTGCGCGGCTGAGAAGGTGGCAAGCAGGATGAAGCCTGCCGCCAGTGATGCAAATCGCCTCAGCCAGCGCGAAAAGATCAGGGGGTTGTTGGTATTCATGGTGGTGACGGTCGTTCAATGTAACCGAACCAAGGCCGCGCCCGCGCCCTCGCAATGGATAGCGAGCACGCATCGCCCTGATCAAGGGATCTCGGGGTAAGACTAGGTCAGCCGGCGCAGCTCCGGCGGACAAGATCGAAACAAAACTGCCGGAATGCTGCACGCCGGATCACCTGACATCTTAGACAGAATTCGCATCTTATCGAACACCTTCTCGTCCCAGCACGGTTATCCTCCGCGCCCGACCAGCCACATCACGTGGCTCCTTCATTGCGAAACACCTGTAGTGACGCAGCAAGGAAAACTCTCCCGCACTGTGTCAGGGCCTGCAGTGAAAGGTCCGGGCGCCTCGGATGCCGTTGAACCGCGCGACCCCTTTCGAGACTTTTGAGGATCGCCGCATGGATTCCGACTTTCGGTTCCTTGCTGATTCCGGTGAGCACAGAAGAATGAACAAACATTAACGGAGGAAACGAAGATCCCATCTTCCTGGCGCACCCCTTCGTTTTCGTCGTTACCTTCTGTTCCATTCCGAGGTGCGCCTGCCTTGCGTTTATTCACTGAAACCAGCGAAGATCAGATTTCAGCGTTCGAAAATTAGCGTTCATGAGCAAAGATTAGCGTTCCCTCCTGCCTTGGTCTTTCCGTCTCGTCCGCAGATTCTGGGAGTGAAGCCGTCGCGTTTTTTAAGTGCGGGATCGTGACGGAAAAGACCGGGACATCCCCTAATCTCCGCTAATCTATCCCGCCCGGAATGAACTTCTGAGATCAGATTTCACGGTTCCCCGCACCGGTGAGCACAGAAGAATGAACCGAAGATAACGGACGCAACGATGACCCCATCTTCCGTCAGCTGCATTTTCCAGGATTATTCAGCAAGGGATGCGAGTATACGTCACCAGCAAGCGACGGGAAGCATTGGCCGGCAGCGGGCGTTTCTGGGCCTGCTGAGCTGAAAGGATTGGCGCGAACCGAGATGCTGTCCTACAAAGTTCACTGCTTGTCCGTTCGCGCCTGGCAGCTTCGCTGGTCGCGCGAATCTTTTCTGCCATCCCCGATCCAATCCCGTTCCATGCGCCTTCGTCCTATTCTCGTATCGATCCTGCCGGCTTTGCTTCTAAGCCCCGCACTGCCCGACCTGCACGCGGCCACGGCCAAGCGCCCGAATATCTTCATCGCCATTTCCGATGACCAGTCGTTCGCGCATACTTCGGCGGCCGGCTACAAGGCGGTGCAAACCCCCGCCTTTGATCGCGTTGCCCGCGAGGGGATATTCTTTCGCAACGCCTTCGCTCCCTCGGCCGGGTGCAGCCCCACGCGGGCCGCTTTCCTGACCGGCCGGCACACCTGGCAGATCGAGGAAGCGGGCACCCATGCGAGCAGCTTCCCTTCGAAGTACGTCGTGTTTCCCGATCTGCTCGAAGCGGCCGGGTACTTCGTCGGTTTCACCGGCAAAGGCTGGGGTCCGGGCAACTTCGAAATCAGTGGCCGCACGCGCAACCCGGCCGGCCCGGCTTTTCAGGAACGCAAGCTTACGCCACCGCACAAATTCATCAGTCCAAATGACTACGCGGGAAACTTCGCCGACTTTCTCGCGGCTCGTCCGAAGGACAAGCCGTTTTACTTCTGGTACGGCGGAAGCGAACCGCACCGCGCCTATGATCCGGGCGTCGGATTGCGGGAGGGCAAGAAACTCGCGGACGTCGAGGTCCCCGCGTTCCTGCCCGACACGCCGGAGATCCGCAGCGAAATCCTCGATTACTGTGTCGAAATCGAATGGTTCGATCGGCACCTCGGCCTCATCCTGGCGCAACTCGAAGCCGCCGGCGAACTCGACAATACCCTTGTCATTGTCACCAGCGACAACGGCATGCCTTTCCCGCGCGCCAAGTCCAATCTCTATGAATACGGCTTCCACATGCCGCTCGCGATCCGCTGGGGCGCCGTGGCGCCGGGCGGACGCAAGGTCGACGACCTGATCGGCTTTGTTGACCTTTCAGCCACTATTCTCGAAGCCGCGGGTGTCGATGCGAGCCGCCTCGCGTATCCGCTTTCCGGACGCAGCATTCTCAACGTGCTTCGTTCCACCAAATCGGGCCAGGTGGACGCCTCGCGGACCGCCGCCTATGCCGCCCGCGAACGCCACTCGGCCTCCCGCTATAACAACTGGACCTACCCACAGCGCGCTCTCCGGACGCCGGACTATTTATACATTCGGAATTTCCGCCCCGACCGCTGGCCCGCCGGCGATCCCGTGGTCCTCAAGGACGGCAAACCCGCGGGCATGCACAGCGGTTACAACGACATCGATGGGTCCCCGGCCCTTTCGTTTCTGATCAAGAACAGCACCGACCCGAAAATTAAACCCTATCTCGATTACGCCGTCGCCAAACGGCCGGCGGAAGAGCTGTTCGATATTCGGAAGGATCCGGCCTGTCTGAAAAACCTGGCGGCGGACCCCGCCTTTGCCGGGGTTCGAAAGAAACTCGCCGCTCAACTCGAGGGTTATCTGCGGGAGACCGGCGACTCCCGCGTGATCGACGGTGGCGAGATCTGGGAAAGCTACCCCCGCTACTCGCCCATCCGCAGTTTCCCTCGTCCCGAGTAAGCGGATACGACGACCAAGGCCCGGGCCGTCGCAACGAGTACCTCGCGCGGCCCAAAACGGTTTGTGAACCAGGTCAAGTTTCTCCCAACCTCAGATTTCTGCCTCGGATTATGCCGATCTCGCAGATAATACCGAGGCTACCTCCAACTATCCGCTCACTCCGCGTTATCCGCGGTTGATCGATGTTTGAACCTCAATGGTCTGACGCTACGCCTCGCGAGTTGACTAGCGTTTCACGGCGGCGTAGCCGGCCGAGGGCTTGCCGTTGGCCTCGAGTTTACCCGCGGACCAGAGCAGTCCGCGCGTGAGCAGATCCAGGTAACGCGGATTCTCGACCATTTCATTGAAGTGACCGAGCGTCGTCGCGAACACCCGCGTCTTCTTCGGTCCGAATTCGTTCGTCCAGATGACCACCGCTTCCACCTCGGAGATGGTGCCCTGCTTGGTCTTCACCGTCTGCCGACCCGTCGCCAGACTGCGATGGCCCGGGAAGTTCGCTGGCGGCTGGACGTTATTATACAGTTCATCATTGGTGGTGGTCCAATTTTCCATGCCGACGGTAATCGGACTCGCGCCCGGGGTAAACGTGATCGCGATCGGCTCCTTCGGGCCATGCCCGCTGGATTGGAGACCAACCAGGTCAAACCAGAGCGCTGCGGGCGAGCCCGGTGCCTGCGGCCGACGGAATTCCGGCGAGACCCGATAGCTATGCATCGCACAGTGCAGGAGCACCGCAGGGATGCCCTCGAGGTGGGGCTTCAGCACATTGTTCACCATTTCGACTTCGGTGATGCCGGCGGCGCATTCATCATGAATGACCACATCATAACCCTTCGCATAATTAGGGTCGGTGAGGCACGCCAGCGGCGGACGCGTGGATTTGTCGTCTGTATGAAGCTGATCCACGATCACATTAGCGCGCGCCTCGAGGCCGGCTTTGAGGATGTCCTTCTGCTTCGCGTAGTCGTGGCAGCAGCCCCCGGTGACGAGCAGAACCTTAAGCGGCTTGGGTGCCGCGGCCGCCAGTGCCGAACTCGCCAGGGCGGAACAAAGCAATAACAGGAGGGAAGATCGAAGTAAGGAAGACATGAGCTTGGGAGGAATGACGGCTATAGAGATACGAAGGGGTAACACAGACGACCATAAATCCGAAAGCCGCGCAGAACGGAAGCGAAAGACAGCACGATCCTCATGTCGGTCGCTCCTTCGGTATTCCCCCGGGGCGATCAGGCTCCGGCCCCCAGACCGGGGGACGCGGAGGTCGTCTTCCACGTTTGCACCGCAGGACCAAACACCCCAGCGTGTTGGAGCCTCAAACCCGAATCGCTCCCTTTCGCGTCTCATGC
>Ga0163150_10007087_pt1 | contig 13396 bp, 16 predicted proteins | sample OliLakLV19P2IB_FD_148628 | JGI IMG/M metagenome (GOLD analysis project Ga0163150, IMG submission 148628) | Freshwater microbial mat bacterial communities from Lake Vanda, McMurdo Dry Valleys, Antarctica - Oligotrophic Lake LV.19.P2.IB | ecosystem: Environmental > Aquatic > Freshwater > Lake >...
GTCTAAAGCCGGATGTAGTAGTTAAATACAAAGCTCCAGCAAAAGGTACAACACCCGAATACGACAATCAACTTGAAGCTGGTATAAAAGAATTACTCAAGAAATAACGGTAAAATTTTGTTTTGCAGACTATTTCTTCTCCAATAGTTACTTAGTTTTTACACCGATAATTCCTTTTGCATAGTTTATTTCACTTTTGATTTCAAGATTTATCTTCTGAGTTTCCAGTTTTTATGGTACAATTGCCCATATGCAACTCTATAATACACTTACTCGCAAAATTGAAGAATTCGAATCCATCAACCCTGGCAAAATAGGGATGTATACTTGTGGACCGACGGTCTATAGTCAGGCACATATTGGTAACTTTAGAACTTATATTACGGCAGATGTTCTTGCTCGAGTTTTGAAGTATGACGGCTATGATGTCACAACTGTTATGAATATAACCGATGTGGGGCATATGAGATTTTCTGGAAATTCGAAAAAGGCAATTGATCCTATTATGGAAGAAGCCAAAAAAAATAATCAAACTCCACAAGAATTAGCGCAAAAATATATAGATCTCTTTATCCAAGACCGAGAAAAGTTAAATATTTTGCCTCCAACTGAGTTGCCAAAAGCATCAGATTTTGTGCCTGAAATGATTGAGATTATAAAAGTTCTTATTGAAAAAGACTATGCATATATAAAAAATGGTGATGTGTATTTTTCAGTTGCAAAATTTCCAGATTATGGAAAGTTATCGGGTAACACGCTGGACAAAATGGATCAGCTTTTAGAAGCGGTTCGTATCTCTGTGGAGACGGATAAAAAAGATAGCGCAGATTTTGCGTTGTGGAAGGCAAAAGGGGATCGGGTGATGGAGTTTGATAGTCCATGGGGTAAAGGTGTTCCTGGGTGGCATATTGAATGTACTGCCATGTCTCACCGATTTTTGGGAAGCTACTTTGATATTCATGCAGGTGGAGAAGATCTTATATTTCCCCACCACGAGGATGAAATTGCACAGGCTGTAGGATTTTCTGGACAAAAATTTGTAAATTACTGGGTTCACAGTACCTATTTGTACGTTGATGGAGAAAAAATGTCAAAATCCAAGAAAAATGTATACACCTTAGAAGATCTGAAAAATCAAGATTTTTCACCTTTGGTATTTCGATATTTGACATATCTCACGCACTACACAACTCGTATGAATATTACCTGGAAAAGTCTAGGGGCTGCATCAGTTGCGCTTGAGAAAATATATGAGACTGCATCAACACTTGGAGAAGAAGAAGTTGCTGATGGGAAGCTTGAGAACAAATTTCACAAGGCTGTAACTCATGACCTTGATTTGCCATCAGCTATTTCTCTCGTGTGGGAATTACTACGATCCAAAATTACTGATGGTTCAAAGCTTGCAACGCTCTATAAAATGGATGAAGTTTTAGGTCTCAAAATTCGCGAAAATGCTCGACTTCTGACTGACGTTCCAGCAGAAATATTGGAGATGTCAAAAGCTCGCGATCATTACCGTGCAAATCGCAAATTTTCTCTTGCTGATCAACTTCGTGCACAGATTGAAAAAAGAGGTTTTCTTCTGCGAGACGGTAAAAAAGCAACAAGAGTTGTACGGAAAATTTAACGTCTTTTTATTCTTCAGGTTGAGCGGAAGTATCTTGGATATTTTTCATTGCGCTTGATGGCGGTACATCTAGAAAATGTATTATTCGGTCTGCTGCGATGATATTTTTATCAGTAACGCTTGCGTATCCCGTTATGAGTACACGTTCTCCAATTTTTATTTTTGAATAACCGGACTTGGCCATACCTGCAGTCTTTTCGTAACTGAAGGCGGTTGTTGAGCGCTCTATATCTATTATTTTAGTTTCAGCTTTTTCATTTGTAACGCTTACCTGAAAACTTCTCGTGTCAACTTTGGTCACAATACCTTCATATTGAATCGGAAGATTTTTGACCGGTGTTACCACTCGAGCCAATAATCTCTTGGTGTCTTTGTTGTAAAGTCCAACTGCAGTTATATCATTGCCTTTGCTGATATCAGAAATTCCAAATGATTTATTAGATGAGTCCTCAAATTTTGTCAGCTCATCAATCTCAATTTCTCGTTCCTCTTTGTTTTTATCAACAATTGTTATCTGATGAGTGGTTGATTCTAGCACCTTACCATAAAAGCCTTTTTTCTCAACAAGTTTGAGTTCTGCGACACGTGATGCAACCATCTCTTTGATCCGTTCGATGCGGTTTAAAATTCCTGATCTACTTGCTTCAGTTTCGGTTGGCTGCGAAGTGGGTGCGCTCGTGACAGTCACAGACGGTGAAGGGGTTGTAGTGACTGCAAATGCGCTACTCGAAAGAAGCGTAGATGCAAGTACAAGAAGCAGTATGGTAACACTAAAGTATTTCATAATTTAGAACTCCTCTGTTGTAAAAGTGACAACACGCTCTTCTGAGTAACTTTCACCTTCAGGGTTTATAACACGAATGACCACTCTGTTGACCCCAGTACCTATCTCAATACTAACAGAAAAATTGCCTTCTGATGTTGGTTGAACGACCTCATCTTTTGTATTGGTAGATACTATTATAGTGTTTTCTGGACTTGTTTTGCCTTTTACTTGAATTGTGCGGCGACTAACCACTGTTTCATTTTTAGGCTCATCGATTGTGAGCGGCACTTTAGGAATTGAGGTAGGAGTGGGCTTGAGTGTTATAGCTTTTACTTTTCCAGACGGCTTATCCTGAGCGGGCTTGGTTGATTGATATGCATAGTATGCAATTGTGGTTACAAGAAGTCCAAGAACGGAAGCAACGACTATTATAATGAGTTTTTCCTTCATAGAAGCGTAAGTATTGCATATGATAGTTAAAAAGAATCCCCTTGTCAAGCAAGGGAGTCCTGTGATAGGATGTTGTTTGTTGATGTATGGAAATCTCGTTACTAAAAAAAGGCAGTATTAAAATTAAAAGCAAAAATGCATTGTTGACCGTTGATCCTGTTGAAAAAAATGAAGCCGATATCTATTTCAATATGGCCCCTTCTCCTCTGGCACCTAATACGTATGATCCTTCACTTCTAATACAAGGACCTGGCGAGTACGAAGTAAAAGGAGTAAGTGTTCACGGAAAAGGGATAGAAAAAGAAGTGATTTATACAATTCTTGCAGATTCGATGAAGGTTATGCTTTTGTCCTCGAATGCAGTCAATCAAGTAAAAGACGCAGATGAAGTGGCAGCTATTATTATAAAAGTTGAAAGTGAAATTAAAGATTCGATTCTTTCTTTGTCCTCAACATCCTTACTTATATTTTATGGAGATACTGATTTAGTAAAGTTATCTGATGATAAAGTTACAAAAAGCACCAAGGTCAACCTCAAGAAGCGCGAAGAACTTGCAGGATCTGCTATTATTCTCTCGTCTGACTAGTACCTCCACACTGTATGAAAATAAATAGAGTACCTCCTCACAACGAGGAAGCGGAACAAGCTGTACTGGGAGCAATCCTTATTGATCGAGAAGCAATGACCTTTGTATCGGAAATTGTGCGAGGCAATTATTTTTATAGTGAAATTAACACTGATGTATTTGAGGCAATGACTGCACTCTATGAAGAGCGCAAACCGATTGATTTACTCACCTTAACGACGGTTTTGAAGAGCAAAAAGCTCTTTGACAAAATCGGAGGATCGTCATACCTTGCGTCGCTTGCTAATGTAGTTCCTACAGCAGCCAATATTGAGCATTACGCGCATATTTTGCGTGAAAGCTATATCAGACGTTCACTCATAACAACCGGCGCGGATATTACAAATTTGGCATTTCAAGAAGATGTACCTGCGTCAGAAATTCTGGATAAAGTAGAGCAGAGTGTATTCAAGATATCTCAGGAGCATATTACATCCGGATTTTTGCATATTAAGGGCACACTGGCTGAGAGTTTTGACCGGCTAGATGAGCTGCAAAAAAGTGGAGGATCTATTCGAGGTGTTGAGACAGGATTTATTGATCTAGACAATTTACTTTCTGGACTTCAAAACTCAAATCTTATTGTATTAGCGGCTCGTCCAGGTCAGGGAAAGACCGCATTTGTTATTAATATCGCACAGCACGCAGCACTCACCAACAAACAAGCAGTTGGACTTTTTTCACTTGAAATGAGTAAGGAAGAACTTGTTGATCGACTTCTCGTGTCTCAGGCGGATATAGATGCATGGAAATTAAAGACCGGAAAGCTTTCTGAAGATGATTTTGGAAAGTTGTCCAATGCTATGGGACAGCTTGCCGAGGCGCCTATATTTATTGATGACACACCTGGAATTACTATTGCAGATATTCGTACCAAGGCACGTCGTTTGCAACTTGAGCATGGTCTCAAGCTTTTGGTTGTTGATTATATGCAGCTTGCAAACGCTGGTAAAAAGTTTGAGAATCGTGTGCAAGAGGTCTCATATATTTCTCAGAATCTCAAAAACCTTGCGCGTGAGTTGAAAATTCCGGTTATCGGAGTATCTCAACTTTCGCGTGCAGTTGAGCAGCGTGGGGGAGACAAGAGGCCACAGCTTTCAGATCTTCGAGAATCCGGTGCAATTGAGCAAGATGCGGATGTCGTAATGTTTTTGTATAGCCCGGAGCAAGCAGAAGGAGAATTCAACCCACAAAGACATGTCAATGTATTGATTGCAAAGCATAGAAATGGTCCGGTGGGTGAAAAAGAACTCATTTTCCGTGGAGATAGACTCCGATTTTACAGCGTAGATAATTCACGATTTGAGAAATAACTTCGTGATTGCGTATTAACGGCAATAATACTGCACGGCAGGACTCCGAGTTCAATTCCCGGTTGGTCCACACTAGCTAATCACTGAGCTATGGCAAGAATAAAAAGCACAAAATATCAAAAACTATTAGTAGGGATTCACTATGATACAATTGCCAAGAGAGATGAGATTGATACCGCTACTATTCTTTTTATTGCTTTTTACTTCTGTATTGCCTGCTGAAGCACATAAAGATGGCTGTCACGCTGCGCATAGTTGCCCGAGTGATACGGGGTCTTATGTTTGTGGTGATACTGGAAATAGTTCTGAATGTGGTACTGTTGCCCCGACTTCTGTACCTGTTGTTGCACAACCTACTTCTGCACCTATGAAACAGTTTGTTAATATTCCAACGAAAGTACCAACACGAGCACTAACTATAGAACCTACCGTAACTCCCACTATAGAGCCTACAGCTACGCCTACAAGTGCACCTGTTGCAGTTGCTGGTGAGAGTGAATCAAGTGGTAGCGGGGGTGGATTATTAGGCTTGGTTGTACTTGGAGGTATGGGATATTTAGGATACAGGAAGTTTAAAAAGAAAAAATCTACAGTATGAAGTTTGGAATCCGTACACCCTCATTAAAACGTCGATTTGCTGCAAGAACCTCACTCAAAAGAATGGTAAGAGCTAAAATCCGAATGCCTAAAGGCGGTGGATTTATTACCAATCCTAAGAAAGCTGCGTACAATGCCGTGTACAATAGGACTTCTGTTAGTGTTGATAGGCTAGCACATAGTGCAGCCCGAGCCGTGTCAGCTGGAAGCATAAGCCCGTCAAAGAGTTCTAAAGTATGGTTGTGGATATTGGGCATATTATTATTACCTGTCATTTGGCCGTTTCTATTCCTGTACGTTGCTTATAGAATCGTCAAGCATTAATACTCATTTATTGCTGTGTTATAGTTAAATTATGGAGTCAATAAGTTCTTTTGATTTAATCTTTTCCTTCATATTTACTTGGGTACTAGGTTTATTTCCTGCCTACCTCATTAGATTCAAACTCCATAAAAAGCCAGTTAAAAAACGTTTCGCCATTCCGCTTGTTTTCTTGTTTTGGATAATTCAACAAGCTATATCCGCAACCATTAGTTATTACGCTGGGGTTGAATGGAAACCAAGTAGTGCTTTGGGGTTAGTTGCCTTAGTTTCCTTTTTCATTATGAGACATAAAAGTGCAACTCAAAAAGATGAAGCAAAACCTACTGAATCTGTGCACCATATAGAAGAAGTAAAACATGTACATACCGAACTACCTAAACACGCCAACAAAAGTAGCTGGATGACAAACAATTGGTTCAAATTATCTGTCTTGCTTATCACTTTTGGGTTTGTGTCGTTTTTCTTTTATTGGCATAGCTTCGTTCTTCAAATATCAAACAAGCATGTTCGTATGTAACTAAGACTAAACCCGCCGTCGCTTACCGTGCAGCTCTGACTGTTGAGCAAATGGAAGACACAGGAATGATTGAAAATTGCGATATAAATGATAATTCATTTACTAATGCACTCGAGAAAGATAGAAGCATAATCTTTAGTGAAGCATTTTTAAAAAATAGAGAACAGGTTTTGAATCAAACATGTATAAGCGACAATAAGAAGAGGATTGCACATTACACGAAAGAACAACAAGCACAACCTGCGAAAGACTATCAAGAGAAAGCCACAGAAGAAGATTACACATTTTGCCTCCAGAAGAACGGTTTATAAGGGTGATATTTCCTAATTAACTGAAAACCACTGAAAGATACACTCGTCAATTCGATTCCAACTATTCTCGACAGGGTTTAGATATCCGGAATTACCGTAGTATAGTTGGTTAGTTTTTGCTACACTCAAAGTATGCCGACCCCAGAAAATAGTGTTCATATTATTGATGAGACGCATTACAGAATTGGTAATTTGATCAAAAAAAGGATTCCGTGGCTTGTTATCGGACTTTTGGGTGGGATTTTGGCTTCATTTGTTATTTCAAAATATGAAGCGATTTTATCAGCCAATATTAGCCTTGCATTTTTTCTTCCTCTCATAGTCTACATGAGTGATGCGGTTGGTACGCAGACCGAGACTATTTTTGTGAGAAATATTTCGCGAAAGCACGTCAATTTTTATAAATATCTTGGGAAAGAAATAATACTTGGGACTGTTTTGGGAATAATTTTTGGACTTTGTGTTGCTATTGCATCATACCTATGGATTCAGTCTATTGAAATAGCGGTAACAGTTGGACTGGCTATGCTTATTAATGTAGCCATTGCACCAATATTGGCAATAGTAATACCAGAGTTATTATTAAAGGAGCATTCTGATCCCGCGCTCGGTGCAGGTCCCTTTACAACAGTAATCCAAGATATTATTAGCATTCTCATTTACTTTATAATCGCCACAGTAATTATTTTATAAAATGACACACGACGAAATTATCGAAAAAACAGAGGAATTTGTAAAAGAGACGTTAGGTAAAGACGCGACAGGCCATGACTGGTATCACGTCGAAAGGGTAAAAAATACCGCACTTTTTATCGCAGAAGAAGAAAATAAGGGGGATGGGTTTGTTATTCAGTTGGGAGCATTGTTGCATGATATTGCTGACTGGAAATTTCATGATGGAGATGAAAGTGTGGGACCTCAAAAGACAGAAGAATGGCTAAAAGGTCTGGATGTTGCGCAGAGTGATATTGATTCCGTGAAAAAAATTATACAAGAAATATCATTTAAAGGCGCCAGCATCGCAACTCCAATGAGTTCTTTTGAAGGAGAGGTTGTGCAAGATGCAGACAGGTTAGATGCGTTGGGTGCAATAGGCATTGCTCGTGCTTTTGCATACGGTGGAAGTAAAAATCGGTCTCTGTATGACCCAAAGGTAAAACATATCGCTCACACATCCTTTGATCAGTACAAAAAATCAACGGGCACAACTATAAATCATTTTTATGAAAAGTTACTTTTACTTCAAGACAGAATGAATACTGAGACCGGAAAAAAGTTAGCCCAAAAACGTCATCTATACATGGAAGAATTTTTGAAAGTTTTTTATAATGAGTGGGAAGGAAAAGAATAAATGAAAAAATCGGTAGGCTTTTTATTTGGAGGATTAGTACTTTTTATTATTGCAGGACTATCTACATTTCAAATATATGAGCAACAAAAAGTAGCAGCAATTTCGTCATTTGAAGAATGTAAAAAGGCAGGATATCAAATCTCGGAGTCATATCCCGCGCAATGCGCAATTCCCAACGGCAAATCTTTTACGCAAAAGCTCACACCTGAGGAGCAAGTGAGGATTTCACCTCCTCAGTAATTTATAATTGATTATTTACGATTGATGAATTAAAACTCTTTGTATAGTTCTTTTTGTTAATTCATGATTCTATATGCTGTTTTTTTTGCTATAGTAAAAGTATGCACACACAAAATACTGCAAAGCAGCCTCATACAGAGCCGAGTGCTGATGAAAGTAAAAAGACTCATGTAACGCTTATAAATTATAACGAAAAAGAGTTTGAAGAAAAGGAAATCACTGATCCCAAGGAAGCTGATTCATATAAAGATCACCGCAATGTCACATGGATTGATATTGATGGAATTTATAACAAAGAAACAGTAAACCACTATTTAAAATATGTCAAACTTCATCCTTTGGTGCAAGAAGATATTTTTAATACCAACCAACGTCCCAAAGCGATTGACTACGAGGAAAATGTATATGTTGTTCTCAAGCTTCTGTCATATGATGAAGAAAAAAGTAGAGTGCGGGTTGAACAACTCAGTATTGTCTTATCAAAAAACTTTCTAATAACCTTTCAAGAAAAAGAAGGTGATGGACTCGCAAAAGTAAAAGAACTGATAAGAGCTGAAAAAAGCCGAATACGAGTCATGAAGGCGGACTTTTTACTGTATGCGATATTTGATTCGGTCGTTGATAACTACTTTACGATTCTTGAGCGAATAGGGGAGAGAATAGATATTCTAGAAAAAAAAGTAATAGATGCTCCAACTCCAAAGACACTTCAAAAACTCAATAGTCTTAAAAAAGAAATTATTTATCTACGAAAATCTGTATGGCCGATGCGAGAGGTTATACGAAGTCTTGAAAGAGACGAGTCGCCGCTTATCCAAAAGCCCACTTGGCTGTATTTTCGAGACGTCTATGACCATACTATTCAAGTCATCGACACAATGGAGACCTATCGCGATATTTTATCCAATGTAATGGATATCTATCTTTCAAGTATTAGTAATCGCCTCAACGAAGTCATGAAAGTATTGACTATCATCTCAACCATTTTTATTCCTCTCACCTTTATCACAAGTCTGTACGGTATGAATTTTGATTATCTGCCAGAGCTGAAGTATCACTACGCATATCCCACAGTCCTTGCATTCATGTTAGTCAGTGCCATTGGAATGATTTTGTATTTTAAGAGTAAGAAGTGGTGGTAGGGTGGATTAGTTGAGAGTTTTATTTTTCTTAGATCTCCGTCAATAAAAATCGATTTCATGCCTTTCACTTCTTCTTCGAAGGGTAGAATAGGGTCTATTGAGCGTCCGTTCGACTTTTCTATTCAAATTTAAAAAATACTTTACTACTCAAAGCATTTATTTAGTAGGCGAGGAGGGACTCGAGTCACAAGTTCTCGCTTGAAGCGAGCCTCGCGACCCCGACTCCTTCTCCTTCACTCTTTATAATCGTTCAGGATCAGTCCGTCCGTTCGAGTCCTAATCTCAACTAAATAAATCCTGCACTTTCAGTACAGCATTTATTTAGTAGGCGAGGAGGGACTCGAACCCTCATGACCTTGCGACCACCAGTTTTTGAGACTGGCCTGTATACCATTCCAGCACTCGCCCGAAATTTGCAGTGTGATGTGTATTATATCATGTGTAGTGCTTGATTTTTCTCGTTGAGATCTCTAGAATAGTTTGGATATGCAAATTGAAGTCACAGAAAACAAGATAGAGAATATTTCATCTGACGTAGCACTTGTTTTTCTATTTCAAAAAAATAACACATTTGCGCCTTCAGAAGAGTTAGAGCGAATTGACAAAGCACTCAAAGGCAATTTACTCTCAACACTCACCCTTGAGCACTTTAAAGGCAAGGAAGAGTCTAGTGTCACAATCTTTACTCATGGCAAAGTTCTGGCTCCTAGAATTATGGTCGTGGGACTTGGAGAAAAAAAAGATTTCACTCCCGCACTTTTGCGAAAAATTATTGCAGCAATAACCAAAAAATTACACAAAAGTACAAATTCTATATCTGTAGGAGAAATTTCTGAAGAAAGCTCCGGCCTCACACATGAAGAATTAGTTCACATGATTTCTGAAGGGTTCTTGCTGGGTAATTACAAATTTAACGTATATCAAAAAAAGGATCCTGAAGAAAAAGAGCTAGAAGTCGTTATTTTTGCCAATATCAACAAGACCAATGCGAAGAATATAAAAAAATATATCGAAGAATCACACAGAATTTTTCAAGCTGTAAAACTTACTCGAGATTTGGTCAACGAGCAATCAGCTATTGCAACACCCGCCTACCTTGCTAAAGTTGCAGAGGATATAGCCTCCTCAAGCGATTTGATAGAAGTCACAGTATATGACAAAAAGGGATGTGAAAAAATGGGTATGGGAGCGTTTTTGGGTATTGCACGTGCATCAACTGACGTGCCACCTCGATTTATTCATCTTCAATATACTCCAAAGGGATATAAAGGAGACAAAAATGTCGCAATAGTCGGTAAAGGAATCACCTTTGACACCGGCGGAATTTCAATAAAACCTGAAAAATATATGGCTGACATGAAAATGGATATGGCAGGCGCTGCGGCAATTTTGGGAGTATTTTCTGTGATTGCACACATAAAGCCAAATGTTCCCGTGATGGGTCTTATCGCTGCAACTCCCAATCTTATTTCATCAACCTCTTTGTTGCCCGGGGATGTAGTGAAGGCGATGAACGGCAAGACGATTGAGATTCTCAATACTGATGCAGAAGGTAGAGTAACGCTTGCTGATAGTATGTCATATGCAGTCAAGAATGGTGCAACAGAAATAGTGGACCTTGCAACCTTGACTGGGTCATGCATGGTAGCGCTCGGCCTTGATTATGCAGCACTCTATAGCAATAATGATGAGTTAAAAGAAAGACTTTTAACCGCAGCAAAAATGAGTGGTGAAAAGGTATGGGAAATGCCACTTGTGAAAGAATATAAAAAGCTCAATAAAAGCGCAGTTGCAGACATTGCAAATTTAGAGTCTATCAGATGGGGTGGGTCAATAACAGCAGCACTTTTTATTGAAGAATTTGTTGATGAGAAGCCCTGGGTTCATTTTGATATTGCAGGCCCCGCATATTCTGAAAGCGAGTTTGAGCTCGGTCCAAAAGGAGGAACTGGATTTGGGGTAGGGATGCTTATTTCCTATCTTTCAATGGTATAATAGCTGTATGGCATCAGTAACAGACCTCCGCGCAGGCGCAACGTATGAAGAAGATGGAAACATCTTCGAAGTAATTTCCTACGAACACATCAAAATGGGCCGTGGTTCAGCCAATATAAAACTCAAAGTTCGCAATCTCCGTTCCGGTGCTACCATGGAAAAAAGTTTTATAAATGGTGCCAATGTAAAAGCAATATCTCTACAAAAAAAAGAGCTCCAATATCTTTATAACAATGGAGAAGTAGTGAGCTTTATGGATAACGAATCTTTTGAGCAATTTGAGATACCTGTCACATCAGTTGCTGGGTATGAATTTCTCAAAGAGGGCGGACCCGCAATTGTGCGTTTTTTCAATGATGAGCCTTTAGCACTTTTTCTTCCACCAAAAGTTACGTTAAAAGTAGCTGACACACCACCGGGAGTGAAAGGGAATTCTGCAAGCAATGTATATAAAGATGCGACACTGGAAAATGGTATGAAAGTCCGAGTTCCACTTTTCATAAACAACAATGACGAGGTTGTTGTTGATACTCGCGATGGAAGCTATACGAGACGTGCTTAGCACTTATGAAATTCCTACCTAAAGGTCTTCAAGATTCTCATTTCCTGGGAACACTTTTCCACCCACCTTTTTTACTTTTTATTCTTTCTGTGATGTTAACCCAGATGGCAATCAACATGATGAATGTTGTGTGCATATTTTTGGTCTATGATCTCACAAAATCTAATTTACTCGTATCAATACTTATATTGACCTTTCTTGTACCCCAAATATTTTTGAGTTTTGTGGGTGGAGTGATTGCAGATTTAAAAAATAAAAAAACAATTCTTTTTTATGGAAATTTACTTCGCGCAATACTTTTTATGGTTCTTTTCATAAACCACACGTCACTGTCAGTTGTCTATATTGTTACATTTTTTATTTCTATTATTACGCAATTTTATATCCCGGCAGAAACTCCGATGATTCCGAAGCTATCCAAAAAGTCACAGTTAACAATTGCAAATTCTATTTTTGGTATAGCTTTATTTGGTTCTATACTCATCGGATATATTTTAGCTGGACCCGCTATCAATGCGCTGGGTCGTGGAAACGTATTTATGCTTATGTCTTTTCTCTTTGTATTATCCTCATTTTTTATAGTACTTATTCCGGCACGTTATTTTCATATCGAGCCAAATGAACTAGATAGTATTCGTGAAGTAAAACTTTCAATACGTCAGGAACTAAAAAGAACATATGAAATGCTTAGACACAAAACAGATGCCGCCGGACCTTTTCTGCTTTTGGCTTTTTCACAAGTTATAATTCTTGTTTTGGCAAATATGATTCCAGGGTATGCAAGTACAATTATAGAGATAAAAGCTGAGGAGCTCTCTTTACTATTGTTCGGACCAGCTGCCCTGGGAATGATGGTTTCAAGTTTTATGGTGGGAGGTCTTTTGAAAAATATCCATAAAGATAGACTTATGACGATTGGTCTTATCGTATCAGGTATTGTCCTTTGTCTTTTTCCACTCACCTCAAAAATTGTAACCAGGCAAATCGTATATAGTCTCAATGATTATTTGCCACGCATATTTGATATTACAGCGATTCATTTTGCAGTCTTTCTGGCATTTGTTGCGGGTTTTGCAAATGCACTTATTTTTATTCCCGGGCAAACTTTATTGCATGAAAGAATTCCTGAGTCTTATAGATCAAAGGTATTTGGATTGCTCTTTGGAATGGTTGGGCTTTTTTCATTAGTACCTATTCTTATGACCGGGGTTTTGGCAGACATTCTGGGAGTAGGGCGTGTACTTGGAATAATTGGCATTGGTATCGTTGCACTTGGTATACTAAGAATACGTAAAATTTACAGTTTTATAAAAGCGCTATGATTATATATCCTCTCATAATTCTTTTTATTTTGATATCTCTTTTTTTTGTATTCTCACTTGCAAGAAATGATTTTGTTCTTTTACGCAAAAAGATAACGTTGCAGGAAATTTTTAATTTTTCATTTATTATTTTATTTTTCTCACTTTTTTTTGGACGGCTTTTTTATATTGCGAATAGTCAAAGTTTTTTACTTCTCAATCCTTTGGCGTTTTTACATTTTTTCAAATTTCCAGGATTCTCACTTATAGG
>Ga0163150_10007091_pt1 | contig 13390 bp, 14 predicted proteins | sample OliLakLV19P2IB_FD_148628 | JGI IMG/M metagenome (GOLD analysis project Ga0163150, IMG submission 148628) | Freshwater microbial mat bacterial communities from Lake Vanda, McMurdo Dry Valleys, Antarctica - Oligotrophic Lake LV.19.P2.IB | ecosystem: Environmental > Aquatic > Freshwater > Lake >...
TGACGCCACAGGGCAATCGATCTGCGGCCGGCCGCTGAGGGCGATTTTTTGTCCGCGGCTGCGCAGCCGCGGACAAAAACTTTTCTTGAGCGTGTTCTATGATAGCCGCTTCTGACAACATACAAGGGCAAGAGCAGGCGAGTTTTACGAGCCTGACCGCCGCCCTGGGAACGTGATCACCCCCACCCACATCCCTAGCCCTGAAAGGGCGCGCTAAATCGATGCCGCCAGAACCCAAGCGCGCCCTTTCAGGGCTAGCCCTTTTTACACATTTCCTTTCCCAGGGCTGCGTCCTGGGCTATCATAGCGCGACCGTTCCGGCCTGAATTCGTGTGATGGAATGCACTTGTTACTCATTCCAACTCTAAGAGACAGACCTGTCCGTCAATTCAGGACCACCTCAAGCGCCAGACGGCTGATTGTGTTTTATGATTTAATGCCGCACCAACCCCGCCGAAATATCGAGCGATAAATCTTCAAACAATCCCGCGCGGTAGCGCTCGACGGCGATGGCTCCCATCACCGCGTTGTCGGTGCAAAGCTTTAATGGCGGGATGAAAATCTCATAGCCACTGCGCTTCGCTTGTTCTTCGATGCGTTCGCGGAAACGAGAGTTCGCCGCCACGCCACCACCTACGCAGAGCCGCGAATAGCTGGTCCGCTGCATGGCCAAATCGGCTTTTGCCAACAGGCAATCGATGACGGCTTCTTGAAAACTGGCGGCCATGTCGGCAACCAATTGCGGATCAAGTTTTGCCGCGGTTCCCATTTCGGGCCGACCAGGGCCAAAGAGCTCGTAGCGTACGGCGGTCTTGAGACCACTGAAACTGAAATCGAGGCGCTGAGTGTTATCAACCAGTGGCCGTGGCAGGCGAAACTTTTTGGGGTCACCTTGTTCCGCAGCGCGTTGAATGGCCGGTCCGCCGGGATAACCCAGGCCTAACATGTTGGCGACTTTGTCAAAGGCTTCGCCAGCCGCGTCGTCGATGGTGCTTCCCAGCGGCGTGAAATCGAGCGCATTATCGCAGCGGTAAAGATTCGAGTGACCACCGCTCACAATCAACCCCACGCAGGGAAACACGTCGCGACCACTGGCCATGCGGCAGGCATAAATATGGGCCTGCAAATGGTCGATGGCGATCAGCGGCAGGTTGTGCGCGAAGCTCAATGTCTTGGCGGCAATCAAACCGACCAAGAGCGATCCGGCAAGGCCTGGCCGATTGGCGACCGCGATCGCGTCGAGATCGGCGAGCGTGACATTGGCCTCGGCCAGTGTTTGCTCGATCACGGGTAGGATTCGTTCCACATGGGCCCGCGAGGCGATCTCGGGAACGACGCCGCCATAGCTGTCGTGAATATGGCTCTGCGACGCGACGACCGCGCCGAGCACTTCCAGTTCATCGGTGACCACGGCGGCGGCGGTTTCGTCGCATGTGGTTTCCAGCGTGAGAATGCGAACCATGGCGTTAGCCCACCGCCGGTTGAATATAGGGAACGCTCTCCACGGTTGGCAGCATCTTGGCAAACCGCAGGTGATGCACCCACGCGGGCGGGACGTTGGCCAGCACGCATTGCCGATCAAATTCCCACGTATCAAATTCCTCTTGCAGCAGTTTTTCAATCCCCATGAGTCGTGTCCGTTCGGTCGTGGAGCTGACGAGCGCTTTCGCCTTGCGGATGGCAACGTATTCGAAAAAGCTCAGCGTACACCCTTCGGCTGCGAGGTGGTGGAAATGTTCGAGCACATTCGCCACGAAGTCACAAGAAAAATTATTGAGCGGCAAGCCTGAAACGATGCACTCGTATTTTTCGTCCGCGGGGAGTTGCTCGATGGGCATTTCGATGACACGCACACGCTCGGCCACCGCCTGCCAACGTGGCTCATCCGCCAAACGCGCGCGCAAGATCGCGGCGAAGCGTTCGTTGAGCTCTACCAGATCGAGACGGTCGTCGGGGCCTAACCGCTGGACGATTTCATTGGTGACGGCCCCCGTGCCAGGGCCAACTTCCAGCACGCGGCGGGGAACCTCATCGCGACCCACTTGGCTGGCGAGGGCTTTGCACAAGCTGCGACCACTGGGAAGCACGGCTCCGGTGGTGTGAAAAGTCTGGCGAAATTCCCGCCAGAAGACTCGATATTCGTTAAGACGCGCTCCCATGCCGCTATTGTATCGTGGCTTGCGTGATGCTGGAACTCGGCATGTTCAGCAATCTGACAACTCTCAGCAGAGTTGCGAAGCCAAGCAATTCTGGCTTGATCTTTCAAGATGATACCGAATGAAATACTCTTCCAGCGGCTTGTAGAAACTGAATATCGCCTGCCTCAGCCTTACGCGCGACTTCGTCGAGCCAACGAACCGTTGCGGGTTCCAAACAAGCTTCGTGGGGAGCATCGCTGGGATACACCACTTCGATTTCAACTTCGACAGCGTATTCACCACGCTGGACCCATCTTTTTCTCGTTTCGCGCTTTTCGGTCATGGTTGTCTCAATCAGCAAAGTAAACCGTAACTAGCAGTGCCCGTCGAGTTTCCGGCAACCAGGCCCAAATCGACTCCGCAACGCTGGCGTCAGAAAGTCGTTGACGGAGGATCACGGATGGATTCGGCTTGCTTCGCGGCCGCTCGTGGAGAAGTAGGGCATCATCAATTCCAGCCGCAAGTTGCCACGCTGAAATGCCACGTTCTTCACATCGTTCATCGGCGTGCCACGAGACAATAAAACGATCCGCGTTAATTGCTGTGACAATATTGTCAAGTAACTTGGACACTCAAGATATTTTAACTCAAATCGGACCAAGGTACAGTACGCAGTTTGCTGAACTGCGACGTAACTTGCGCGATCAATAGTCGTACCAGAGTCCGCCGCCGATTTGGTGCTCAAACCGTTCGAGCGGGCCGTTGAACGAGAATTGGTTGCTCTTGCCGTTGTAGTAGTGCAGGCCCGTGCGGATGACTTTGCCGCTGTTGCCCCGCCAGAGCCAACCGGCTTGAGCGGAAACGGCCCCGCCGAAGTCGACTTCCTCGCGTAAATGGCCGTTGACCGCAAAGAAAGGCGTGCCAACCGCGCCGGTGGGGCCGGGTTGTGCATAGTCCACACCGAACTGGAATTCCCACGGTTCAGCCCCTTCATCAGCGTAAAACGCCCAACCCGCTTCGGCGTACCAACGCCACGCGGGAAGTGGGAAGAAAGACGCGCCAAGGACCAATTCATCGCGGGCATAATTCACGCGATCTCCTGGCGGAAAATTCGTGCGCTCGATGAATTCGTCGCCCAAATGTGAGCTGATGTGATAATACGAAAACTTAAACTGCACGAGCTCATCGCCATAAATGAGCGGCACGCCAAAACGGAAGTCCGCTGCGTCAAGATCCCAATTCTCATCGAGATTCAACCGAGGCTGGCCGGCACCCTCGATCTGCAATTCCCAACCATAGGGTTGACCATTGACGCGCGTGCCGTAACGCGCGATCGCGGCGCGTCCACCGAGAGTGACATCGATGTACGGCGTGTTGTTGTGGACATCATCATAAACCACGCCAGCCATCCGCGATTCTTTCGTTCCGGCCCAGTAAGAGTGCCAAATCACGTCGGCAGGCAGAATTTCCCAGCCCCAGCCGGTGTTGGTCGCTTGGGTCGTCATAAACGGGGTGCCCGTGGTTGGTGCCACGTAGATCGGCTGAGCTGCGGCAGGCACGTAGTACCCGCGATTGCCGCGCATTTGAGTGAGCTCGGAATCCGAGATCACGTCGGTGTATTCCGGAGGGCAAGGTTCGCAATCAACGTACTGCGAAGGTTTGATGATCGGTTCAGAGTCGGTTTCGATTGACTGATCCGCGCTGGCACTTGGGCGATAGGGTGACCAGTTGGAGTTGCGTCCCCCCACCGATTGTGCGAGTGCGCGCGACCCTACCACGTCGCTCAGCGCGAGGAAAGCCGACAACAGGCCGAACAGAATTCGCGAGTTCATGATGCTAGACGGGGTTGCGTTAGCGACGAAGCGGGAGGCGGTGGGAAGCACGGCGGCGCTGTGCTCATTTCTGGGTGCGGAGAGTATTGAATTGAGTTCGCTCCGCGAAGGGCGATCTTCTTGTTTATCGCCCATTTTGTGGGTAGCACATCACTTGGCATGCTAGCAACTCAGGTCGACACGGGCACGAATCTCCGTAAAATAAATACTTTTGCTAGCACAACAGTTGGCTGGAGGCTGTTTATGGTCCTGCTGGAAATGAGTATCGTCCCGATGGGCGTTGGCGAGAGCGTCAGCCAATATGTGGCGGAGTGCGTTGATTTGGTCGACAAAAGCGGCCTCGACTACGAAGTGCATTCGATGGGCACCATCGTCGAAGGCGAGTTGGCCGACGTGCTGGCGCTGATGCGGGCGTGCATTGAGAAAATGGCCGAACACTCGGATCGCGTGACTTGCGCGGCCAAGCTCGATTATCGCCGGGGCAAGAGCGGCCGACTATTGGCCAAGGTCGACAGCGTTGAGCAGAAGCTGGGCCGCGCGATCAAGAGATAGTGTGATTACATTATAAATGGTTTCAAAAACACGAGAGAGAACCGGACGCTAGCCACCCAGGGGGTACCCGGCGGCTAATATAATCAGCCGCAGGGCGCTAGCCCCCGGTTTTTGAAACTTCCTCTAGCAACATTTTGAAAGTTGAGAATTCGCCATGAGCCAAGCTGATTTCGATTCCGTTTTGGGGCGAGTTCCCAGTGGCATTTTTATCCTCACCGTGGGCAGCGGCGACCGCGCGACGGGGATGCTTGCCAGTTGGGTCATGCAGGCCGGTTTCGAGCCGCCGATGGTGACCATGGCCGTGAAAAAAGGCCGCTACGTTGAAGATTGGATCACGCGCGGTGAGCCCTTTGTCTTGAATCTGGTGGCCGAGAAGCAGTTCGACATGCTCAAGCATTTCGGCAAGGGATTTGAGCCCGGCGAACCCGCGTTTGCCGGCCTCAACGTGCGGCACTGTGCCCGCGCCGTGCCGATTCTCACCGATTGCTTGGGACATTTGGAGTGTGAGCCAGTGTCGCATTGCGATTCGGGAGATCACCGCATCTTTTTGGCGAAAGTGGTTCGCGGCGGATTGCATGGCGAAGCCGCGCCGATGGTGCATATTCGCAAGAGTGGGAAGAATTATTAATGCAATGGCCTGAACTCCAGGCGCTAACGCTTCTGGCTCGCCAGGAGGGCCATTGTGAACACCAACACGAATGTTGTTGGTTCTGGCACTTGCAGTGATGACAATGCAGTAAGCCCATTTGATTGCTCACCGTATTGTGTTTGCCAGATGGCGAGATCGGCACTGTCGACAATTCCGTTGAGTGAACCATCGGCCACTGTGCGCGTGGTGGAACCCGCGAGCCGTTGCCACGCCAAAAAATCGCGGCCATCGACGTCGCCATCGAGATCGAAATCTCCCGCAAGCGTGCCGGCCTCGTGAATCGCCAAGCTGGCGGGGATCATCGAGTCGTAGGCGGTGAGGTAATTGAACACCAACAAAAAGGGATCGGAGGCCGCGTATTGGTTGGAAGTCAGTTTGGCAAAAAATCCGTACACGCCCGCCGGAGCTGAATTGTCATCATCGAGTCCATAGATCAGCAGACCGTGATTGTGGAAACCGGTTTGGCCATTCACGGAAGCGGCGAGCAAAAAAGGCGGGGGTGCTTGCTGACTTGCCGGTTGCAGCGTGAGCGAACGCATGCCCGTGCCGAGCAAATGGAATTCCGCCGGCGCGGGTTCAACAATTTGTGTCGCTGGATTCCAGTACCACAACACGCGCTTTTCGGCGGGATTCGAGCCGCTCACTGGGCGGGCGAGGATTTCGATTGAGAGGTTGCTTGATGAATCCATCCCGAAAATATCGAACCCCGGCAATTCCCAAAGAATCAGCGAGCCCAAAGTGGGAAGCGTGACGCTGTCGTAAAAATCGCCATCGGCATCCGCTTCGCCGAAGATAGGGGGCGCGAATTCGTCGAAGCCGAGGGGATGGCTCGCGACGAGGCGATTGTCAATCACATCGATATGGATGGGGGTACCGTGGCTGTGCGCGTTGCTCGCGAAGAGGCAAGCCAGTGGCAATATCGAAAGTTGGAGTTTCATGGTTGTTATTCGGGTTTGGCGAAATTGGTGTTGCTGTTGATCCAGGAGAGAATCTGATCTTCGCCGATCAGTTCGACATGACCATCGAGATAGAGATAATGCGCGGCGTTCGCGTGGCGGTTGAGTTGGATATCCTTACGGACCGCCGATTCGACGAGCCCCCAATCACGGTTAAGTTGCGAGAACCACTGGGCGGCGTGGGCATGTTCGTTTTTCGCCTCGGCGGATTGTTTGTCCGAGATTTCCAACACGGCGAGCGATTTGCTGGTCGCCGTGAGTTTGTTGATATTGCGAACCGCATCAGGAATTGTCGGTGCCGCGAGATAGTCGTTGATCACATAGCTCGTGGCCCGAGCGTCGAGCCGTTCCTTCCCAAGGGGATCGTCCGGACAGATTCGCAAATCGTCGACGTTTTCAAAGTGAACTGCCAGGGTGTAGATCCACGATTTACTGGCCCCCTCGGTGTGCCACCACTCGGGAAACTCGCCGGCATGGGCATTGCAATACTGGTGAAGTGCCAGTCCGATTTGGCGCAGGTTGTTCTGGCAACTCGCAGAGCGCGCGGCAGCCCGCGCGCTCTGCACTGCTGGCAAGAGCAATCCCACGAGGACGCCGATGATCGCGATCACGACCAACAATTCGACAAGGGTAAAAGCTCGCTGGCGCATCATGCCCAAATCCCCCGACGAACCCTGTGTCTCCGCCGCGCGAAGAGGCCGAACATTCCCAGCGAAACCATTAACAAAGTCGTTGGTTCGGGGACGCCCAGCACCTGGACCGCCGAATTCGGCACATTCAGTGACCCCACCGCCGCGGCCACGTCCGACCACGGCACCCCTTTGTGCATCACAAAGTAGAACGGATCGGAATCAGCAACCGCGGGATCGTCGCTGGCAAGCACAAGGCTAGCCAGATAAACGCCATCAGCCGGTTCGCTGGCGATATTGCCAGTGCCAACGACCGTTGTCGTGCCGTCGCCGAGAAAGCGGAACCTTGCCGAAGAATGCGCACTCTCGGTAAAGCCCGAGGCAATCGCGGCAAACGCTAACGCCGAGGAAGCACCGCCGTCGGTGGTCGTGATCGAAGCGGTCGGGGTATTGAGTTGCCCCGATGTTCCGATTGATCCGCCGCGATAGTATTGCAACTCGGCGGAGCCGGCATCGCCGAAGCTCGTGCCGTTCCAAAGTTGTAAGCCGCTTGTGAAATTCACCGACAGCACACTCCCGACGCCAAACGTCTGACCCACGCCAAACGCGAGACCTGGGCCTGAGTAATAAGTCGGTTGGCCGGGGCTTGTCGGATGGCTGGGGGGATTCAGAACTGTTTCGGGTCGTGTGTACCACACCCCGCGAAAGTCGAGCACCTCCATCACATACACGGATTTCGCTGTTGCGAGCGGCGTGTAGGTATCAGTGAGGATCTCGCGAGTCACAATCTTTCCGTCCGTGGCCGTGATTTGCATCTGCGGACCATGGGCGTAAGCCGCGCTGGTCGTGAGCAAAATCACGGCGCAGGCGCGGACAAAATTCATCAAAGACATGAGCGTCTTTTTCCTTTCTCAGAGTCGTCGTGCCAAACCAAGCTGAGCGGAATGATGTTCAAACATCATGGGCTCAATGCCGAGCAGACATTCGTTCAGAAACCAGAAAATAGCCTTGCGGGGTTAGAGAGCCGCAAATTCTGGTGGAGGGACAACCGCCTCGAAAGTCGGGGGTTGGTAGAGATGGGATTCCGCCAGCAAGATGGATTCTCGCGGCAAGAGTGGCAATTCCGTGCCGACATTGTCGGTAGGAACCGAAGGGGGCAGCAGCGAGAGCGAGAGAGAATTCCCTTGGCATTTCAGGGCGTGGATCGCTAACACCCCCGGCAAAGTTGCCGATGGTTCGGCGTCTTTTTTCGATTCGCAGCCACCAGATTTTTTACCGCAACAGGCAGCCTCGCGCGCGGCCAAGGCACGGGCGCGGCAACAGGGTTTTAGGTTTTCCAAGTCCTCGTGCTCGGCGGCGGCAGGTTCCGCAGCGACTTGAGCCACCAAGTATTCGGGGGCTTTCAGGCCATGTTCGTTGGCCCAGGCGAGCTTTTGCGAGTTCGTAAAACAGCAGCAGTCGCGCCAGCACATCTCGGCGTTCACGCAGCCACAGCCGCAATTCATGCAGGGAAACGGCTCGCTGGTGTCCTTGACGAAGGGAATCGGCAGGGGAATGCCGATCGTCGCGATGGCCACAGCCACAGCGGTGAGCACCCCCGCGAATTTGAGTAGGAAATCGGCAATGAGAGAATTGGGGGGGATTTTCACGGCAGGAACCGCCACGGGCGCGAGCAGGGTGCGAACTGCTGAATTTAGTCGTAGCGATCATGGCGGTCAATCAGACGCGAGTTTTTCGGTGAGATAAGCTTCCCGGTTTGTGACCACCCTCCAGCGAGGTAGATTTATATTAACGAAGATTGGCAGCGACTGGCTGGTATTTCACTTGCTGGCGCGGCTATCATTAAGGATTGATGAATCCGTGGTGGGTGTATCACCAGGCGACTGTGCCACCGCGTTGGTTTTCCTTCCCTAAAGAACAAAGGGGTTCAAACATGAAATTTTCACACGCGCTCGCCATGTTGACGATTTGCTTGGCCGTTGTTGGTTGCGGACCAAGCGAAGCAGAAAAGACCATGGAGAAGGCCGCAGCGGACACCGAGAAGGCCATGGAAGCGGGTGCCGCCGAAATGGAAAAAGCCGCTGACGCGACGAAGGCTGCTGCCGAGGATGCGAAGGCCACGATGGAAAAAGCGGCAGACGATGTGAAGGCCGCCGCAGATTCGGTTGGTGATGCCGCAAAAGATGCGGCCAAGGCCGGTCAGGACGTTGCCGCCGACGCCGCGCAGGGTGCCGCCGATTTAACTCAAGACGCCGCGAACGCTGCCCAAGATGCGGCTGACGCGATCAAGCCGGCCGAGACGCCCGCACCGTAGATTTGGATCAGTTGAATAAAAAAGAGTCCCGGGGAGTGCCAACCCCGGGCTTTTTTTTGCGCTGATGCCGATTCAATTTTGGTCGGCGCCGAGCGTGACGTCGATTTCTTCTTTCTGGCTGTCGCGGAGGATTGTGAGCCTCACGACATCGCCCGGCTTGTGTTCCCAAATTTTATCGCGAAAACGTACGCCGGTTTTCATTTGTTCTCCATCGACGGCCAAGATGCGGTCGGCGCTGCTGCGATCCCAGCTTTCGGTTTCATAAACCAGCGCGCCTTGCTGACGACGCTGCACGGTGCGGCGAAAGCCTTTCAGCCCGGCCTGCGCAGCGGGGCCCTGGGGATCGAGGCGCGCAATCACCAAGCCAGTCTCGGTTTCCATGACGTGCGTGATGCCGATTTCCGCGCGGACGATACGACCGTTTGAGATCAACTCAGGCACGATGCTCTTGATACGATCGATGGGAATGGCGAAGCCAACCCCTGCGCTTTGCCCCGCTTTTGTCGCGATGGCCACGCACATGCCGATTACTTGCCCGCTCGTGTTGAGCAGCGGTCCCCCGGAATTGCCGGGATTCATGGCGGCGTCGGTTTGAATGAGTGCCTGCATCATGCGGCCAGGAACGCGGCTCGGCAGATCGCGGTTGAGGCTCGACACGATGCCCGTGCTGAGCGTGCCATCCCATCCGAAAGGATTGCCCAATACGTAGACTCGCTGACCAACGCGTAAATGATCGGAGCTGCCAAGCGTAATTGGCGTCAGTTCGTCGGCGGGGGCATCGACTTTCAGCACGGCGATATCCTGCTCTTTATCGCCACCCACCACGACGGCGGGGTAACTCTTGTTCGAGGCCATGGTAATTTGAATTTGGTCCGCGCCATCAATCACGTGAAAATTCGTGATGATGTGCCCGTCGCGGTCGAGGATGGCCCCCGACCCCGTTCCCTCGGCTTCACGCTGCATGCCGAAAAAGCGGTCGACCTCGACGCTGCGCGTATCGATGTTCACCACGCTGGGATTGGCCTGCTCATAAACCGAGATGTTGGTTTGTTCTTCGTTGGTCAGGGGGCGCTCTGTTCCCTTGGGGTCGGCCCAGCCGGTAGTTTCTTTGAGCGCCACATCGGTCGCGGGCTGCACGGCGTAAGCTGTCCCCGTGGTCGAGGGAATTTGATCCTCGCGCTGCGCCAAACCCATGCCCACGGCCACGCCAAGAACTCCTGTGATGGCGCAAAGCGTTAATACACGTCTCATCGTCTATGAACTCCTGAATATCTCAATCTAACTTAATGCCGATTCCTGGCGCGCTCGTCATCCCCGCGCAGTCGGGGATCCAGTATTTCACGCTCTCCACTCCGTACTGGATTCCCGCCTGCGCGGAAATGACAACTAAGGCAGACCGAAAACTGATCGGCCTACTTCGGAAAACCTTGTGCCTTAGAAAGCGTATACGATCCTGGCGGAACATTCGTTCAGATTCAAGGTTGAGTTTTGCCAACCCGACGCTGGCGCGGGGGATCATGGTTTCGCGTGCGGAATGCGCCGGATGTGTCGATCTGGCGAGCAATCGCCTCGAAAGCTCTTGGAATTGCGGATTCCCGGAAAAAATCCCGATTTTGGCACCTTCCAAGCCTCCTAGTCGGCACCCGCTCGCCTTTGGGGAAGCGTATTCTGGCGAAATCTTGTGGCAGTTCGATTTCAATCAGCTTAAACTAATAGAGTATGGAGCTTTACGGAACTCTGCCCTGGCGATGAGTCTCTACGTCCGCGCGGGGTTCCCGTCACGATTAATAAACGTGGCGGAACAGGTTAGGCAAAACCTTGGGGAAGGTACAGAACGGGAGCGCATCAATGCGTAAGTATCGTTTGTTTGCAACAGTTATGTTGGTGACGGCTACGTTGGCACTTGTGAGCGAGGGGCGTGCTGCCGACTCGGCGCGCATGATCACTCATGAACACGAGGGCACGACGAACTATGCCCTCAGTCTGATGGCTGACGTGCCCGCCAAGGAAGTTCCTCAAGCGTCGGTCGTGGTGTTGTTCGACACCTCGGCCAGCCAACAGGGCGAATATCGAGAAGCCGCGTTTGCCGCGCTCGACACTTTGCTCGCGGGGCTTAATGCCAACGATCAAGTGGAGCTCATGGGCGTTGATCTGAAAGTCAATCGCCTCACGTCAAAATTCTCGGCTCCCCAGAGCGCTGAACTTCGCGCAGCGGTGAGCGAACTGCAAAAGCAAACCCCACTCGGCTCGACCGACATGGCTGCCGCCTTGCAGGCTGCGGTCGCGGAACTCTCCAAGACGAATGCCGGTCAACGCACGATTGTTTACATCGGCGACGGCATTAGCACTGCCAACCTGCTCGACAAAGAAACCATGTCGGCGACAGTCGGCCAATTGCGTGACGCTCGGGCCAGTGTTTCCAGCTTTGCCGTGGGTCCAGGGCTTGATACCCAACTGCTCGCGGTACTGGCCAATCAATCGGGTGGCAACATCACGATTCAACAACTTGACGGCGATAACCTGCGCAACGCGCAACTGGCCGGCAAGGATTTAATTTCTGCCGTGCGCGGCCGCGTGCTGTGGCCGACCTCCGTCAATCTACCCACTGAACTGGGCCAAGTCTTTCCGGCGGTGACTCCGCCGCTGCGAGCCGACCGCGACACGATTCTGGTGGGTTCGACAACCGACAAATTGCCGGCGTCGCTGAACATTGAAATCGACACGGCTTCCGGTGATGAGAATGCCAAGTTCTCCTGGAATGTGGCCCCCGAAGCTTCATCCGATGATCACGCCTTCTTGAACGAAGTGGTTGAGATCGCCAAGGCCGACGAGGGTTTATCGCTCCCCACGGTGGGCTCGGCTGGTTTGGTGGAAGTCGCCCGCATGATTGGGGCTCGCATGGACCAACTGACGCAAGTGGCCGAGCGGGCCGCGGCATCGGGTGACAATCAATCGGCACGTCGCATTGCGGAGGCGGTTCTTCGCGGCGACCCAGGCAATGTCCAAGCACGCACCGTTCAGAACGTCGTCCAAGTGGCTCCCGGCGAAGAGATTCCCGTGGAACTCGCACCGGGCGAAGTGTTGGTCGAAACCCCGCGAGCTCCCGCACTCCCTCCCCAGGGTAATGTTTTGGTTCCACCGCAGGGCGACATTTCGCTCGTGCAGCCCGCGGAAGAACTCTTAGGCCCCGAGGCGAGTGACGGCCAGTTCCTCGATCAAGTGGAACAAGAACGCCGCGTCTATGCCGAGATGCTCAGCAAGGAAATTCAGAACACGATTTTCAATGCGCGTGCCACAATGGCCAGCGATCCGCAAATTGCCATTCAGGACATGAAGCTCGCCCTCGATAGTGTTAAGCGTGCTCCCGACTTGTCTCCCGAAAAGCGGGCCGAGTTAGTTGACAAGCTGCAAATGGCGCTGAAGGAAGCGAGGCATCAAGCGTTCTTGAAAGATGAGATCGATCGGCAAAAGGAAGAGCAATTGGCTGCCGCTCGTGAAAGCAAGCTCATCAATGACCGTCTCGAGCAACGCATCGAAAAAGAAAAGCAGTTGATGGGGCGGTTCAATGCTCTCATCGACGAGCAACGCTATTTGGAAGCCCATGAAGTCGCCCAAGTCGTCGAGGAAATTGATCCCAATGGCGTGACCCCGCGGGTGGCCAGCTTGTGGTCGGGTTTCAAGCGCCGCAATTACCTGCAACAGGTGGCACGGGCCGCGCGGTGGGAACAGTTTTGGGAGACGATGTACCAAAACGAATTGGCACACATTCCGTTCCCCGACAATCCCCCGATTGTTTATCCGGATGCGGAAGAATGGGAAGCACTCACGGCTCGTCGCAAGAAGTACGCCTCCGTCGATTTGAGTGCCCGCAGCAAGGCTGAGGAAGCCATTCAATCGGCTCTGCGTGAACCGCTGAAGGCCCCTTTGCAATACGAGGATCAACCTCTCAATGAAATTATCAACGAACTGATCGAGGTCTACGAGATTCCCATCGTGTTCGACAACGCGGCTTTGGATGAAGTAGCGATCAGCCCTGATACCGAAGTCACGGTCAATCTGCGGAATATCTCGCTCCGCTCGGCGCTTAATTTGATGTTGCGTCAGCCGGGTCTGGAAGACCTGACCTACACCATTGACGAAGAAGTGCTGTTGATCACCACCGAAGAAAAGGCTAACGAAGCCTTGAAGGTGAAAGTCTATCCCGTCGCCGATCTGGTGCTGCCCATTCAATCGTTGGGTCTCACCGGCGGCATGGGGGGTATGAGTGGCGGTATGGGCGGTGGTATGGGTGGCGGCATGGGCGGCGGTGGTGGTGGTATG
>Ga0163150_10007093_pt1 | contig 13387 bp, 13 predicted proteins | sample OliLakLV19P2IB_FD_148628 | JGI IMG/M metagenome (GOLD analysis project Ga0163150, IMG submission 148628) | Freshwater microbial mat bacterial communities from Lake Vanda, McMurdo Dry Valleys, Antarctica - Oligotrophic Lake LV.19.P2.IB | ecosystem: Environmental > Aquatic > Freshwater > Lake >...
CTGCAACGGGGGGCGGCTCGTTCGGCCTCGCTCCTGCCCCCCCGGCTGCGCTTCAACCTCTATTCATGTCCTGACGGGTCATACATCCCTCCCCCCACGTGGACCGGGATGTCGTTGCGGCGCAGAGAGACACACAAGATCGCACCCCCACCTCCCCGATGGTGGCTCAGGTGGTTGGGGGTGAGGAAGAAGGTCCGGGGGGGATCACCATCCCTCGCGGCCCCCCCCAGCGTGGAGCAGCGACCACGGCCGCGTCAACTGGTCGTCGCGCGGATTCGCTTTACACCTCTGCTTCGTCGATCCCCGCTTGCTACAAGAGGTGCCGCAGTAGCCCGAACTTCAGCGGCGTGTTCGCATGGATGGGGATCGATAGACGCACCACCGAGCCCTGCTTGCCATAGATGTGATGGCTTCCTGAAACACGGAGCAGCGCCCATCCGTGGCGCTCCACGGCTTTGGCCAACTCCTTCCCGCTGACATGCTTCATACCGCGATCTCAAAAACCCGTTGCGCGGGGTCTGTCACAGGCGGCTGCACATCAAGCGAGAGGCAACCCTCGACCGCCTCGTAGAGGTTCTGGAGCAGTTCCTCGAACGTCTCGCCCTGCGTAGCGCAGCCGGGAATCGCAGGAACTTCGGCCCAGAACCCCCCCTCTTTCGCCTCGTGAACGACTACCTTGATCTTCATGAGCCAAGCATAGCGCGTGCATTCGATTCGTAACATCCGGGGAGCCACTCCCCCCACGCGCATCGTGCAGACGAGAGCCCGGCTGCGCTTCACCCTCTATTCAACTCTCTCCTCCCCACCTGACGGGTCATAAACCCTCTCCCACGGGAACCGGGATGCCGCTACAGCGCAGAGAGACACACAAGATCGCACCCCCCCTCCCCGATGGTGGATCAGGTGGTTGGGGGGTGAGGAAGAAGGTTCGAGTCACCATCCCTCGCGGTTCAACGTAGTTCATGTCCCAACACCGCGTCCGCATCAACTCGCGCGTTTCTTCTTGAGCGTGGGGGGGGGTTCCCAGAGTTCAATCCGAGTACCCTCGCCGACCGATCCACGGCTCCCGTTGACCGACCGCGCGGGCGTCGAGCGACAACGGCATCAACGGTGAGTCCTCGGCGGGGCAACGGGATGTAGCCAGCGAGCGGAACGGTGCCGCGAAGCCCGCCGACGCGGAACCCGTGGAAAGCGTGACGATTCTCGGACCCGCCACCGCAGGTGCGGAGGAGTCGCCATGCGCCGGGTGGTCGCAGCCCAGCCGTCAACGCATATTCCAAGGCAGCCCCACATTACCCAACTTCGCGCTGCGCAACGCTTGCGCAATATGCCTGAAATGCCCCTTGACAAACGGGGGGTGGGCAATACCTTGACCTACTTGGTTCACCGCTGGCCCTCGTTGGGTCTTGGTACGCCGATCCTTGGGCGAAAGCCCGAAAGAGAGAGAATCATGAACCGTTTGATTATCGCCGCGTCCATGCTCGTTGCCGCTTCGTCCGCCGTTGCTTCCAACATCAACGTCGGCCCCTCCACCTCCACGCCGCTCGGCACCGTTTGGTACGAGACCGGCAGCAGCGGCGGCGGCTTCAGCGGAATCACCGGCTTCACCGGCATCGATGCCGATGGCTCCGCGCTGATCCAGGGCGACCGCACCCGCTTCGGCAACGGAAACATCTTTAACAGCAACGCAACCCCCAGCCTGGGCCTCGCGTCCGATCTCGCTCGCTTCAGTTTCGACTTCCTCGTCACGCAGCAGGGCGCCACCGTTCTCTCGGCTCAGGCTCCAGCGCTCCGAGTGGTGCTTCGCGATCCCACCAACAGCCGCCGCATTGAGATCGTCTGGGAAGATGGTGAGCAGAACCTTGCCGATCAGGTCTTCGTGAACGGCGCAGGCACGCTCAACACCGTCTACAGCGGCGACTTCTTCGGTGCCTCCGCCGCGCGCGTCTACCCCTTCACCGCCGGATCCGGCCGCGGCCTGTTCGACGGCGCTAACACGCTGATTGGCGGGTCCGATTCCGCCCAGTCCTTCGCCGCGCTCCTCGCCAACCTCCCGGCCGACACCTTCATCACCGGCATCTCCCTGGGTGTCGGCTCCAGCGTCGGTACGTTCATCGGCTATTCCGATCATGTTGACTTCGCCGTAACCGGCGGCATCGACACGACCATGAACTTCATCCCCGCTCCCGGCGCAATCGCCCTGCTGGGCATCGCTGGTTTGTCCGCCACCCGTCGCCGTCGCAACTGATCGCCCGACGCGGTCCTCACCGCAGTCGGCACAGTCGGCACACTTCACATGACCACAACCACGCGGCCCGGGCCCTCGCCCGGGCCGTGTGCGTTTGCGTGCCCTCGCCCGACATAAGCCGCGATGTGGAGGCCGATTCTTGATGATCGTGCCGGACCCTGTGTCCTCCGCATCGGCGTAGCGGCGTTCACGCCGAAGGCGTGTTCGCCAGTAGCCGGGGGCAAGCGAGTCTTGTGGGGGCGACGCGCCCCCCGGAAGGCGGTCGCACGTCCAACGCAGTCCGAAGGAATGCTCGTAGCGCACGAGCATGCCTACGGGATGCGGGACTCTCTTACTCGCTGGCTACTCAAGCCCACGCCTTCGGCGTGCCGGTGAACGACGGCATGCCGCTGCATCTGGACAGAAGAGGTTCTAGGAAGCGACTGCCGTACGCGTGTTCAAGGCGGATGCTCAGGCATCTTCCTGCGAAGCACGCCATCCGCCGCGATCGTGGTATGATCTCCGCCCATATGGCCGCGAACGCCACGATCACCAAGAGTTCCACCAAGCGCCCCGGCACCGCTCCACCGCACGCCGCGCGGCTGGCCCGCCTGGCAAGGGCCATCGGCGAAAAGTCGCTCGACGCCTTGCTGGTCACAAACCCGAAGGATGTCGGATACCTCACTGGCTTTCACGGCGGCGACTCCTATCTGCTGTGCTTCGCGTCCGTCGCGGCGTCCGGCTCTGCCCCCCAGCCCACGCTCATCAGCGACTTCCGGTACAAGGAAGAACTCGAGCCTGTCGAGGCCGCGGGCCTGGCGCGGGTCTACATCCGCTCGCGCTCCATGATGGACGCGGTCGCCGAGGTATTCGAGCCGCACACCGGTGCGCGCATCGGCGTGCAGGCCGAGACCATGACGCTCCATGAGCGGGCGTCGATCCAGCGCAAGGCCAAGCGCAGGGTGCTGGAAACGCACGGCCTCATCGCCGCCCTCCGCGTCATCAAGGACGAATCCGAGATCGCGCTCATCCGTAAGGCCGTCAAGATTCAGGAAGCCTCGCTCCTTGCCGTCCTGCCCACCATCAAGGCCGGGCAGTCGGAACTGGAAGTCGCCGCCCGACTCGAGTTTGAGATGAAGACCCGCGGCTCATCGGAGCCGGGGTTTCAATCCATCGTCGCCGCCGCGGCGGCCAGCAGCCTTCCGCACTATCGCCCAACCAGCGCCAAGATCAAGGCGAAGCAGCCGCTGCTGATCGACTGGGGCGCGGTGTACGAGGGCTACCACTCGGACATGACGCGGACCTTCACGCTCGGCAAGTGGCCGGGGAAGATGCACGAAGTCTACTCGATCGTGTACGATGCCCACATGCTTGCCGCCGCGTCCCTCGCCCCAGGGAAGACCACCACGGAGATCGACCTGATCGCGCGTCGGCACATCGCGCGGCACGGCTACTCGGAGTTCTTTGGGCACGGGCTTGGGCATGGCATCGGCCTCGCCGGGCACGAGGAGCCGCGCCTGACCAACATGCTCACGCCGCGAAGGCTGGAGGCGGGCATGGTGGTGACGATCGAGCCGGGGGTGTACCTGCCGGGGGTCGGGGGCGTCCGCCTCGAGGACGATTACCTTGTCACGGATGGCGGCTGCGAGTGCCTGTGCCGGATGAAGAAGGATGTGGCGTGGGCGGTGCTGTGACCCCCAGTGGAGCCTGTCGAGTTGCAGACTTGGAAAGACTACGAACTCGCCGCGGCCGAACGTCTTGTCGACGCTCAGGTTCTCGCCGGCGCACGGAGCGACACTTCCGGCGCGGTGTATCTCGCGGGATACGTCGCGGAGATGGTCCTCAAGGCTGCGTTCTTTCGTGTCAAGGGCACGCCGGTGAGCGCAAACGCCGGAAGTCAACTCGCACTCCTGCACCGGGCGGTGAGCGCGGCAGGATGGGGCAGCGCAAAGTCGCGGCCGGACTATCACAATCTGGACATGCTCAGCCGGGCACTGCTCTTTGAGCGGTCTCGCGCGGGCCGACCGTTGGGCCACGCCCATGAGGTTGGGCTGCGGCGGCGGGTTCGGGACCTCAGTGCGATCTGGAAGGTGGACCTCCGGTACTCGCATCGGGCGTTGCAGAAGTCGGATGTCGGCACGGCGTTCCGATGCGCCACATGGTTTCTTGCCAACTATCCTGCTCTGCACGCCTGAGGAGTAATCGATGGCGGTGATCCGAAGACAATCCAAGCCCCAGCGGGAATGGCCGATGCTCGTGGAAGCCCTCGCCGCGGAACTTCGCAGCCCCAAGAAAGGCCACCCCATCCTCGTGATCGAAGAGCCTGTCCGCGGCGTTCCGCGCTTCCAGACCACCGTGGTGTGGGCGCGTTGGGCCGATGTGCCGACCGAGGATCGGGCCGGTGTGATTCTTGATGCCTACGAGCAAGCGCTCGGGGCGGAGAAGATGCTCCAGGTCTCACTCGCACTCGGCCTCACGCCGACGGAAGCCAAGCGATTGGGGATCAAATGACCGTCCGTCCGGTTTCGATGCCCTTTGGGCTCTATCGAATCTCCGCTCCTGCTCTCTTGATCCCTGGCTCCCTTGATCCCTGGCTCCCTTGTTCTCTGGATCCCTTCCCATGATTGACATCCGCAAACTCAAGGAACTCGTCCGCCTGATGGTCGAGAACGACCTCTCCGAACTGGACCTCAAGGACCAGCAGGAGACCGTCACCGTCAAGCGCGGCAGTTCAGCGCCGGTTATTCATCACGCGCCGATGTACGCCCAACCGCCCGCGGGAGCCGGCGCGCACGCGGCGGAGGCAGCGACCGGCGAATCGGGCGAAACAAGCAGCGCGGGCGCTGCGGGCAGCAATGGCACGCCGGGCAAGGGTTCTGGTAGTGACGACACCGCCGGCCTCATTCCCATCAACTCGCCGATGGTCGGCACCATCTACCTCACGCCCAACCCCGAGTCGCCCGCGTTCGCCACCGTCGGCGCGAGCGTCGGGCCCGACACCACCATCTGCATCATCGAGGCGATGAAGGTCTTCAGCGAGATCAAGGCCGAGGTCAGCGGCACCATCGAGCGCGTGCTGGTGCAGAACGCCAAGCCCGTGCAGTATGGCCAGCCGCTGTTTTTGGTAAGGCCAGCGTGAGGGGGCAAGGGATGAGGGATCGAGGGATAAAATGATCACGATTGCGCGGCGGGCAGCACAGTTTCTCTCTTGATCCCTCGGTCCATGTTCCCACGCCACTTCCCCTCGATCCCTTCTCCCTGGATCCCTTCCCCTCATGTTCACCCGCATCCTCATCGCAAACCGTGGCGAGATCGCACTCCGCGTCATCCGCGCCTGCCGCGAGATGGCTATCGAGTCCGTCGTCGTCTACTCCGAGGCCGACAAGGGCGCACCGTACCTGTCGCTCGCCGATGAGGCCATCTGCATCGGGCCGGGACCGTCGAAGGAGAGTTACCTCAACATCCCGCGGATCATCGCCGCGGCGGAGGTCGCCAACGTCGACGCTATCCACCCCGGCTACGGCTTTTTGTCGGAGCGGGCCGAGTTCGCGCAGGTCTGCCGCGACTGCAAGATCGAGTTCATCGGCCCCTCCCCCGAGGCGATGGCACGCCTTGGCGACAAGGTGGCCTGCAAGAACGCCGCGAGGGAAGCGGGCGTGCCGGTCTTCCCCGGCTCGCCGGGCGCGATCGAGGATGAGGAGGAGGCCGCGAAGATCGCCGAGTCGATCGGCTACCCCGTGATCATCAAGGCCTCGGCCGGCGGCGGCGGGCGCGGCATGCGCGTCTGCCACAACGAGGGTGCGCTGCGGACCAACCTGCGCAACGCCTCGACGGAAGCGAAGGCCGCGTTCGGCAACGGCGAGGTGTTCATCGAGAAGTTCCTGGAGCACGCGCGCCACATCGAGGTGCAGGTGCTGGGCGACAAGCACGGCAGCGCGGTCCACCTGTGGGAGCGTGACTGCTCGATGCAGCGCCGCCACCAGAAGGTCATCGAGGAGGCGCCAGCGCCGGGGGTCGATCGCCGCAAGATCGCGAACCTGTGCGAGTCCGCCGCGAAACTCATCCGCGAGGCCAACTACGCCGGCGCGGCGACGGTCGAGTTCCTGATGGACAAGGACCAGCACTTCTACATGCTGGAGGTGAACACGCGAGTGCAGGTCGAGCACCCGGTGACCGAGCAGATCACCGGCGTCGATATCGTGAAAGAGCAGATCAAGGTCGCCTTCGGCGAGAAACTGAGCATCCGCCAGGAGGATGTGGTGGTCCGCGGCCACGCGATCGAGTGCCGCATCAACGCCGAGGACCCGGACAAGAACTTCATGCCCTCGCCGGGCCTGATCACTCGCTTCGAGCCGCCCGGCGGGCCGGGCGTTCGCCTCGACACGCACGCGGTGACGGGGTACACGGTGCCGACGAACTACGACAGCATGATCGGGAAGTTGATCGTGAGCGCGCCGACGCGGCGCGAGGCGATCGTGCGGACGGAGCGGGCGCTTCGCGAGTTCAAGATCGAGCCGATCAAGACGACGATCGCGCTGCACCGCCGCCTCATGCAGAACGCGGCGTTCCAGGAAGGCGGGATTGATATCCACTTCCTGGAGAGGTTGTTGAAGTAACAGGCCCGGGGGACGAAGGGCGTCCGGACCGGGGGTCTTAATCCAAAGCCAAAGTACTCGAGATAGGGGTATCGTATCTCTTCAGCCGTCTGCAACCGAACAATGACCGAGTAGCGCGGACGGGGTGAGGTGGGTACAACTGTGGCATGGGCAAGGACGCTGCGGGACAGGGTGAGATTCGAGCGCTCGTAGACGCGGCGTTGCGCGGCGCGTTGACCGAGCGACTCGCGGCGCGGGTGTACGAGCTGGGACGGGACGCGACGATCCCGACGCGGCGCGTCTGGCCAAGCGGCTCTCACGCCACCGCGACGAGCTGTTCACATTCCTGGACCGCCCCCCCAACCCCGAGGCGGACTGGAACAACAACTTCGCCGAACGCCAGATCCGCCCGGCGGTGATCCTGCGCAAGAACAGCCAGTGCAACCGCAGCCAGCGCGGTGCCGCCACCCAGGCGGTGCTCATGAGTGTGTACCGCACCCTCAAACTCCGCAGCCACGACCCCCGCGCCGAGATCGAAAAAGCCCTGCGAACCTACGCCGCCACCGGCTCGCTCCCCACGCTGCCCGATCCATGTGTTGCAGACGGCTGAAGAGATACAAGGGGGGCAGGTCAGCCATGCTTGTGCTTTTGCGCACTGCGGATTACCGTGTTCACAATCGACCGATATTCACATTCTGAAACCGTCTTTTAGCGACATATTGCAGACGGAAGCTGCCACTCAATAATACCGTGACACCCACGTCGCTCTAAGTCCTGCTTGAGTTCGTCTAGATTAAGACCATCCTTCAGCTCAGATGTTCGTGTGTCCATTATAAAGTACTTATCAACACCACGGGGGGGCAGTGCGCTGATTGCACCTACAACGATCTCTTCAAGAATCGCAATACGAGTGACTGTAGCATCTGCCGCGGAAACAACGTGACCACTCCTACGAGGAACGACTACTTCATTGGTATGTTGGTTAAGCACCACAAAGTTGTGTCTGTCCGATGACCCGGAAAGGCGGTATCCGCCCGGAAGCTTCGCTTCTATTACCTGAGTCTGGTCAGGACAGCCCCATGCCAATGTGCATATCAGGAGGATGCACACGCCAGCCGTCCTTGCTAGTGTGATAGAATGCATTGCGTGTGGTCCTTGATTTTCAAACCGTCGCCCCCAAACCCGCGCCCAAAGTCGTACTGGATGTCGAATCCATTTCCTGGAGTATGGGGAAGAATGTTCTGCACATACCCACGTTCGGGCCAGGATATGCCTGTTCGGTCTCGCAGTTTTCTCAGCGTTTCCAAGACATCTAGGGGATCTGAAAAATGGTCTCTCATTCTAAATGTGATGTCGCAGCTAAACCACCAACGAATATGCGTGGCTCGCGGCACTTCGCATGACTCACCATCACTGCAATATCCGCATTCGACACCGAAGTGGCACTCATGGTCCGCGTATAAAAAATGTCCTCCGATCGAGAAAGTCCAATCGGTGTCCCAAAACCATCGCATCTCTTCAAGAGGCCCTTGCCCACTCGGTGATGCCTGCACGAAGGCGGATCGAGACACGTCAAGTCGTTTCGTCCCACTAAACTCATCATAATTAACTTGGGGTCCGACATAACAATCGCAGTGGTAGCCATCCGCCATGGCTTCGGCTTTAGCTTGCGCTATTGCCCGCACTCGAGCAACTTCTCCCGCCACGAGAGGCCTTATCGCGGGATGATTCTCATAGGCCTGTCCAAGCCCTGCGGAGCCAAGGTCTAACGTAGCACCATTTCCCACATAATACCATAGCACAAAACCAGCATTGCCAAATAATCCAAATGGATCCAACTGGGTAAGCGGCGGGTTTGCATACTGAAGCTGAGAACTTCCATCCACATACCCCATCGGGTCCCTTCTCGTCCACCTCCCCAGCCCAAAGTGCAGCACCCTGTGCCGCACATGCGCGAGTTCGGGCACCCCCCCATCCCCATCATGCTCATACCCCGCGTAGCCCTTGCGGTTTGCGATGTCGGGTGCCGAGAGCTTCCAGCGCCCGCCCACGACCGCCTTGGCGTATGAGGCGTTGAAGATCGTCTGATCCGCGGTGGTGATAGTGCCGCTCTTGTTCAGGTCAGCGCGGAGATTCCCCGCGGCGTAGTCAGCGTCAAAGGCGTTGCTGTCGTCCTTGGTGACCGTCCCGTCCTTGTTGTGGTCGGCGGGCGTGAGCAGGAACGGAACCCCGTACGCCCGGTACTTGTCCCACTCCTGGATGTCCCCGGCGTTATCGACGATCACCGACACATCCGCTCGCCAGTTCTGCGCGTAGTAATGCCGCTGCTCCCGGATCCCGTCCGGGGTGCCCGTCCAGCCGCCCCCCCCGTTGTTGTCCTTGTCGCGCAGAACCACGGTGTCAATGTAACTCGAACCCCCGTGCCCCGCAAGCCCGGCCCTCACACCCCGCGTCATGGGCATCCGGCAAACCACGCGCTGAGGAACGCGAAGATGTCGGGCACGCCGATCCCACCGCTCTCGTCGAAGTCCGCGCGGCAGGCGATCTCACAGTTCCCGATCACTCCGAAGTCCGATGGCCCGTTGCCCGCCCCGGTCGCGCCCCCGGTGTTGTGCGCGCTCACGCTCCAGAAGTACACGCCGCCGTCGAGCACGCCCGCCGGCACATCCAGGCTCGTGCCCGTGATGCCCGCCTGCGACAGGACGGGAGCGCTCATGTTCGCGCTTGTGCTGACCTGCACCGTGTAGGACTGCGCGCGTTCCGCGGCGGTCCATGCCAACTTGGGCGTCGGCGAGGTGATGTACCTCCCGTCCTGCGGGCTGGTGAGGATGAAGGGGCCGGGTGCCGCGATGTTGAAGATCGCCGCTGCCAGCGCAGCCCGTGTGCCGGGAGCAGCGCCAACGGGTGTTCCGGACCCGGTCTCGGCGTTGCCGAGGCGCACGCGATCCTGCGCTGCCGAACCGTCGTTGCTGGCGCAGGCGAGCCCGCCAACCTCCAGCCAGACGGTCGCGAGAGTTGTCTGAGCAAAGGCCACATCGAAGAAACCGAGCAGGACAGGCGCATTGGGGACGGGGAATCCGCCGCTCACCGCGCTGTAGCCGTCGGAGTAAGGTACATGCCGAACTCCGTACTCCGATGCCGCGAGCATCAGAACGTTGTTGTACTCGGTCCCCGCGCCGCTCACGGCGGGCGTGAAGAGGCCGCCCGAGTTCCAGCGCAGGTTGCCAAGGTGGGAGGGGTTGAAAAGCGTCAGGCCCGAGAGCGTCGCCGGCCCGTCGGCATCAATGTTGAAACTCACGGCGTTCCACGCCGTGGCCGACCCGCCCGTCTGCGCGACCGCCCAGATGTACAGCCGCGCGCTCGCGCCCAGATTGGGCACGGGCGCCAACGGCGCGTTGAGTTCCGGAGGCGTGGGTGTCGCTTGCCCCGGCGCGGACGGGAGTGTGCCGGGGTCACCGGCTGAAAGGAGCAACGTCAGCGTGTTCTGTGCCGACGCGATGCACACGTTTCCGAACACGACAACCACAGCGATTACGGCTTGAGCCACTCTGACATTCATTTTTTGACTCTCCCCATAACAGGCGACAACCCGACCGCAGCGCATGAACACATTGAGCGTGGCAGTTCAAGTGCAATAATAACCTATTCGGGGGATATCTCTGGCTGAAATTGGATTTTACCAGCCCAATTCAGGTTGTTCCGCGCCGGTGTCAGCACGACTCTCGGATAAGTCTTGACTCCATCAAGACTTCCGTTCTTTCGCCGTTGCTGCGGGCAAACTCAGCAACCCGCAAACCATGCCGCCAGGAACACAAAGATGTCCGGTATATCCGTGTCACCATCGAGGTCAACATCGGACACGCGGTCGGATGCGAACCACGCGCTGAGGAACGCGAAGATGTCCGGCACGTTCGCCGCGCCGCTCGCGTCAAAGTCCGCGATGCAGTCCGAGATCGCCGGGCCCGAGTCAGGCTGGAGCAGGTTCTCGATCACGCCGTCGGGGTCGAGACTGTCGGGGATCGTTCGCGAAGATGCGAGGTCAAAGATCGGCCCGATGCTCTGACCCGCGAGCGGGTGGTCCGTGTCCGCCACCCACTGGCCCAGCGCGGTGTTGAACCGCAGCGCCCGGCACACGCCCTGCGACTCGAACACCAGCGTGCCCCGGTGCGTCACCTGGATAGCTCGCGGCTCGATGACCTGCGGACCCGCGATTACGTCGGCAACCAGCAGCCCCGTGAACGGCGATCGCGTGACTTTCCACAGCGGCCCGGGCGCGCCCGGCGTGCTGCTCGCGATGAACATTGCCCCGCTCACAGGGTCGATCGCGATGGATGAGTTGCTGTCAACCGTCAGACCGGCGGGCAGACTCTCGATCGCGCCCAGCACCAGTGTTGCGTCGTTCGCTCGCTGCACCGCCGCGCCCGCGCCGCCCTGTACCGCGGGCAGCAGCAGCACCGCCTGGCCCGCGCCGTCGTCCGCGGCGATCGCCACAGGCACGCGCGCCAGCGTCGTCTGCACCAACCGTTGCAGCGTTGAGCCGCCGATGTCGGCGTAGATCAGACGGTTGCCTTGCTCAAGCCCGATGAGCCGGCCCGATCGCGTGAAGACCATCGGCCCCGGGTTCACGATCGTCCCCAGCGGCACGAACGTTGACGCCGCGAAGTCGTGCAGTTCGAGCCTGCCGATCTGCGCGCCGCCGGAGGCGTTCCGCACGATCACCATCGCCTGCCCGACCCGCGGCGACATCCGCAGCGCGATCACTCCCGTCGCGCCCGGCAGCGCGTGCGCCGTCGGCGGCTGGATCGTCAGCGTGTCCGGGTGCCACATCCCGCTGAGCACCACCTGCCCGAGCGTCGCCTGCGCCGAAAGTCCGTGCAGCGGCGTCACCGCGCACACGGCGTTGACCATGTTGGTGCCGCTGACATCCGCCATCAGGTGCATAGTGCGGAAGACCGGCTGGCTCGTCGCATCGCTCGCGAAGAACCCAGGCACCGGCGCGAGGTCTGAGTACTGCGTAACAAACATCGCCTGCGTCGCATTGTCGCCGTCAAACCCCGCAGGGTCGCGGTACCACATCCGGGCGGTCGGGCCGCACGCATCGGTCATGCGCGTCAGCGAGATCACATGCCCACTGGGCTGGAGCACCCAGCGCGCCGGCAGACCCAGAGGCGGGTTCGTGGGCATGAACGAGAACCCGCGGTACGACACGCCGACCAGCGCGCCAAAGGCGAGTTGCGCGTACAACTCCTGCGGCGTCACCGTGTCCGCCCCGTTGGACGCGATGGTGTACGCGATGAAGTTCCCCGGCTCGACCGAATCCAGCCACGCCGTCGCACCGCCAACAAAGCCGCTGAAGGTTGTCGAGCAGCCGTTGGCCGGGAGTGGGCCGCCGCCGTCAGGATCGACGCCGTCCTGCGTCCCCATCGCTTGCCCGACCCACCCGATCAGCGTGCTGACATCGGTGTAGTTGGTCGCAGCCTGCCAGTCTCGCGGCCCGAGGAACACGTCCGGGTACCCGTTGTTCGAGATGTACGCAAACCAGTTCGAGGTGGACGTTGGGCAGCAGAAGCAACTTCCCCCGCCCGGGAGCGTTGCGCGGCGCTGGTCAAAGTCCGGCACCCCAAGGCGATAGACATCGCACTGTCCCCGTGCCGCCGCGGGCAGGAACAAAGCACCACAGATCGCAAGGCAAAAGCAACGAGCATTCGAGTGCGGCACTTAGCACCCCCATTTGAGTGAAGCGGAAACCCAGATTTGCAGACGATGTCGATCGAGAGTGGAAGCCTTTTTACAGCAAGTTGGCACGTTACCGCAGTGCGGCACGCGCCCGCCGCGTTTTGTATCGGAAAACCAAGAAGTTTTGCGTCAGCGACCTCAAAGCCCCGCGGCACGGTGCGGCGGGTATGGGCCGCCTTCAAGGTCGGAGCACGGATGGGACCGATGGCGACAGATGGGACAGATTCGAGCGCTGCGTACAAATGTACCTTGCACAACATGGACCTGCGGGAAGCCCGATGGTGAGATTCCTCATCTGTCTCATCTGTGCTTCCCATCTGTCAAATCTGTGTTCCTTTCTGTGACCTCCGTGGACGTTTTCATCCTTCCGCCGCCAGCACATTCGCCCGCAGGTGCTCCGCGCTCATCGTCCCCACCACCATCGCACTCACGCCCGGCGTGGCCAGCACAAACCGGATCGCCCGGGCCGGGTCCGCGCTGTGCCCGCTCTCAAGGCCCTTCTTGACCAGCACCCCCACACGCGCATCATGGGCCGCATCGATCACGCGCTGCTCGCCGGTGTGCGACGGGTTGTGCGTGACCATCACCACATCGCACTGCTTCACCGCGAGCAGTCCGCCCTCGACCGTCTTGGTGCTTACGCCCATCGCCCCAATCAGCCCCCGCGCCCTGAGCGCGTGTAACTCCTCGATCGCGCCCGACTCCCTGATGATCCATTCGTCGCCTCCGTCGGAGTGCAGCAGCAGGATGTCGATCCGGTCGGTGCGCAGCCGGCGCAGACTCCGCTCGACGCTGGCGCAGACCGCCGCGCCGGAGAAGTCGTAGCGCG
>Ga0163150_10007094_pt1 | contig 13387 bp, 12 predicted proteins | sample OliLakLV19P2IB_FD_148628 | JGI IMG/M metagenome (GOLD analysis project Ga0163150, IMG submission 148628) | Freshwater microbial mat bacterial communities from Lake Vanda, McMurdo Dry Valleys, Antarctica - Oligotrophic Lake LV.19.P2.IB | ecosystem: Environmental > Aquatic > Freshwater > Lake >...
GCCGGCGCCGTCCCACTTCACCCCATGAATTCCCTCACGAGCTTGTTGAACTTCTCCGGGTTCTCCATGAACATGAAGTGATTGCCGCCTTCGGCTTCCTCGAAGATTTCCACGCGAGAGTTGGGAATCTGCGTGCCTATCCATTCCTGCGAGCGCCATCCGACGAGGCTCGTCTTGCCGCCGACGATGAGCGCTGGAATGGTAATCGTGGGCAGTATGTCGCGCCAGTCGTTAGTGGCATGGTCGAACAGCAATCGCGCCGCATAGGGCCGGGGGAGCTTGAGGTTCTGCTTGATCACCCAGTCCACCATTTCTTGCGGATAGGCCTTGGTGAACATGCCACTGATAAAGCCCTCCGTGGTCTTTACACCTTCGGCACCGGCAAGTGCGTTGGTAACATCCCAAAGAGCATTCTTGTCGAGAATGGCGCCAGCGTCGATTTTTTCCTGTTCGCTCCAGATCGGGTTGACCGAAATCATCGGCATTTGATCGATCAGTAGCATCTTGGAGATGCGATCCTTCCCGAACAACTCCCAATAACCCCAGATCACCGAGCAACCCATCGAATGGCCGGCTAGCGTCACATTGCTCAGATTGTTGGCGACCAGGAACTCGTTTACGTCCTTTGACAGCCGGTGAATTCGATATCCGTGAGTGGGTTTCTCGGATTCGCCGTGCCCCCGCATATCCAGGGCGATCACACGATACCGGTCGCTCAGGCCCTCGATCTGGTGCTTGAACTGCGCAGCCGTCTGCGACCAGCCGGGAATCATGACCAGCGGCTTGCCGGAGCCGGCCTCGATGTAGTGCAGACGGTAGCCGTCGTTGGTGGTGAAGTATCCTTCCTTGGTGTCCGCGGCCCAGCACTGGGCAGCGAGGAGCGATGCAAGAACGAGGGAAATGCCCGCGATGGCGCGCGCCGTGCTAATACGAGTAAACATGGTCTCCTCCTCCGTTGATTTATCTATCTTCTTGATCGCCGAGGCTTTTGCCCCGGGGGAAAACAGGCTACACAGTCGCTGGATTTGCGTCAATTGATCGACCGGAACGTGAGCGGTGTGGGCAAAGCAGCACCCTTACTCTGAACAGTGATTGTGCTGTTCGACAGTGAGCCCCGCGTCGCGGACGATACCGCCAAGGGTAAATGCGTTGACGGGGTTGTGACGCGGGATTGTGAGGATACGTGCGCCACTGGACATAACGATGTGCTTGCCTTGGCGGACCACTGCAAATCCGGCCTTTTCGAGTGCGCGGACGGCATCGAGATGATTGACGCCCGCAATCTTTGGCAAGGCTAGACGACTACCTCGATTTCGCGAACCTTTTCCCCTCGCAATTGCTCGTCAATGACGGCAAGGTATTCGCGAATGGCGTCCTTTATGTTTTCGAGAGCGTCCGCTTCCGTGGCCCCTTGAGACCAGCATCCAGGAAGGCCGGGCACAGAAACAGAAAAGCCTTCGTCAGACTGGTGCAGAGCGATTCGATAGCGCATAAGTTCTCTCCGAGAAGCGCGGTAGCTAAGTATAGCGCAGACGCTGTGACGCCCAACGCCATGTTGAGCGGCGCCGGCAAACGCAGCATCGGTGCCAACCTTCCGGTGCTTTGCGTGAATGCCCAGTTCGCTTTTCACCTTGTCTACGAAACGTTTGCTTCCGACCGCGAGCGATTCGGACCAGCGTGCGTATTCCGGACCATCGTGACCGCGATTTCCGGAGGAACGTGACCGACGATTCCGTTTGATCGTGACCGGGGATTCCGTTTGATCGTGACCGATTTTGGGCTTGGCCCGGAATCGTCGGTCAGGTTGCGGAATCTGCGGTCACGAGCAAACGCAATGAATGCCTGGTTGGTGCTGGTTTTCAACTATTGCGGGCTATCCTCGCCGATTTTTTTCGGAGTCGAGGATGCCCACCAAGAGGAAAGCCATGCGCCAGATCAAAGAAGTCCTGCGGCTCAAATTCGAGGCCAAGCTCAGTCATGAGCGTATTGCCGCCGCCACCGGTCTGTCCAAGGGTGCGGTCACCAGCTATTTAAAGCGCGTCGTCGAGGCGGGCATCGGCTGGCCGCTGGTTCCCCCGCTGGACGATGCCGAGCTTGAGTCGCGGCTGTTCCGTAGCGCAGGCAGGCCGGCGGCGAGCCACGCTACTCCAGACTTTGCCCGCATCCACCAGGATCTCAAACGCAAGGGTGTCACCCTGCAGTTGCTGTGGGAGGAATACAGCGCCGCTCACCCGGGGGGCGCCTACCGCTACAGCCAGTTCTGCTTTCACTATGGACGTTTTCGCAATCGTCTGAAGCGTTCCATGCGCCAGGTGCACCGTGCCGGCGAGAAGCTCTTCCTTGACTATAGTGGCAAGACGGTGCCGATTATCGATGCCCCCACCGGGGAGGTGCGCGCAGCCCAGATCTTCGTCGCCGTGCTCGGGGCGTCGAACTACACCTACGCGGAGGCGAGCTGGACGCAGTCGCTTCCCGACTGGATCGGCTCGCACCTTCGCACCTTCGAATTCATCGGCGCGGTGCCGTCACTGCTGGTGCCCGATAATCTGAAGAGCGCAATCAAGCGCGCCTGCCGCTATGAACCTGAGGCGACTTCCACCTACGCCGACATGGCGCGCCACTACGGCACGGCCATTCTGCCGGCGCGCCCGTTTCACCCGCGCGACAAAGCCGCCGTCGAGGCGGGCGTGCTGCTGGTGCAGCGCTGGATCCTCGCACGGCTCAGGAACCGCCAGTTCTTCACGCTCGCCGAATTGAATGCAGCGATCCGGGAACTGCTCACCGATCTGAACAACCGACCATTCAAGAAGCTCCAGGGCTCGCGGGCGAGCGCCTTTGCCGCGATCGATCGCCCTGCCATGGCGCCACTGCCGGCGATGCGCTACGAATACGCCGAATGGAAAGCGGCCATCGTGAACATCGACTATCACGTCGAGATCGATGGCCACTATTACAGCGTTCCGCACAGTCTGGTGCGTCTGAAGATCGAGGTCAGCTACAGCGCCACCACGGTTGAGTGCTTCTTCAAGGGCAAACGGGTGGCCGCACATGTGCGCTCTCACAGCCGTGGCCGTCACACCACGCTGGCCGAGCACATGCCCGAATCGCACCGCCGGCACAGCGAATGGTCGCCCGGGCGTCTGCTCAACTGGGCGCTGGGCATCGGAACGCAGACTCGTGATGTGGTGAAGTGGCAACTGGAGAATCGCCCTCATCCCGAGCAGGGCTACCGCGCTTGCCTGGGGCTGTTGAATCTCGCCAAGCACTACGGTCCCGAGCGCCTCGAAGCGGCCTGCCGGCGCGCATTGAGCATCGGCTCGCCCACGCGCAAGCGCATCAAGTCGATCCTGGACGCAAAGCTCGATCAGCACCCGGAGCTCTTTGCCACGCCTGCTTCCGAGAATCCCGCTTCACCCCCGCCGGCCCCGCATGCCAACGTGCGGGGCGCCGAGTTCTTCCGCGCCGTCATCACCCCCAACCTTACCCACACAGGAGAAACCGAACCATGTTCATCCAACCCACCGTCGATTCACTGAACCGCTTGAAACTACACGGCATGGCCGCGGCGCTCGCCGAGCAGATGACCCAGAGCGCGGTCTGCGAACTCGCCTTCGAAGATCGCTTCGGGCTGCTCGTGGAACGCGAAACCCTTTACCGCGACAACCGCAGGCTCGCCCGGCTGCTGCAATTGGCGCAACTCAAAGTGCGTGCCAGTCTGGAAGACCTCGACTTCCGTGCCCGGCGCGGCCTGGATCGCGCCCAGATCGCGAGCCTCGGATCCTGCGATTGGATACGCTCGGCACAGAACCTGCTGATTCACGGCGCTACCGGATGCGGCAAGACCTTCCTGGCGTGTGCGTTGGCCAACCAGGCATGCCGGCAAGGGCTCTCCGTGCTCTACGTGCGCGCGCCCAGGCTCTTCGAAGAACTTAACCTCTGTCACGCCGACGGCAGTTTCCCCAAACGGCTGGCCGCTATCGCCAAGACCAGCCTGCTAGTCATCGACGACTTCGCGATCTCGCCCATGGGTCCTCGTGAGCGCACGGATTTGCTCGAACTCCTCGATGACCGTGTCGGCACACGCGCGACACTGATCACCAGCCAGCTTCCCATCGATAACTGGCACGACTATATCGGCGACCCGACGCTCGCTGACGCTATTCTTGACCGTCTGGTGCACAGCGCGCACAAGCTCGGTCTTGAAGGCGAAACCATGCGCAAGCGTGCCGCCGCTGAGCAACAAGCCGCCGCCTCAAAATCGAAGAAAATTGACTGATCGTGACCGAACAGTGTAAAAAAACCTAACAGCGCCGACCACGCGTTTCGACCGGTCACGTTCCCCCGGAATCACCGGTCACGATCAACGGAATACGCACCAGCGATCGTCCCTGCCTGCAGCAGCGATTCCATGCTCTGCCTCAACCCATTCATGGTGTGCCCGCTGAAAGTCCGCAATCTGTTTGAATCCGCACAACGTGCTGAGCACCGCCAGATCGATCACGCGATAGCGCTCGGGAGGCTGCTGGATTTCGTGATAGCCGCTGTGTATTCACTCGCCGGGATGGCGCACGACGCCGGCACGCACCATGTTCAGATCGATATACACGAGGCAACGATGAAGGTGGGCATCGGTTTCGATGGCTGTGGCGTGATAGCGATCTTCCCAGAAGGCGCCCTGGCGCGCCTTCCTTCGGTTGTACTCCTGTGCAGTCTGACTCGCGACGAGCTGGACGCTGCGCGCAATGACACCTTGATCGGTGTCCTTTACGAGCAGGTGAACATGATTGGACGTGACCATGTAATTCAGCACGCACAGCCCGAATCGCTTGCGCGCCTCGAAGAGCCAGCGCAAGTAAGTGTTTCTATCGTGGGCAAACTTCAGGAGAAAATCTCGCTCGTGGCAGCGATGAGTCAGATGCCAGACATGGCCGGGCAGGAAATGGCGGTTGGCTCGTGGCATCGCTTCACTCCCTTAAAGCGTGCTTTTTACTACCGAAAAGACGCGTCTAAGCGTTAAAACCGCTCCTATATAACGGACTTATATCTGTGGATCAAAGCGTTGCGGTGGTCCGACCCCTATCTTCGCCGATCATCCTCAATCTGAGCGTCAGTGGACTCCCTCCAGCTATACGAGAACGGATCGGCAGACCAGTAGCCTTCTGTGCGGACGCCCTCGAGTGGCGTGCCCTTGGGAGTCTGGCGAGGGTCGCCTGCACGCCAAGAGATCTGAGGCTGTAGCCCTAGAGTGCGGCTAACAAGATCCGGGTCGAGCATGGGATGCCAGATCCGAAGGTTGAGGACGTGCGAGTAAAGCTGCATGTGGGCCCTAACGTTTGACATGAGCGGCTCGCGGAGGCAGCGCGGGCTTGGCCCAGAATGAAATGAAGGCCAAGCCTGCGCTGCCGGAGCGAGTCCGCTCGATGGAAGGGTTAGGCGTCATTCGCGACACGACTCAGTGACTTGGATTTGTGGCCGCGGCGAAGGGCTCACGCACGCAGAAATTCGAGCCCGTACTTTGTCGCAATAGCCTTTGCCGCTTCTGAAGCATCACTAGTTGGGCTGCCAGTGTCGAGCATGGTGACTTCGGCAATCATGGCGTCGAAGACGCCGCCGGGCGAACTGATGATCAACTGGCGCCCGACCTCGGGGCCAGTACTCACGAAGCTATGCGGAGTGCCCCTGGGCACAAACACTGTATCGCCGGGGCCAAGCTTCAGCAGCTTGCCGTCGAGGCGAAAGTCATAGTGCCCTTCGCAAATGATGAAGGTTTCGTCGTAGGTTGGGTGCCGGTGATACCCCGCACCAGACTCTGGAGGTTCAATGGCTTCGCAGACTGTGTAAGCACTCCAGCCGTCGTGCGCGGTGGTCTTGAATGTCATCGTCATCCGGCCGATCTTGAAGGTCGTGCCCTCGCCTGGCGGGAAGTGCTTGGGCTGCATGGCGCCTTCCATAGTCATCTCCGGTTGGTTGGCTGAATGTAGTGCATGGCGCTACGCCGACAGTGGCTGCGGCGAGCGAATAAGTTTCATGACGCCTAATCGGGATAGGAGAAGACCTCACGGCCTCCCCCTCCCACACCACCGCGCATACGGGTCACGTACACGGCGGTTCGACGAATGATATTCTACCGTGCTGCAAGAGCAGGCAGCCCCATGCTGCTGAAGTACCGCACCGGCAGAGCCAGTGCGAGCGCCGGGGTTTTCGACAGCCGCCAAGGACCATGCGCGGACTTTCTGGTGTTCCATGCTTCACGCACGCTCACACCACGTTTGCGCAGATTCCGGTAGCCAGCTCGGCCCCATTGCTTCCAGATATAACAGCGTAATTTGCGTCGTACCCATTTGTCGATATCGCGCAGAGGACTCAGCACCTCGGCGATGCCGAAGTACGCTTTCCAGCCAAGCTGGGTTTCTCTAAGCTCTGCCACGATGTCGGTCAAACGTCGGCCTCGCGTACGACGGGTCAGTTCGCGGATTTGCGCCTTGAACTTGTCGATGGCCTTGTCGGCCACCTTGAGTAAAGCGCCGTTGCGACTGACCGTAAAACCCAGAAACTTGCGTTTGGCTGGGCGATCTACCGCGCTTTTCAGCGGATTCACTGTGAGTCGCAGTGTGTCACTGATAAAGCGACTTACGCTTGCCATCACCCGCTCTCCTGCTCGCCGGCTTCTGACCATGACATTACAGTCATCAGCATAGCGTGAGAAGCGGTGGCCACGCCGTTCCAGTTCCCAATCCAGCTCATCCAGCACCACGTTGGCCAACACCGGCGAGAGCGGCCCACCTTGCGGCACGCCCATCGGTGTCGCCTCGGTTTTCTCCCCAACACGGACACCCGCCTTGAGGTAGCGATTAATGAGTCGCAACAAATCAAGGTCAGAACAGCGGTGTTTGAGCCGCGCCATCAACCGGTCGTGATTGACCCGGTCAAAGAACGCCTGCACGTCCATGTCTACCACCCATCCCCAGCCTTCCCGGATACTCCTCTGCACGTGACGAACCGCCTGATGGGCGGAACGCCGCGGGCGGAATCCGTAGCTGTGCGGGTGAAAATGAGGTTCCCATTGTGCAGAGATAACTTGCGCAATGGCTTGCTGGATGAACCGGTCCAACACCGTGGGAATCCCCAAGGGGCGGGTCTTCCCATCCGGCTTCGGGATATCCACGCGCCGCACCGGCTGTGGCCTGTAGGTACCCGCCAGAAATTGGGCACGCAGGGCCGGCCAGTGATGGCGCAGATAATCTGGCAGCGCATCAACCGTCATACCGTCGATGCCCGGCGCGCCTTTGTTCCGGCGTACTTGCTTCAGAGCGCGCTGCAGGTTGCCGCGTTCGAGAACGCGGGCCAGCAGCGCTTGGGGTTGAATCGACTCGGCATGCCCAGGCTCTCCAGTGACGACTTCATCCTGCGCGGTGCGCGCAGCCAACTTGCGTCGATTGTCAGATGCGTTGCCGCCCCTCTTCACTTGTCTGCCTTGTCATTCATCGTTAAGGCCTTCAGCGGTGCCCCCCGCCTACTATGCCGTTTGCTGACTTCTCCACGGTATTCAGCGCCAATCACTCAGCGCCCAGCTTCGATCCTCTGAAGCACCGGGGAGACCTCCCGGGGTAAGACTCGTCACTTTCACAGCATGAGCGCCGGATTTACAAAATGCACCCCAACACCGCAGATGGAGGGCTTCGCAGTCACGTGCCCGCTCGCCCCAGATGCATCACGCCTAATATCCGATTTCTGTTCGTCGCCCCGCAGCTTCGGGTTCAGCTTCCTTCAGACCCCACCTCGCGGTGACGCCCTTGCCGTTTCCCTAGCCTTCGGCTCTGCTTAAACCTGGCTGCCGGACTTTCACCGACATAGTTACGTGCCATGCCCGGCACACACGTGGAAGTGACCGGCCTGCGCGGCTTTTCGCGCAGGTCCGGTTGACTGCCGGGTTGGGCAAACGTGCTGTCATAGCGTGATGGTAACTCCGTGCGGTGTGACAGCGAAGCCACACAGAAACCCTGTCAGAAAGCGCCGCGTATTTGTGCTCACTAATAGCCCGAAGTGCTGAAGAAGCCCGTCGATAGCTAGAGGAATCGTCAGAGGATGGCTGAGGTTACTGGCAGTACGACGGCTAGCCCGAGCGCCGCTGCGGAAGCACAAGCGACAACACCTGCTGTTAGCCCCGTGCATCGCGCGCACAGCGGGAAGACAAATGAACCAACGTGGAGCGCCCTTTCGGGGCGAAGGTTGCAGAGAGGAGCAGCGCCAAAATGGCTAAGTCGATGAAGCATCACTCGTTGTTAGCCATAGAGCAGCAGATACAAAGGACAATGATCACGATTACCCACATTGGAATAAACATTTTGCGATCCTCAGTAACGGAACGTGCCCGATCCGGTTGCCCAACGTTTGAGTTCAGCGGCGGCGGTGCTTTTCCGCCGTCCGCTGGAACGATTTGTTAGCGGAATTCTCACTGAAGTCTGGCAGCCTCTGCTGCAATGTGCCCAGCCAGAGCCGTAACAAATGTTCTAAGTCCTGTCATCGCTGACATTTCAGAAAAATCGCCCGTCTCGGCAGCACTGCGAGGTGACGTGATGAGGGCGGCAGTGGTGTAAAGCTGTTCCTTTACCAATTTCTGACAGAGCAAGTCATACCGGATGAGGTACGACGCCCCCTTAAACTCCTCTAAAACAGGAAAGTGCGGTGACGCATCCTTGACCGTACATCTGGATTTTGGGGCATCCTCGACCATCATCAACCAGCCAACGAAAGGACGAGGTTGCTTGCCGAATGCCTCTTCACGGTAGGCCGTCCAGAGATCGTGCGCGGTGCCAATTGCTTCCTCGGTTCTGTTGTTGAAGTTGTTCCCAAACGAACCAACTTGGCTTTTCAGCTCGATAGCCGCGATCAACTCGCCCCTGTATATGACAAGAAGATCCCAGAGCTTTGTCGGTCTGAAGTAGCCTGGCAGTGTCAGCATCGCACGGTTCTGATGAATCTCGGCATGCGCGAGTCCATTGGCTCGCACGATGTCGAGTACCAAAGCTAGAAATCCGTCCATGTTCTTTCCAGCGGTAACGCCAGCGCGCTCACCTTGGTCCGCTTTCCCGGCCTCAATCTGCTTTTGTCTCGCCGCCTCACGGTTTCCCCAGAATGCTTTTACGGCTTCATGGGACTTTTGTTCGTAATCCACAAGATCAAGGGCCATTTATTCTCCATTACCTCCAAGCGAGGATTGTTCTTTGTTGCTTAGTCCAAACAGTTCAAATGCGGCGTGATTGCAGGCTTGAAAATTTCTCGTTGTTGCCGCTTCCACCAATTCTTTTCGCAATGTTACTGGGACATCCGCCCATTTCGGGATGCGGATGCGCCGCAGGTATTGCGCCTGAAACCGAAGAAATCCCCCTTGCATTTTGGTTGAGTATGTCGTCATGAATAGACGTGTGACGGACGAAAGCAGCACCGCTTGCAATGCTCTCAGGTTCCAGTCGTCGGCCAAGACATAGTAAAGATTGTGGTGAGGGTACAACTCCCCACCCTCGAAAACGATATGGGCCTCGCCCTTGATATCGGGAATCAGTAGCTTAGGCCTTGATGCCAGTTCCGGGGTGATACGGTCGATCGTGCGATACCAGTTGGCCGGGGTCTTCTTGGCACAGTGACGGTTCGCGATAACCTCTCGTCGCGCCTCCAAGTAGCGGCGCAGGCGCGGATAGTCCCCCAATTCGACGAGGCCGCCACCCTCGGCAAACGGATTGATGACGCCTTGACCGTGCCATTGAACCTCGCCGGACGCGATGTCTTTCGTTGTAACCAAAGGCAACTTGCGATCAGATTCCACGTCGAGTGCTTCAAAGTCGCCGATATATGCCTTGTCAGCACCAGTTGCTACGCCTATACCCACCTTGCAACCCACCTCTTCCAAGCTAGGGAATTGTTTTTCAAGGCGGCGGATAAGCGCCATCTGATCCGAAGATTCGAGCAACCACGGTTCCGACCCATTGGTGACTCGCGCCAGTTCGCGCACCGACCACCCAGCATCTTCCGGCAGGTTCCGCGCACACAGCGCGTTGGCCAAGATCGCTAGCGTGGCCCGTTCGATGGCTGGACGATGGGCAATGCGTGTTGCGCCTGGTGATTCCCGACTGATAATGGTGATGGCCGGGTAGGCGATCACATCGGAGTGAAACGCCGGGGTATCTACCATGTCGACATAGATTTTCAAGTGAAACTGATCTGACACTAGGCTACGAAGCGGCCCTCCATAGCGATTTTTCATCCAACGATCCGCACAGATACAGCCCAGACTGCCCCCCTTCGTCAACACCGACAGCGACCGCTCGATGAATGGGATATAGAGGTCGGCCCGGTCATACATTGTCTGGTAGCGGCCACGATACTCGGCCAACAACGGGGCTGGAATCAGCTCTTGACGAACATAGGGAGGGTTCCCAACAACAAAGTCGAATTGCCCTTCAAGTGGCGCAAGCAGGAAGTCCCCCTGCATAAGCCAACGATCAGCAAGTGCTACCGCAGATTGATCCTCTATCTCTTCTTGCTTGAGTCGCTCTATCACGGCTTCGCGAGTGACAGAAAATGTCTTGCGATGCAGTTCAACAGCGCGAATTGCGTCGCCTAACTCTTCGACTACATTTTTTTCGTGTTGCGATGATCTCCACACCGTAAGCAGTCGTCCGATTGCTGGTAATAGGAAGTCGCCGCCACCGAATGAAGGCTCCAAAAGTCGCATCTCATGGAGCGGTTGCTCTTCCGTATAGCCAGCCAGATCGAGGATGAAATTCACTACCTCAGCGCGAGTGAAAATTGCCCCGCGAGATTCGGTTCCTGCTGCCGTAGACAATTTTTCAATCGCAGCGGCGACTACAGGCGAATGAATGCAAGTCGACTCGCCAAACAAATCAAAATTAAACTGCTTGGATGCTAGTCCCATGTTCCTATTTACCCTGTGTTCATTGCTTGCAGCCGCTAACGAGAATTCGACTTCCGAATTGCCGGATATCCTGGCCGCCGCCCGGCACCCAGGCCCAAAGATTCTTGATTTTTCATCAATTCTAGACTACTGTTCATAATAACAGTACACCTCAAGTCGCCCTATTTGTCGCCTTCAATGGAAATAGGCTGTGTGGAGATAAGGAAATGCTAACGGAATCAGGGAATTCGTCAAGCAATTCCACGGAACCCCGCCTCCTGGATAGGCTGCGTGGCGCGATCCGGCGCCTGCATTACAGCCGGCGCACGGAGGAAGCCTATATCCACTGGACCAAGAGATTCATCTACTTCCATGGCAAACGTCACCCGGCCGAGCTTGGGGAGGCCGCCGTTACCGCATTCCTGAACTACCTCGCCACCGATCGTAACGTCGCCGCGTCAACCCAGAACCAGGCGCTTTCCGCATTGCTGTTTCTTTACAAGGAGACGCTCGGCATCGAACTGGATTGGCTCGACGGGCTGGTTCGGGCGAAGCGTCCGCAACGAATGCCGGTGGTACTGACAAAGGAAGAATTGGAAAGACTGCTTGACGCGCTGGAAGGGATTCAATGGCTCATGGCCAGCCTTTTGTATGGCACCGGCATGCGATTGATGGAGTGCCTGCGCCTACGGGCCAAGGACGTCGACTTCGGCTACAAGCAGATATTGATCCGGGACGGCAAGGGGGAGAAAGACCGTATCACGATGCTGCCCGAGAGCCTGGTCGAACATTTGAAATCCCAAATGGAACGGGCTCGCAGAATTCACGATCTGGACCTGCGGGAAGGATTTGGTGAAGTACACCTCCCCTACGCGCTCGCCAGAAAATACCCGCGCGCCGGATTCGAATGGCATTGGCAGTACGTGTTCCCTTCCAAAAACCGGTCGGCGGACCCCGGCGACGGCGTCATTCGACGGCACCATCTGGACGAGTCGGTCCTGCAGCGAGCAGTCAAAACGGCATCACGCATCGCGGGCATTTCCAAACCAGTCCACTGTCACACGCTGCGGCATTCCTTTGCCACTCACCTGCTGCAATCCGGATATGACATTAGAACGGTCCAGGAACTCCTGGGACACTCGGATGTAAGCACCACCATGATTTACACCCACGTCCTGAACCGCGGCGGCCGTGGCGTGAAAAGTCCCCTGGATACCCACTGACGTTACGTCAATGCAACGTTTTGGGCATGGCCCCCGATTGCTTTCTATCCTCTCCCCGCTCCACCTGCATTAACCACACGGATACAATCTCCGCGGTTTTTCCTCCGTGTCTTGAAAGGTACTCCACGCTACGCGAGGGTATCCGCGGTGAGAGTTGACCTGGTCCCTAGGCGACGCCGTCCCCGGCCTCCGCCGAGCGGACCAGGTAGCCGCCGGATTTCTCGTCGTGCTCGAGCTTGAGCAGTCCGCGGATGGCCGCTTCCTCGAGCAGGGTATTGAAATTGCGGAAGCCGTGATAAGCCTCGTTGAACCCGGGATTGCGGCGCTTGAGCGCCTGCTTGATCATCGAACCCCAGATCTCGCCTTCCCCGCCCCGCTCCGCATTCAGCGCGTCGAAGGTATTGACCACCAGGTCCAGCGCCTTCTGCGACTTGTCGTCGGAGATCGCATCCTCGGCATCGACTGGCTCGGCGGCCTGCGCCCTGGCGGTCGAGGCGGCAGGTTTTGCAGCCGCGGATTTGCGCGCGCGCGACTGGCGCTTGGGCGGCGGCGCCTTGCGCACCAGGTCGTCGTAGAAAATGAATTCGTCGCAGTTGGCGATCAGCAGGTCGGAGGTGGAATGCTTCACCCCCACCCCGATCACTTCCTTGTTGTTCTCGCGCAGCTTCGACACCAGCGGGGAAAAATCCGAGTCGCCGCTGACGATGACGAAGGTATCGACGTGCTCCTTGGTATAGCAAAGGTCGAGCGCATCCACGACCATGCGGATGTCGGCGGAATTCTTGCCGGACTGGCGCACGTGGGGGATCTCGATCAGTTCGAAGGCCGCTTCGTGCATCGGCGCCTTGAACTCCTTGTACCGGTCCCAGTCGCAGTAGGCCTTCTTCACCACGATGCTGCCCTTGACCAGCAGGCGCTCGAGGACTTTCTTGATGTCGAACCGGTCGTACTTCATTTCGCGCACGCCGAGGGCGACGTTCTCGAAGTCGCAGAACACGGCCATGTTGCGGGTATCGTTTTGGTTGCTCATTGGATTAGGGGCGAGGGGCGAGGAAAGAGGGACGAGGGACGAGGGGCGAGGGGCGAGGGGAAGGCAAGAACAGTTTGCGCTCTTGCTCCCCCCTCGCCCCTCGTCCCTCGGCCCTCGCCCCTGCACTTCACGCCGCCTTCGCCGCAGCCGTGAAGAACTCTTTTACGGTGCCGACGAAACGATCGACATCCTGGCGGTCGACGTCGAGGTGCGTGACGAGGC
>Ga0163150_10007095_pt1 | contig 13386 bp, 11 predicted proteins | sample OliLakLV19P2IB_FD_148628 | JGI IMG/M metagenome (GOLD analysis project Ga0163150, IMG submission 148628) | Freshwater microbial mat bacterial communities from Lake Vanda, McMurdo Dry Valleys, Antarctica - Oligotrophic Lake LV.19.P2.IB | ecosystem: Environmental > Aquatic > Freshwater > Lake >...
CAAGTGGGCGGCAGGGAAGACTCACCTCGTGCAAACAGGCGACCTGCTTGACCGCGGCGCCGAGTCGCGGAAAGTGATGGATCTCATCATCAGCCTCGAGAAGCAAGCCTCGAAAGCCGGCGGCCGGGTCCACTCACTGCTCGGCAACCATGAAGCGATGAACGTATATGGCGACCTTCGCTATGCGGTGCCCGGCGAGTTTGCCGCGTTTAAGACGGGCGATTCCGCGGCGATTCGCGACGCCTTCTGGCAGGAGCAGGCGCCAAAGATATTCCCGAAACCGGACCAGGCCGCGCGGAAGGTTTGGGATGACGAACATCCGCTGGGCTGGCTCGAACACCGCTATGCGTTCGGCCCACAGGGCGAGTACGGCCGATGGATCCGGTCGAAGAAGGCCGTCATACGGATCGACGACACGCTCTTCCTGCACGGCGGCATCGGGCCGAAGTACGCCACGACTCCGATCGCGGAGCTCAACCGTGAGATTATCGAGCGGCTGAAAGACCTCTCGAAAATCAAAGACGGCGACATTGTGACGAGCGACGATGGACCGCTCTGGTATCGAGGCCTGGCCCAATCGGCGGACTCTGAAGATCACCTGAAGCAGGTGCTGGAAGCGAACGGCGTGAAGCGTATCGTGATCGGCCACACGCCGACCTCAGGCACGATCGAAAAGCGTTACGATGGCCGCGTGATCGTCGTCGACATTGGAATGGCGGCCGCTTTTGGCAGTCGGGGACGGGCATGCCTGGTGATCGAGCAGGGCAATATTTCGGTGATCAACCGTGGCCGGAGGCAGCCGCTGTAGCGGGCCCCGCTTTCTGGCGCGCGCGGCTCAGTAAGTGAAGGCTGCTAGCTACTTGGGCAGATAATCGTACAGCTTTTCCGTTCCTTCAAAGTGCTGCACGATCTTATCGCGCCGCGCCATCAGGCCTTTGATCTCCAGCGGCCGCACCCATTCTCCGATGGCCTGCTTCACCTCGGCCGCGGTCAGCGCCTTTATCCTCTGCAGCAGAACGCGATCGCACCGCTCCAGCGATTTCACCTCAAACAGGTCGGTCTTGTTGCGGAAAGCGCGGGAGTGGTCAATCATCCATAGCTTCCAGTCCTGGTCGTACACGATATTCTGCATGTTTCGATCGGTGTTGTAGATCAGTTGGTCGAACACCTTCATGATCTGGTACTGCCGCGCCCACTCGTCCTTGTTGGGGGCGGTCACCTTCTTCTTCAAGCGCTCGGCCTCGTCCATCTGAACGTTATCCACCCACCAGGTGAATGATGCCCGCGACCCTTGGAACGACCGTTCCACCGATGGCGGAACCATGTGATCGAGGCCGAGAATGCGCGCCAGTTTGTAGGCGGCGATGTTGAAGCGGTAGGTATCGCGAAACCCGATCTCAGTTCCTCGAGTACCTTCGAAGCGCGCCTTCTCCTCATCGATGCGCTGAACGCTGGCCTGGTGATTGAGATTTCCGAACGAAAGCGAGACCCGAGAAGTGGCTGTAATCCCTTTCTTCGCCACCTGAGCGGTTTTGACGACGCCGGTCCGAAGAAATTCTTCCTTCTGTTCGCAGGTGAGGTAGGCAGTGGAGTCGCCCCACAGGGGCAGCATCGCAGCCGAAAGAATGAAAATGGGAACGCGGCCTAACATGTGGGAGGATTCTAACACTTCCTTCAGTCCGCGCCTAGGGGGGGCCTTTGAAGCAACCCCTCAAGCACGAACGGCGAGCAGAGATCCCCAGTGAACGCCGGCGCCGAACGCCGCGAAGCATACGGTCTGTCCAGGCAGCTCCGCCTCCGCCGCCGCGATCAACATTGACGCCGATGACGTGTTGCCGCGCATCCGAATATTCGAGATGAAGCGTTCCGGCGCCACTCCCAACGACTTGGCAATGCGCAGGATCAGGTTTTGATTCGCCTGATGGGGGATGTAGTGATCCACATGATCGGCGGTCATTTTGTTGCGCGCGAGCACTTCCTGCACAACCGCGGGAAACTTCCGCGCCGCCTGTAAGATCACCTGCACGCCCTGCATCTCGAGAGGCCCATTCCATGGCAACTGGAGAATCGAAGCGCCCGCGCCCTCGGAGTGGAGCACGCTGTCGACGACGCGCCATTCACCGGGATCGGAGCCGATCAGGCAGGCGCCGGCGCCGTCGCCGAATAACATTCCAGTGGACGGGTCCATCGAATTCAGATCGATCACAGCCGACATACGCTCGGCGCCGATTACCAGAATTCGTGGATAAGCCTCTGTTAACCGCGAGGCCAGCGACATCCCGAACAGTGAGCCGGCGGAGGCAAGCGGGAGATCGATGGCGGGAATGCCGGCGGCGCCGATGCGGTCGGCGACTGCCGAAGCGGGGCCGGGAAATCGGCGCTCCGTAGTTCCCGAGGCCACCATCACCATCGAGATCGTCGACGGACTCACGCCGGCCCGGCGCAGGCAATCCTCAGCGGCGTGAACCGCGAGATCAGCCACCGTTTCACCCGGCGCGCACCAGCGGCGTTCGTCAATGCCCGACATGTCGGCAATCCACGATGCCGGCTTGCCGATGCGCGCGGCAAGTTCTTCGTTGGTGACTACACGTTCAGGAAGCCACGCCCCGAACCCTTGGATGTAGGCCATGATCAGGCGCCGTGATCTTGCAGGTATGTCTCGATACGCTCGATGGAATCGAACTTCCGCGGACTCACGTCGCTGTCCGGAATGCGGATTCCGAAGGATTTCTCGAGCCCCGCGACGACATCCGTCAACGCGAATGAATCCAAGACGCCCGCGTCAAATAGCGACTCACTGTCGCCGGGCAGAGAGTTCTTCCCCGTTACCGATTGAAGCACCTGCACCAACTTATCGTGCCTGCTCATTAGCAGCCTCCATACGAACCTGAACAAAACGGTCGTAGACACCCAACAGGTCGTTGAGAAGTGTACGGCCAAGTAACTGATACCCTGCAGTGGTCATGTGGATGTAGTCGCCCTGCGCATATCCGGCCGACACCCACGTGCGGATGGAACCCGGCCCTCCCATTCGTCCGCGCCAATCCCAAAATGCCGCACCGGTTTCCGTGGCCACTTGCCGCTGCAACTCGATCAGCTGCGTCAGGGCGGCCTGCGACCGCACACGGCAATCCGGCGGACCCACCATCAACAGCGTCGCGGCGGGCGCCAGACGGCGAAGTTCCGCGATCACTGCGCGTAATGACTCGAGGTAAGTCCGCGGGTCGAAGCGCGGACTATGCGCCTCGTTGGTTCCATAGGCGATGACGATCAACGCCGGATCGCGGCTCGCCATTTGCGCACCGAGCAGCGGCTCAGCCCACTCGCCGATCATACTCGCATGCGCGCCGTTGATGCCCATCGTCTCCCACGTGACGCCTGCTTTCTGTTGAAGCACCACGCCGAGAACTCGAACCGGCCGCGCCGAGGTTGTGCGAATCGCAATTCGCTGCGCGCCGGGAGCGACTTCGAGTTTCGCGCTCACGGGACCCAGCTCGCCCTCCGTTGAAATCTGCCCGGTCTCGACGCCGTTCACCTCGACCGCGAACGATCCGCCGGCCGGCTGCCGCAAAAACCACAGTTCGCCTTCTTCGCCATAGCCGTTCAGCGTGATGGTTTCACCAGCGCGGTTGGCCTGGAGGCTGATGCCGCCCAGTCCATGCATGCCGTCTCCGCGGTTGCGAGTGGTGCCCTCCGTGACCCAGCCTTTCGAACTGGTCGCCTGAAGATCATAACGGCGATAACCGCGGAATGGATGTCCCGGCATCGCAAATCCCGCGCCGCCATTACCGAATCGGCCTTGGAGCCCCTCTCGCATGACGCTCGCCCAATCGTCGGAGGCCGTGTGCGAATCGCCGTAGTGCAGCACGTGGACGCCGGCGGGTTCACGCTGAAGGCGGTGCAGCCGTTCCAGGAATGGAATGAGGGCGCCCGGATTCTCGAACGCCTGTTCGAGTGCTACCAAGCGGGTGCTGATCTCGGATACCGAGGCTGTGCGCACCGCTGCGGTGACGTACGGCGCACGCCGGACGACGCGACGGCGGCCCGTTCTTCCGCGCTTTGAATTGACCGCTGGCTTAGCGGCCGGCTTCCTCGCGCCCACCTTCTTAAGGACGGTCTTCTTCTTCGATGCCGCTGTCCTCGTGCTCGCCTTGCGCGCTGGTTTCTTCTTTGCAACAACCGCGCCGTCGACGGTGCCGATGCAAAACGTCAACGCGAGTGCGCACGCGGTACGCATGACAACACGCCGCATCATCGGCTGTGCGCAGCCTTCCATTGCACATAGCCTGCGTACAAAGCCTGGTCGAACAGTTCCCCGACCTTCTCGGCGCCGGCGGGCATTGGATGCAGGAAGTCGGCCGAAACCAGCCGCGGTTTGGCAGCGTACCACCGCGCCATGGTGCCTGAACCTCCCATCGCTTCGTATGTATTAAAAAACGCCACTCCGGTCTCGCCCGCTATCTGCTGCTGAATTTTCACCACGCGTTGCAGAGCAGGAAGCGTGACGATCTCACCACCCATTTGACGCGTTCCGCGATCCATTGGGCTCATTACAAGAATAGAGGATTTTGGCGCAGCTCCTCGAACCCGGTCAATCAACTCCCGCAATTCGCTTGCGTAAACGCCGTCGACGTATTTCGGAAAGTCGCTCTCGTTGGAGCCGTAGTTGATGACAATCAGGTCAGGCGATTGATGCTCGATCTGCTGTTTCCAGTGCGACGGCTCAAAGAACCGCAACAGCGTCTGCGCGCCCGCGCCGTTTAATCCGAGGCTGGAATAAACCACGCCGGGCGATTCCTTTTCGGCCCACAGCCCGAACAGCCGTACCGATCCGCGTATCACTTCCACTCGAACCGTATTTGCATCCGGCGGTAGTATCGCAGTCGCGAACGCCGCTGATTCGCGCTCGCCTTCGGTCTCCACCATCAGCAGTGAACGGCCGTCCGTAGTCTCGAGCGCGAAGGCGCCTCCACCCGGACGGCGCAGATACTGCACTTCGATCCGGCGATGGCCGCGCCCCCCAAACTCGATGGTGGAGACAGCGCCGGCGCTGCCGCGAAACGAGACTCCGCCCAAGCCGTGCAGCCTGTCGCGCGCACGGTCGCCCTGGCTTGCCGGTTCATCGCGCCACTCCTTGGCGTGGATCGCGACGCCGCGGTGCATGTACCAGGCCCATGGCTTATCCACGAGAACGAATCCGTGGCCGCCATCGCCGAAGCGCCGTTGCAGGAGCCGGCGGACATCGGCCGTCACAAGGTCGCCCGTCGTAGGCGAGTCGCCATAGTGCAGCACGCGGACGCGCGCACCCGGCTCACGGGTCTCGCATCGCAGCAGCCCTTCGTAAAATATCGACATGGCGCCGGTGGGGTCGCTCAGGCGGGGGCCGGGAGCCAACTGCGGCATCACCACATTCACCAGCGGAACCTTGCCGACTTTCGCTGGCTGAGGTGGCGGAATCCATCGCGGCGGGATCGAATTGGGCAGACGTACCAACCCGGCCAGATCGCCCGCGCCAGGCGAACGGACCCACTCGAACCAAGGGACGTTATGCAGCCCTGCCATCACGGCCGCAAACACGACTAGCGCTGTCAGAGTTTTTCTCGGCATCGCTAGAACCGCTGGTACACGAACGGCGCCGAGCCCGTGGCGGCTACGTATTGAATGCCGACTGTCAGCACGGCCAGCGCCAGAGCCTGGACCAACGCGGGAGCCGTTTCAAATCGCGCTTGCAAGGTCTTATAGAAGTCGATCGGCAGGTAATGCAGCACAGCCGCCACCGCCAGCACCATCATGAAACCCGGCGTCACATTACCGGCGCCCATGTCGAGTGAGGCGATGCGCCGCAGAACGTGCAGCGCTTCTTCGAGGCTTGAGGCGCGGAAGAAAATCCAGGCCAGCACGACAAAGTGGAACGTCGCGATACGAGCCGTGAGCCTGCCCGCGAGCGTGCCTTCGCGGCCGCGATTTCCGCGCCACGCCTGCCATCCACGCACAACCGCCAGCGCGACACCGTGCAAGCCGCCCCAGACCACGAAGGTCCACGTCATCCCATGCCATAGGCCGCCGAGCAGCATCGTGACGATCAGATTCACGTACGGCATGACGCGGTTCCGCTTGCCGGGCAGCGAATAGAACAGGTAGTCGCGCAGCCAGTTGGATAACGAGATGTGCCACCGGCGCCAGAAGTCCGCGATGTTCAATGCCTGGTAGGGCCGGTTGAAGTTCGCCGGCAGTTTGATGCCGAGCAGCAGCGCGCTGCCGAGGGCGATATCGGTATAGCCGGAGAAGTCGTAGTAGAGCTGGAACGCGTAGCCATAGGCTGCGAGTAGCGTCTCGGCGGCGGAGTATAGATCGGGCGTGTCGAACACGCGGTTCACCAGGTTCTCCGCGATGTAGTCGGCGATGAGAAACTTCTTCGCCATCCCGAGGCCGATGAGGAACAGCGCGCGGCCGCCGTCGGAATCCGCGAGGGGCTGCTTCAGCCGGTTCCACTGAGGCGCGAGCGCCGCCACTCGTGTGATGGGGCCGGCGAGCGTGGTGGGAAAGAAAGCCACCGACGCGAGGTATTCAGCGAACGACGCCACTGGCTTGATATCCCGCCGGTAGATATCCAGTGTGTACGTCATGGCCTGGAATCCGTAGAAGGACAGGCCCAACGGGAGCAGCCACGGGGCCGCTACTTCGGGGAGCTTGGTTGAAAATATCAACCCGAGATTGAGCCCTACGCTGATCGCCACCAGCAGACGTCTCGAGGCCGGCGATTCACTCCCGTGTAGCGCGCGACCGATCAAATAGTCGATGGCGGCGCACACTGGAATCAGCGGCAGATACCACCACGACCATCGCAGATAGAAGAAGCAATTCGCGATGATCGCGAGTGTAAGCAAGGCGCCTCGCCGGGGCGCGGCTAGCCACCAGGCTGCAAAGAATAGCCCGAGGAAAATCAGGTACTGCGGTGAAGTAACCAGCATCGGCGCGTAACAGCCCAGGGTTGGCGTTGGGATTCAGCACTATTGTACTGCGCTCACCGAGTGTAAGAGTTGTACATCCGGCTAAGCTAATTGCCGCATCGCCGATTTCGCCGAACTTCAGGATGCGGCAGGCGATCGCGAACTCTCTAAATATACGCATTGGCGTGTGCCAGTGGCTCCGGAATACCTGATTCTGAGCCACCTTCGACACGCCTCCCCGTGCGCCGGTGACTCTTAAGGAACACGCGCACAACGGACTCGCTTCCGGCGGCTAAGTCCGCTGAGTTCCTGCTTCGCTTGGCGCCGCCGAAGCGGCCTGTGCGCTTTTAATGAACACGCGCACAACGGACTCGCTTCCGGCGGCTAAGTCCGCTGAGTTCCTGCTTCGCTTGGCGCCGCCAAAGCGGCCTGTGCGCTATGACGCACTATGATTGGCGCAGCGGGACGGGCGAGCGCAATCTCCGACCCGACCGACCGGCCTGTGGCCAATCGAAATATAAGAGCTGTGGCGGATGCTCAAGGCTCGCGTTTCGGGTCGCGAGGGACCTTTCGACGTCGCTTGATTGTGGGGTCGGAGCATCCACGACATTCGCGCCGTGCGCCGGTTTTTCGACAGATGAATCCTCGTGGTAAGCCGCTGCATCTAAGTGATTCACCTTAGTTTTCCACAGCCGGCCTCTCAAAACCCCGCAACGCCTGTGCACCGATTCCGAGTGACCCATCGCATGCACAATCACACGCCGAGTTATACACAAGTTCATGTGTTCGTAACAGTATCTCCGCAGGGCACTTGCAGAGATTCCCACTTTTCCACAGCCCCTACTAATTCGGTACTTTCTTTGAATATCTTTATACATGAATAGCAGAGAAGGGGCGGCGCACCCCCCGGTGAGGGCCTTTTTTCGATAAGCTAATCCCGTTGAATACGATCAAGCTAGCTCTCACCCTCGCCCTCCCGGCACTCGCTTCCGCGCAACTCTCAAATACCGGAAGGCTGACGTTCGAAAACCGCTGCGGAGTGTGCCACGGCGCCGATGCGAACGGCGGCGAACTCGGTCCCGCCATCTCCAACCGCATCTCGCGTTTCCGCGACCCCGCCTTGTTCGCGCTGATTCGCGAGGGTCTGCCCGCGCGGGGTATGCCCGGCACTCAACTCGCGGCTACTCAGATGACGGCGCTGGTGCGGTTCCTACGCACGCTGAAGCCGCCGGCTGCCGGGGTCCCGGAGCGCGCGAGCGTCAATCTGACGGACGGGTCCACACTGGCCGGGTTGCTGATCAACCGGAGCCTGGAAGATATGCAACTGCGCAGCGCGGATGGCCGCGTCCACCTGCTGAGAAAATCGGGCGACCGCTACCGCGAGGTCACGTCCCAAGCTGACTGGACCACCTACAACGGCCAACTCAATGGCAATCGCTACACCACCCTCGATCAGATCAACAAGGACACGGTGACCCGTCTTGCGCCTCGATGGACGTTCACGCTTCCCAACACGTCGGGATTGCAGGTGACGCCCGTGGTGGCCGGCGGGATGATGTACGTGACCAGCGGCAACCAGTGTTACGCGCTCGATGCCGGATCGGGCCGGCAGATCTGGCACTTCCAGCGGCCTCGCACCCGCAATCTGATCGGCAACGCGGCCGGCGGCGTCAATCGTGGTGTTGCCGTAGCGGGCGATCGTCTCTTCATGGTCACCGATCATGCCCATCTGCTCTCGCTGAATCGTTACACGGGCGACGTCCTGTGGGACATCGAAATGGCCGACTGGAAGCAGAACTATAACGCGACGTCGGCACCGCTCCCGGTCGGCAATCTCATCATCTCCGGAACCGCCGGCGGCGAAGAGGGCGTGCGCGGATTCGTCGCCGCCTACGATCAAGCCACCGGCAAAGAAGTCTGGCGCTTCTGGACCGTTCCCAAAGCTGGTGAACCTGGATCGGAGACCTGGAAGGGTGGCGGCATCGAACACGGCGGCGCCGCTACGTGGTTTACGGGCACGTATGATCCCGAGCTCGACACCGTCTTCTGGCCCACCGGCAATCCCGGCGCCGACTACTACGGCGACAATCGCATCGGCGACAATCTGTACTCCGATTCCATCCTTGCGTTGAATGCCAAGACCGGCAAACTGAAATGGTATTACCAGTTCACGCCGCATGATCTGTGGGACTGGGACGCCACTGAGACGCCCGTCCTGGTGGATGCGAAATGGAAAGGTGAAGCTCGCAAGCTGCTTCTGCACGCGAATCGAAACGGATTCTTTTATGTGTTCGACCGGACCGATGGCAAGCTGCTTCTCGCCCAGCAGTACGTAGACAAGGTGACGTGGGCCAAGGGCATCGGCGCCGATGGACGGCCCATCAAGAACCCCAATATGGAACCGAGTGCGGCGGGCACAAAAGTTTGCCCGTCGCAGGATGGAGCGAGCAATTGGTTCTCACCCTCCTACAATCCGGCGACCGGACTCTACTACGTTCAGACGCTTGAGAAGTGCACCATCTACCTGAAGCGCGTCACCACATGGGAGGCTGGCCGGCCGCATCTTGGAGGATCCGCGCGCACGGTGCTGGATGAGAAGCCCGAAAAAATTTTGCGGGCACTCGATATCCAGACGGGCAAGCCGGCGTGGCAGCTTTCTCAACCCGGACCCGGTGTTTCATGGGGCGGCACGCTCTCCACTTCCACGGGCCTTGTGATTTTCGGCGAAGAGAGCGGCGCCCTGGCGGCAGCCGACGCCGTCACTGGAAAATTGCTGTGGAGCTTCCAGACCAGTCAGCTTTGGAAGGCCTCGCCCATGACGTATGTGTTCGATGGAAAGCAGCACATCGGCGTCGCCGCGGGCTCGACGATCATGTCGTTCGCGCTGGTGCCGTAGAATGGCCGATCCCCACGCACTCCTGATTTCGGACATAATGTCTGCGTTCACCGCAAATGGAATAGGAGCCCAATCGTGACACTCAGCCGACGCCGATGGATGCAGCTAGCCGTCGCACTTCCAGCCGGAACGCTCTTCAGCCGCTATCGAATGCTCGCCGCACCTAATGTCGGCAAGGTGAAGATCACGAGCATTCGCGCGCTCCAGATCCAGGGCATCGCGGGCAACTGCCTCATCCGCATCGATACCGATGCCGGCCTGACGGGTTATGGCGAGGCTGGTTCAACGGGCCCTATGGCGCGGGCCCGCATCGAAACGATGAAGCAGCACCTGATCGGGAAGGATCCGCTGGCCATCGAGGTCCACTTCCACAACCTCACGACGTTGATGCACACCTACATGGCGCACATTCCCACCATCAGCGGCATCGACATCGCGCTCTGGGATCTCGCGGGCAAGATCACGGGCCTGCCGATCTCAACGCTGCTCGGCGGTCCATACCGCGAGGCGATTTCGATGTACTCGCATGGCGTCGGAATGAACATGCTCGACAAAGGCTCATGCCGCGCGTTCGCGGATCGCGTGAAGACGATGCCGGAGGGATTCACCGCGTTCAAGTGCGACATCCACAATCCGCTGGGAGTGCCGTCGGGCCGCTACGCCAACACTCTCGATACCGCGCAATTGCGGATCGTGGCGCGGGCTTACGCCAACGCCCGTGAAGCGCTCGGTGATGATATCGACGTCGCGGTTCACTGTCACAACGAACTCGATCTGCCGAGTTCCACCGGCGTCGCGCGCGCCGTGGAGCCGATCAATCCGCTGTTCATGGAAGACCCCATGAATCCCTCCTACTCGGAGGCATGGGCAGCCTTGCGCCGCTCCACGCGCATCCCGCTCATGACCGGTGAAAAGCTGGAACTGGTGCGCGGCTTCAAGCCCTTCCTCGACACAAGTTCCGTGGATATCATTCACCCCGACCTCGCCTTCGCGGGCGGCTTCACCGGCGTCCGCAAGATTGCCGACTATGCGGCGCTCACCCGTACGCCGCTCGCGCTGCACAACGTCGGCTCACTCGTGCTCACCTTCGCCAACGCCCACTTTGGGTCGGCCATTCAGAACTTCTTCAGGTCGGAAAGTGCACTCGGCAGGCCCACGCGCTACATCGAAGGCATGACCACCAGCACGCCCCCGGAAGTTCGCAAGGGCCTGTTGAAGGTCCCCACCGCGCCGGGCCTCGGTCTTGACATCAACCCCGATTTCATCAAGAAGAATCTGGCGCCCGGCGAAGAGTATTGGGGTTAGCATTCGGGCGCCGCTCTATTGCTCTTGAATGAGGTAGACGCCGAAGGTTCAAGCCGAGACAGTCCGCTCAGGTAGCCATGGGTGATGATGCGGTGGAAGCTGTGGTACACCAAGACAAGCAGATCGCCGACGAGTTTGGTGTGCACGCCATCGCCATCGGGCTTTAGCCGAACGGGAGTCGATGTGGGCCGGGAGACCATCAAACGCGGACCGCGCAAGCGCAGCATCGCCGGCAAGGATTTCCATCTGGACGAAGAGATCCGTTACATTCAGCGCTGGGCCGCTGAATACGATGGGCGATTGGTTGCCGTCGGCCCGTTGGTTTTGTTCTCCACCGATACCGGCGATGCGTGGTTGCTCGATCCCGCCGACCTGCTGGCAGTTCGTTTGGCTCGGGATGGCCAACCTGAGGATATTTACTTCGAGGAAACCGATGCTCGCTTTGCCATTGAATGGAGGGGTAACTATCGGATCGACGGTGCTGCCTTCACCTATAACGATAACGATACAGGCCGCGTGCTCACGATCCTTGGTTACCCCACCGTGCGCCTCGCGCAACTCATCTCGGAGCATTTCAAATAGGTCTGGCTAAAATTCGTAACGCAGAGCGAACGGCATCCCGCGCGGTGACGTAGCCGTCGTGGAGAATTCCCCGAAGGTCGCCGCCCCTGAAAGATTCAGACTCGGCGTCGAGAACGTCACCTGGTTAAATACGTTGAACGCCTCCGCCCTCAACTGAAGCCGGTGACGGTTATCGGCCGGTCCCCAGGGCAGCATAGAGAACTTGGCCGCCGCCAGTAAGGATAAGGATTGGGTACAGCGACGTCAATCGGCTTTGACAATCGGCGACCTTGTGCGAGCATGCTATTCGCTCGCCGCGCCAACACTCTCCGGCGTCGTATCCCGCTCCAATGTCCGGTCGCGCTGGAGCCATCGGGCTACCAGCCATGTGCCAAGCGCCCAGACCGCGCCGGCCGTCCATCCGGCCAGAACGTCGGTGGGCCAGTGCACCCCCAGATAAACACGCGTAACGCCCACCAACCCGGTCAGTATCACCGCGAGCAGCAGCACGTACGCCTTCAACCGCCGCTTCTGTTGCGACCGCGCCAGGAGCGCCCCCAGCGATAGATACGTGATCGCCGACAGCATCGAGTGCCCGCTCGGAAAGCTCTTTGTGGAGACCACTGTCGCGTGCGGCACGATATCCGGGCGCGCCCGGTCGATCGCCAGTTTCAATAGACTGCTCGCGATCGCACCGCTCGACACGGAGCAGAAAAGGAACACGGCCATCCGCCGCCTCCCGTTCAACGCGAGAAACCCCGTCGTGATCAACACCAACGACCCCAGCACCGTGATGCCGCCCAAAGCTGTAATGTCGCGTGCGGCTTCTTGGAAAGCGATTGAACCGCGCGGCGCATGGTCATCCGGCTTCCTCATTGCCAGCAGGATCTTCTCGTCTATCGATTTGGTCTCGCCCTCCCTCACTTCACTGGCGAGCAGCGCGAAAATCCAAACTCCACCCGCGACGCCCACGATCGCCAGCAAGACCGTCAGTTCGTGACCGCCTACCCAAGTCAGAAGGCGCATCACCCAACCGCGTCGCTCGTTTGGCATCCCCCTATCTTCCCCTACGACTGGTCGCCGACTTGCTCTCAACATTCGGTTATGAACTCGACGCCCGAGATCCTGTCGTTTTTCAAAGAGTCAGATTCCAACCTGGGTATCTTTTACCCGACTCACTACATCCTTGTTACCTTTCCAAATGAAAGCTCGCCCGGCGAAGCTGAAAAAGCGCTCCGCGAAACGGGAGTGTCGAGTGAGCAAATCCTCATCCTCAAAGGCGATGAGATGGCCCGGTTTCTGGAGGAGCATCGCGCCCAGGCGGGCGTGGGCGGAAAGATGATGACCGGTGTTTCCCGGTTTCTCGGCGACGACGCTACCTTCGTCGATGACGACATTGAACGCGGGCGCAAGGGCTTCGGGTTCCTGTTCGTGTACTGCGCAACCTCTGAAGATTCCCAACGGCTTCGCACTGTTCTTCTCCCTTATCAGCCGCACGCAATGCACTGGTACATGAACGAAGGCATTCAAGAACTCTCCTGAGTCCCCCGCCCGTCTCGGCGAATGTGATAGATCTAACTTGGCGCGAAGGCCGGTTCAAACATTTGCGGAGGTGGATCCTTGACCAACTTCAAAGCTTCGCGGCGGAATTTTACGACCGCATTGATCGCCGCA
>Ga0163150_10007097_pt1 | contig 13384 bp, 14 predicted proteins | sample OliLakLV19P2IB_FD_148628 | JGI IMG/M metagenome (GOLD analysis project Ga0163150, IMG submission 148628) | Freshwater microbial mat bacterial communities from Lake Vanda, McMurdo Dry Valleys, Antarctica - Oligotrophic Lake LV.19.P2.IB | ecosystem: Environmental > Aquatic > Freshwater > Lake >...
TCACCGTAGCGCCCGGCCCCTTCGGCACCGGCATCGACTCGCCGGTGAGCATCGACTCGTCGACCAGGGATTCACCGGTCTCCACCGTGCCGTCGACCGGAATCTTGTTGCCCGGCCGAATCACGACGACCTCCCCCGCTACCACTTCCGCCGTTGGCACTTCCGCCTCGGCGCCGTTACGAAACACGGTCGCCATCGCCGGAGTGAGATTCATCAACGCCTTGATGGCGGACGACGCACCCGCCCGCGCACGCATTTCCAGCCAGTGGCCAAGCAGGATGAAGACCAGCAGGACGGCCACCGCTTCATAGAACTGCCCGCCGCCCTTGAAGATGAAGGTGGCGCCGACGCTGAAGAGATATCCGGTCCCGACGCTCAGCACCACCAGTGCCGCCATGCCTAGCGTGCCCTTCCTGACTGCGCGCCAGGCGGAGATAAAGAACGGCCAGCTCGGATAGACGATGGCGAGCGTGGCAAAACCGAATAACCAGACGTTGAGATCGAGGCCAAAGGGCGGCGCGGGCGCAGTAAACATCCCCATCGGCGAGTAGACAAAGAGGGGAACCGTGAAGATCAGGCAGATCAAGAAACGGTTGCGCATGTCGCGGACCATGGCGTCCAGGTCCTTGCCGCTGTGGCCCATCTCATGCGCCATATCCGCCGACATGGCGGGCTGCGCGCCTGGTGCTGCGTGGCCTTCGGCCATAACGCTCGTTTTCATGCGATGCCCGTCGTTTTCGATACCGGCAAATGGCCCTCGTCTCGAGTTTTCGTCTCGACACCGGCAGCCACGGGTTCGGCCAGAGCGTCCGTCGTTCGCATGTGTGGATTCTCCAGTTTGGTATTCGCGCGCTGCATACCCGCGCGAGGGACTCATCTCCCAACCATCCTAGAGGCTTGGTCGAACGAGGAGTGTGCTGTTCGGGACACTAGATGCGGGCGCTCGTGGCGGCGCCGAGGACCGATTAGAACCATGCGCGCACACCGAGCACCAGGCGCGTGCTGCCCGATTCGCGTCCGGCGGACTTCGCCAGATCGGCGGTGCCGGCAAACTTCTGCTGCCACGTGACACCCACGTAGGGTGCGACCTCGCGGCGGATCTCGTATCGAAGGCGGAGGCCCGCTTCCACCGTGCTGAACCCTGCACCGATCCCCCGCAGCGGGTCGGACTTGCCATACAGTTCCAACTCGGCCAGCGGCTGCGCGATGAGACGGTTCGTCAACAGCAGCTCGTACTCGATTTCGAAGCGCGCATGTGTGCGTCCGTCGGCACCGAAATATCCGGTCGCCTCGATTTCAAACCAGTAGGGCGCCAGCCCCTGGATGCCAATGGCGGCCCACGTCGCGGCCGGACCGGGACGCACATCCTGTCGGATTCCCGCAACCACATCCCACCATCGTGAGATCGCCCGCCCGTAGAGAACATGTGCGGTCGCCTGCTCCACCCCGCCTTCGCCAGCCTCACCTTCCGTACGAAACCACAGCCGGTTGACATCGCCTCCGAGCCAACCCTTGTTATCCCAGTCGAGGCGGCCGCCCTCTCCAGCCTGCCATTCGAGCTGATCGAACAGCACAAACAGATTCATCGCCCCGTCGTGAACCGCATGCCCTTCCACATCCGGAAATGCCGCCGCACGATCGGCATCCGCGACAGGGGGAATCGGCGTCGGAGACTCAGCCGGTTTTGCCGTCTCGGGCTTGTGAGCGGCGTGATCGGTCTGTCCTGCCGGCGCGGCCTGCGCGCCGGCGACGGCCGGAGTCAATCCGAGCACCATCGCGGCGTACAGCACCAGTCGTCGCCCGCTCATTCCTCCACTCTCACTTCGCGAAACATGCCTGCTTCCATGTGGAAGAGCAAATGGCAGTGATAGGCCCATCGGCCAAGCGCGTCGGCCCTGACTCGATAGCTCCGCTTTGTTCCCGGTGGCATATCAACCGTGTGCTTTCTGACCTGAAACCCGCCTTCATCGTTCTCGATGTCGCTCCACATGCCGTGCAGGTGGATCGGATGCGACATCATCGAGTCATTGACCAGCACGATCCGCAGCCGCTCTCCGTAGGTCAGACGCAACGGTTCGGCATCCGAAAACTTGACGCCGTTGAAGGACCACGCGAACCGCTCCATGTGGCCGGTCAGATGGAGCTCAATCGTTCTCGACGGCTCGCGGCCGTCCGGATCGTCGAACACGCTGCGCAGATCGGCGTACGTCAGCACGCGACGGCCGTTGTCGCGAAGGCCGATCCCGGGATCGTCCAACCGCGAGGTCGGGCTCATCGCCTGCATGTCCACGAGCGGGTTGCCCTCCTCGCTGGCCGGGTGCATCTGCATGTCCCCGCCGCCCATCGCCGACATGTCGTGGCCCCCCGATGCCGGGACGGCGGGTGTCGATGGCGCCGGCATGTTGTGGCCGGCGTGGGGATCGGGCACCGCGGGTTTCTCAGGCGCGGTGTGTCCCGCGTGCGGGTCATCCGCGGGCTTCATCGTGCTCCTGTCGTCACCCATGCCACCGTGTCCCATGTCCGCCATGGTCAGCAGGGCACGCGGATCGGGGGACGGGACGTCTGCGCGCACGTCAGCGCGTACCGCCAGCGTGCCGGCCGCATACCCCGTGCGATCCATCGACTGCGCGAAGATGGTGTAGGCATCCTGGCCCGACGGTTCAACAATGACGTCGAGGGTTTCGGCCACCGCCATCCGGAACTCATCCACCGACACGGGGTGCACCAATTGGCCATCTGCCGCCACGACCGTCATCTTTAATCCCGGAATGCGAATGTCGAAATACGACATCGCCGACCCGTTGATGAAGCGCAGTCGCACGCGCTCGCCGGGCGTGAACAGCCCCGTCCAGTTCGCCGCCGGCGACTGTCCGTTCATGAGGTACGTGTAGGTCTCGCCGCCGACGTCGGCCAGGTCGGTGGGGTTCATCCGCATTTCGCCCCACATCTTCCTGTCCGCCAGGGTCCGCTTCACGCCCATCTCACGGACGTCGCGCATGAAGTCGCCCACCGTGCGCTGGTGGACGTTGTAATAGTCCGATTGCTTCTTCAGCTTTCCGAAGACGCGCTCCGGTTTCTCGTCGGTCCAGTCCGACAGGAGGATGACGTGCTCGCGGTCAGATGTGACTGGCGAGGGTTCCCGCGGTTCGATGACGAGGGCGCCGTACACGCCGCGCTGTTCCTGGAAACCCGAGTGGCTGTGGTACCAATACGTCCCGCCCTGCCTCACCTGAAACCGATAGAGATAGGCTTCGTTCGGGCGGATGCCGTGGAAGCTGAGGCCGGGCACACCGTCCATATTCGCCGGAAGCAGAATGCCGTGCCAGTGAATCGAGGCGTCTGCCTCGAGAGAGTTGCCGACACGGAGCGTCACGGTGTCACCCTCGCGCCAGCGCAGCGTCGGCGCCGGGAGGGAATGATTCACGGTGAACGCCGTGCGGGCGGCGCCGGTGATATTGACGGGCGTTTCACCGATCTGCAGATCGAACGAGGTGCCCGAGAGCTCCGTTGTGGGCTGGCGTGCGCCCTGCGCCCAGCCCGTGCCTGGCAGCCACCCGGCGCTGGCGGCGGCACCGCCGACGGCCAGCCCTTTCACGAATGCCCGACGAGTCGGATAGACCGGCGATCTCGGTACGCGTGCCATGTGCGTTGGTTCCCTTCTTAATGAGCGTGCGCCGGATCTGGTGTCGGTCCGAGGCTGCGAACGAAGTTCACGACGTCCCACGTCTGCCGTTCCGTCAGCTTCTGGTTCCTGCCGAACGCAGACATCGACGTTTTCGGAATGCCGTTCCTGATCACCATGAAGATTTCCCCGTCGCTCGGACCATGTTTCCAGGCCGCGTCGGCGAGATTCGACGGGCGGGGATTGAACTTCGGTGCCTGCATGCCGTCTCCGGCGGCCATCGGGCCGTGGCACGATGCGCAATGGGCGGCGAAGAGGTTTTGGCCGGCGGCGACGGATGCGACGTCCGGCTTTACAGGATTGCCTATCTTCGCCGCCTGGGCATGGGTGTGCATCCCCATATCGTGCCCCTGACGGGCCAGGACGGCGATCGACCCCAGTATGAGCGTGAGCAACATCGCTGACAGTGCTGCCTTGACCATGCCAATCCTCCCCCCGTAATGCGCTCGATCGATGCTACGTTGGTTTTCTCAGACCGGCGGCGCTCAGCGGGCTCATTAACGAATTTTAATTGTCTGTCGCGGGCCGGCGGGATATGGTCCAATATTCCTCACGATCCCCCGTCACCGTCTTGAAGGAGCGTCCGTCATGCGAAAGCACACACTCGCCTTCGGCGCAGCGCTGCTGCTGGTTGCCAGCGCCGCCTACGCGCACGTCAATCTCCAGCCTCGCGAATCGGCTCCCGGCGCGACCGTGACCTACACGATGCGTGTCCCGACCGAGGGGACTGTCACCACGACCGGCATCGAGCTTGAAATCCCCGACGCGATGACGATCGTCTCGGTGGACGGACCAGACGACGCCTACGAGGTGAAGAAAACGGGCGGCCGCATTGTCGCCATCGCGTGGAAAACCGAGATCCTGCCCAAGCAGTTCAAGACATTCACCTTCGTGGCGAAAAACCCGTCCGCCGCCTCGGAGATCTCATGGAAGGCCCATCAGCGATTCGCCGACGGAACGTCATACGACTGGGTGGAGCCGGCCGGCAGCAAGCGCCCTGCGGCACGGACGAACGTCGCCGTCGCGGCGGATAAGGCCGTGATGCCCGCCGATCACACCAAACACTGACGAACTGCCCCGTGCGCGTCCTGCTGGTCGAAGACGAGTCGAAACTCGCGCACGTCATTGAGAAGGGCCTCGAGGAAGAGTCGTTCACCGTCGAGACTGTGCGCGACGGCGAGCAGGCGTTGGAACGCGCCCGGCAGACCGTCTACGATCTGATCATTCTCGACGTGATGCTCCCGGGCATCGACGGGTTGGCGGTGTGCCGGGAGTTGCGGGCGGGCGGGAACCTGACGCCCATCCTCATCCTGTCGGCGCGCGGCATGGTCGAAGACAGGGTCAGAGGCCTCGAAGTCGGCGCCGATGACTATCTGACCAAGCCGTTCGCGTTCTCGGAGCTCAGCGCCCGCATCCGCGCGATCCTCCGCCGACGGCAGCCGGCCGACCTGCTCCTGCTTCGGGTCGGCGATCTCACGCTCGATCCCATCAGCCGCGTCGTCAAACGCGGCCATCGCCGGGTGGATCTGTCTCAGAAGGAATACGCACTGCTGGAATACCTGATGCGGCATGCCGGCCAGGTCGTGACCCGCGCGATGATCGCCGAGCGCGTGTGGGACTTCGATTTCGACCGGCTGACGAACGTGATCGATGTCTACGTCAACCATCTCAGAAACAAGATCGAGAACGGGCCCGAGCCTCGCCTGATTCATGCGGTGCGGGGCTCCGGCTACGTCATGCGCAACCCTGATGAAACCGGCTGAGACCCTACGCACCCGCCTCGCCTTGTGGTACGTCGGTGCGCTCACGCTCACGTTGTCGGCGTTCGCGCTGCTCCTCTACGGCTGGCTCGCCCAGACGCTGTATCGCCATCACGATGCCGAGCTCGAGGCCAGCGCGCTGCGGATCGCAGAGGTCCTGTCCTCGACATCGCTCGAACAGGAGCCCATCGCCCGTGTCCTTCGAAGCAGCGACGCCGTCCCGCGGATGCTCATGGTGCGGAACAGCCACGGAGATCTCCTCTATCGCAGCCCGCTCCTTCAGGTTGCCGAACCCACCATCGGGAGACACGAGGCACTTGTCCATGCCGCAGCGCACGCGCCGTCGGACCCCGAATTTTTTACCGTCACGCTCGAGCGGTCGGGACTTGTCCGTTTCATCTGCTCGCCCATCAAAGGCGTGGATGCCACCTATCTTCAGATTGGCAATCCACTGGGGGACGTGCCCACCACCCTCCACGCGGTCGCAACCGCATCGATCGTTCTCGTGCCTCTCATCGTCATCGTCACGAGCTTTGGCGGGTGGTTGATTGCGGGACGCGCCCTGGCGCCACTGTCCGCCATCGATGCCACGCTCCGCGACATTCAGGCTACGGATTTATCCCAGCGCGTCGAAGTGAATCCCGCCGATCGCGACCTGCACGCGCTGGTGCTCACGATCAACGGCCTCCTTGGCCGGCTCGAGCACGCCTTTGCCGATCTGCGCACGTTCGCGGCCGATGCCTCACATCAGTTGCAGACCCCGCTGGCCGTGATGAAAGGTACGATCGAACTGATGCGCCGGGATCGCGATTCCTCGCAGAAAGGGGCCCTGCTCGACGGCCTGGATCAGGAGGTCAACGACATGTCGACTGTCGTCTCCGACCTGCAGACGCTCAGCCTGGCCGATGCGGATACCCCGGTCGGCAGGCGTACCGAACTGGATTTTTCAGCGCTGTGCGGCGAGGTGCTGGAAGTGCTGGCCGCCCTGGCCGAGTCGAAAACCGTGCGGGTGCTGGGCGAGATTCGCCCCGGCATCCGTCTGACCGGTGATCCGGTAAAGCTGAGGCAGATCCTGCTGAATCTCGGCGACAACGCCATCAAGTACACGCCGGCAGGCGGCGTGGTGCGCTACGATCTCCGTCGCGAGGGCGCCTGGGCGCTTCTTGCGGTGAGCGACACCGGCCCTGGTATCGACAGGCAGGACATCCCGCGGATCTTCGATCGGTTCTATCGGGCCGCTTCGGGGCGTGAGTCGATCCACGGCGTCGGATTGGGTCTGGCCATCGTCAAACGCTTCGTCGAGGTACACGACGGACAGGTCAACGTGACAAGTGCGCCAGGCGAGGGAACGCGGTTCACCGTTCGACTGCCCGTGTGAGGTGCGTCGAATAGAATCACCGAACCGACTTCCAGGAGCCACCGTGTATCGATGGACGAGAGATCTGCACCTCTATTTCGGGCTGTTCATCAGCCCGTTCATTCTGCTGTTCGCCGCGAGCGTGTTTTACCTGAACCACGCGAAGCTGATTGTCGGATCTCAGCCGGCCGAGACCTACGCGGACCTGCGCATCCCACAGGGCTTCGACCGGCTGAAGGGTCTCGAAGCGGTCGAACGGGCGCGTGAGATCCTGCCGCAGGTGGAGGCCGCCGGAGAGATCGGCTTTCTCCGGTATGTCTCCAGTACTCGCCACCTGATCTTTCCGGTCTCAAGAGCCGGCGTCGAAGCCATGGTTGACGTCGATCTCGAGGCCCGCTCCGCGACCGTGACGCGCCGGACGCCGAGCCTGTGGGAATCGCTCGCCTACCTCCACAAGATGCCGGGCCCCCATAACATCGCCATCCGCGGCAACTGGATGGGCACGCGCGTGTGGCGCTGGTTCGCCGACGCGACCATTTATCTGCTGCTCTTCATTTCGATCAGCGGCCTCTATCTCTGGTGGGCGATCAAAGCCGAGCGGCGAATCGGCTTCGCGCTCCTCGCCGGGGGCGCCGTCACCTTCTTCGGGCTCATCTATGCCGTCATCCGTTAAGGTCCTCGACGTCTGGAATCGAAAGCTGCACTTCTATCTCGGACTCTACTTCCTCTTCTTTCTCTGGCTGTTCTCCCTCACCGGCCTGATGCTGAACCATCAGCAATGGTTTCGGGATATCTATCAGCGCGTCGAGACCAAGTACGACCTGGGGATCGAGGCGTCCTCGGGCGCCACCGATCTCGATCGGGCGCGCGATGTCATGCGCCAGTTGAACCTGCGCGGGGAGATCGACTTCCCCGCCGCGCAGCCGGTCGGGCATCTCGACTTCAACGTGAGCCGGCCGAACGGCTCCTCGCAGATCCGGGTGGACTGGAATGCCAAAGATGTCTACGTGCGGGAATTCAGGAACAGCGCGCTGCACGCCTTCCAGATTTTCCACACGTTCAGCGGCTCGCGGTTCAATCAGCCGGCGAGCCGGCGAGACTGGATCGTCACCAGTCTCTGGGTGTGGGCGATGGACGCCCTGGCGGCAGGGCTGATCGTCATGGTGCTCGGCAGCTACTACATGTGGTACCGGCTGAAGAAGCGGCGCGCGCTCGGCTTCGCGGTGCTCACGGGCGGGTTCCTCGCCTGCGCGCTGTTCCTTATATACTGAACGTAGGGCGGGTCTTGAACCAGTAGGGCGGGTCTTGAACTACAAGACCCGCCCCGCAATCCGAGGAGAAACTATGCATCGAAATATCGTGATCACGCTCGTCGTCTCGGCGTCCGCGTTGCTAGGCGTCGCCGCGGCTCAACAGAAGCCGGCCGGCCCGCTCGTGGAAGTCTTCAAGTCGCCGACCTGCGGATGCTGCTCGAAATGGGTCGAGCACATGCGCACGAACGGCTTTACGGTCCGCACGACCGATGTGAATGACCTCACGGAAATCAAAGCGTCGCGAGGGGTGCCCGACCAGGTCCAGTCGTGCCACACCTCCCTCGTCAACGGCTACGTCGTCGAGGGGCACGTCCCGGCGGCCGACGTGCACCGCCTGTTGAAAGAAAAGCCGGCGATTGCCGGCATTGCCGTGGGCGGCATGCCGGCCGGTTCGCCGGGGATGGAATTTCCGGGCACCAAGGCCCAGGCGTACAACGTGATGTCGTTCGACAAGGCCGGCAAGACGAGCGTGTTCGCCAAGCACTGATGCATGGAGCTATGGGCGCTGCTGGTTTCGTCGTTCCTCGCGGCAACCATCCTCCCACTCGCCTCTGAAATTCCGCTTGCCGTGGTGGTGCGCCGCCACGGCGACGTCCTCCTGCCGGTCGCGATCGCCACCCTTGGCAACTACCTCGGCGCCTGCACGACCTACGGCCTGGCTCGTGCGGCGGCCCGTCGGCTGACGGCATCGCCGGCGTCGAAATCTCCGCGCGCATTCGCCCTCTTCGAGCGCTATGGCGCGCCCGCCCTTCTGCTCTCGTGGGTCCCGATTATCGGTGACGCGATCGTGCTGCTCGCCGGCGCCGCCGGCGTGAAGTTTCTTCCCTTCTCAGCCTGGACCGTGATCGGAAAGGGCGCGCGATACGCCGCGGTGGCGTGGCTCGCGCTGAGGGTGTGAGCGTTTAGTCGATGCTGACCCGCCTCATTTTGATAAGTGAGGAATCGGCGGCCGCTCGGCTCGTCCATGCGACGAGTACCCCGCCGGCGCCAGACCGCACCATCACCGGATGCGATGACGTGTCGCTCGCGCTCAAGGCCTGCGGCGGCCGAAAGGCGCCAGTGCGCGACACGCGGGTGAACGACACCCGGCGCACGCCATCGGCCATTTCATCCCAGGTTATGGCGGCACCTCCATCCGGCGTCAGCACCATCTGCGGATGTCCGGGGTTGGTCACTCCGGCGGTCGGCACGCGGGCGCGCGGCGAGAACGTCTTGCCATCGCGCGAGGTCGCGTAGAAGAGCGCTTTTTGAGGCTCTCCCTGGCTGACGAGCGTCGCCCACGCGATATGGATCACGCCCGCGGCGTCAACGGCCAGGGTCGGCCCATCCTCGGGACAGCCGTTCAGCTCCCATTTGTCTTCGCTGACTCTGACGAGCGGATCGAAGTGACGCCCGCCGTCCGTCGATTTCGCAAAGGCCATATCGCGCATGCTTCCAGGGAAAATATGCCGCCACGCGGCGTACACACCGCCGCGCGAGTCAACCGCCACCGCAGTTTTGCAGCAGAAGCAGACGCCGCTGGCGATCAGGCTCTCGACCATGCGTCCATCGGGCCCGAGGGTGCCGTGGTACACGTCCTGCGGCGGCTGCCCTTTGTGCGCCATGCCGGTATGCGTGGTCGCCTCCGCGATTTTCTTTTCCGCGTCGCGGCCATCGAGCCACACGGAGTGGACGGCGCCGGCTGTGCCTGCGGTCAGCGATTCCCACCCCCTGGCACCGGAAAACGCCGGATCGTGCGTGTAGCGCGCAGGAGAGAACGTCCGGCCGCCGTCGGTGGACCGAGCCATCCGAATCGCGTCGCGGCGCGCGCGCTGCGGCCCTTCGTTTCTCTTCGACCAGAGAACGGTGAGCGTCCGTGCGGCGCCCGATCCGGTGATCACCACACGCGGAGGCTGCTCGCCGTTGGCGCTGACATCGCTGTCCTGATCGTTGACCCGCCGCGGCTCGGCGAACGTCGCGCCGCCATCATGACTTGTGGCCAGGTAGACGTTGACGCTGCCATCCTTCGTCGCCGTCCAGACGGCGGCGACCATCCGGCCGAGAACCGCCAGCGACGGCGTCGAGTTCACCGCTCCCGGCACACCGAGTGTTGCCGCCGGTGGAGTTGACTGAGCCGCGCGAACCGATGGACCGCCGATGCTGGCGGCGGCGATCACACCCACGCCAGCGGCTGCCGTAACCAGGGCGCGACGAATTCCGGTCGTCATTTTCATGGCTGCTCCATGTCCGCGTCAGGGGCCAGGGACTGTGCGCATGATAGTATCGAGTATTGGAGGACTTATGAAAAAACTGTCTATCATCGTCGCCGCTGCCGTATTGAGCCTGGGCACGTCTGCGTTCGCAGCCGAGGTCACCGGCGTGCTCGTCGATCTCGCGTGTTACACCAAGGACAAGGCCAACACCACGAACGCGCATAAAGCCATGGGCGAGGCGTGCGCGCAGAGTTGCGCCAGGAACGGCAACACGGTGGCGCTCGTCACCGAAAAGGGAGACGTGTACGAATTGATGACGATGGGCGACCTCGCTGGCGAAAAGAACGCCAAGCTGGTCCCGCACATGTCTCACACGGTCACGCTGACGGGCGACGTCACGGACGTGAAGGGGAAGAAGACCATTCACGCGACCGCGTTGAAGATGATTTCAAAGTAACTTCTTCTCGCGCGCGAGCAGGCCGACCCCCACAACGACGATCGCACTCGAAATCAGCTGCGCAAGGGTGAAGGGGCCGGCCACCCGGGCGTTGACGCGGATGAACTCGATGAGAAATCGCAGGCTACCTGCCAGCACGAGGTAGCCTGCGAACACCATCGCATCTGAAACGCCGCGTCGCCTCCAGCGGAGCAGGACCCACGCGACAAGCAGCAGCCCGCCGGTCTCGTAGAGCTGCGTGGGGTGCACCGGCACCAACGTGGGCGGAAGACCCTCTGGAAACGCGACGCCCCACGGAAGATCGGTCGGACGCCCGTAGTCGTCGCCCACCAGAAAGCAACCGATGCGACCGATCGCATGTCCAACCGCCAGCGCCGGTGCGGCTGCGGCCAGCGCCGGCAGCAGCGGAATGCGGCGCCGACCGAGCGCCCACAGTCCTGCGCCGACTCCGCCCAGTAACCCCCCGAACCAACTCAGCCCACTTCGGCTGAAGAGCAGCGACAGAAAAGGTGCGTCATCGCGGAATTCCACGGCCCAAATCAGCTTGGCGCCGGCAAGGCCTCCGATCACGCCGATGAGTGCCGCATCGGCGCCTTCGGGCGATAGCCTGCTGCGTCTCAGCTCTGCACGGAATATCCATAGACCCGCCAACGCGCCCAGCGCGACCAACACGCCGAACGTCGTCACCTCGAAACTGCCGAACCTGAACAGAATGGGATACATCGCAAGACCTCAGATCACTGAACGACGAGTCCGGCTGAAGCCGGACCAACCCGCGACGACGAGCGCGCGCCGAGCTTCTCGGCTTCTGACCGAACGGCGAAACTGCCTTTCGTGACAATGACATCACCCGCGGTGAGGCCGCTCAGCACCTGAATGGTGTCGCCGATGGTCTGGCCCGGATCGATCACCCGCTGGCTGAACTGTCCGGCCTGTCCGGGCACGGCGACGTACACGACCGATCGATGACCGACCACCTGCACGGCCCCGCGTGGGACAGTCACGGGAGACGACTGCGGACCCTGGACTCCGGACTCTGGACCCTCGCGGATCTCCATGTCGACGTACATGCCAAGGCGAAGCTGCTGACCCGGATTGGAAATCTCGACGCGGAGCTGCGCGGTGCGCGTCTCGGCCTTGATCTGGGGATCGATGTAACTGACCTTACCCTCGCGTGTGACCCCCGGCATGGAGGCGGTGGTGATGATCACCGGGCTGCCGATGCGGACGTGCGAGAGATCGCGCTCGTTCAGATCGCCCACGATCCAGACGGTCGACAGATCCGCCACGGTGAACAGCGGCGCCGACGGATCGACGTTCATGCCCTGGTTCGCCTCGCGCGACGTCACGACGCCATCGAGTGGAGAAGGGATGCTGACCGTTGGCGTCATCGCCGATCCAGACGCCAGTTTGGCGATCTGCCCGTCGCTCACGCCGAGCAAGGTCAGCCGCGATCGGTGGCTCTGCACCGTCGTGGTCGCCGTCGTGTGCTCGGCGTGAATTCTCTCCAGATCCTGCCGGCTCGCCGCGCCGATCTCGACGAGCCGTTCCGTGCGGCGCAACTCACGTTCGTGCGCGTCCAGTTCGGCCCTGGACGCGATGAACCGCGTCTGCACCTCGGCAAGCTCTGGGCTGTACACCTCTGCGAGTGTCTGGCCCCGCCTGACCGTCTGGCCGAGTTCGACAGGCACCCGCGTGATGCGGCCGCCAACGAGCGACGTCACGACCGTCGTGCGGTACGCGTTCGGCTGCACCGTGCCAGGTACACGAACCCGGCCGGCGGCAGACGAACGCGACACCGCCTGGACTTCAATGCCCGCGCGTGTGATGGCCTCGGGCGTGAGCGTCACGATCACGTCGTTCGCGGGGCGGGTCCTGCTCTCTGGACCCGCCGCACTGGGGTTCGCGGGAGCGACCATGCCGGCACGAGCCGGCGGCGTCTCCGTTCGCCTCATCGTGACATAGGTCACCGCGGCCCCCGCCGCCATCAACGCCACCGCGGCAAGAACGACGACAACCGGGCGCAAGTGAAGTCTGGATTCGCGGGTCACGGCAGTTCTCCTCGCGCGCGCAGCAGCAGAGCGCGCGCTTCGTACGTCCTGTGCAGCGTGGCGGTGTAGGCGGTCTCGATCTCCAGGTACCGGCGTTGCTCAGCGAGCACATCGGAGATCGTCGCCCGCCCAAGCTCGTGGGTCTGCCGTATCACGTCGAGGTTCTGCCGCGAGAGTCGCACGGCCCCTTCCATGATCTCGAGCGCCTGTCGAGCCCGTGCGTCCTGAGCCATCGCGGAGGCGATTTCCGCGTCGGCCGCGAGTTGCACCGCTTCAAGCCGCGCCTGCGCGCCTGCGCGCTCCGCGCGCGCGGCGGCAATCTGCCCCTGGTTGCGATTGCGAAGGGGCAGGTCGATCGTGGCACCCCCGACAAGGTAGTGGAACACACCCTGCACGGGCTCGAGAATGCCCTGGCGGTTGAATCCCTGCTGAGCGAAGCCGGCATTCATGCGCATATAAGAGCCGAACAGGCTCACATCGAAGCGCCCTTCGGCGCGTGCACCATCCTCGCGGGCGTCAGCGAGCCGCACGCGCGCCTGCGCGTCGCGCACGTCGGGCCGGACGCCGCTCAC
>Ga0163150_10007098_pt1 | contig 13382 bp, 5 predicted proteins | sample OliLakLV19P2IB_FD_148628 | JGI IMG/M metagenome (GOLD analysis project Ga0163150, IMG submission 148628) | Freshwater microbial mat bacterial communities from Lake Vanda, McMurdo Dry Valleys, Antarctica - Oligotrophic Lake LV.19.P2.IB | ecosystem: Environmental > Aquatic > Freshwater > Lake >...
CACCAATATCGGAACAGCACAATCGCCTGTCGTGGTTGGTGGATTCCAGTTGATGATCTGCTCGCAAGCACCCGGATCCAGATTGTACACGATGTCATCTGGACATATGAGCTCACATGGCTCACCCTGCACTGGAGGTAATACCTGTGCTAACGTGATCATATCAACATCAAGACCACCGCTTTCACCCTTACTGTTGAGGGTTACAACCATTGGGCCTGTAAAGCCGGGTGGAACCATAATGTCAACAGTCAGGTTTTGAGTACCTGCCTGCCAGAAGCCACAGAATGTATTTCCTGTAGGTCCTGTTCCGCAAGCAAGACCTGTTGAAACCCAGGATACGCTTGGTGAACAAATGAGCCTTTGACCAACTTGTGTTGCACAGCCGCCTCCGCCATTTGGTGTGGCAGCATTAACTGTGACACCTGCTGGAAAGGTGATGGTCAACCGGTCAACCCACTCGCTTCCTACACCTGACACGGTGAAAGAAAGGTTGTTGACTTGACCAGGGGTATACATCGTGTTAGGGGAAGCAAAGGTCAAGGTGATAACCGCCTTGGCACTTGTTAAACTTCCTAAAACAAGTATACCTACCAGGCTAAGATGCCGGAGTAGACTAATTGGGAAAGTAGTTAAGTTGAATTTGTTCATGGTACTCAGGTTAAGTTTATAATTCAAGATTGGTTTAATTGCTCTTTACGCTGTTCAGGCCATTGCATTGGCCATTTTAGTTGAAGAGTAAACAAGCGATTTCAAAGGGCATGTTTACATCTATGCTGCTATCTGAATCTAAATAAAATCTTTGATCATTCAATTACTCGGTTCTGATTGAAGTCCATCCATGTGGATATAGGGTCTTCAGACGTAAAAACTATACACAAGTACAGTATTACGTGCAGTCACATTACCAAATCATCGATTTTATGCTAATCATGAGATATCACTATGTGTTTATAAAGGACTTAAAACGTAAAACCCTAATATGGATCTCCTCCTTATAAACACCCTTGTAGAATCAGATGGACTGATAAGTCAAGGAATACGCCAGACAGCGTATGTCATTCATCAGGTTGAGATTAATATTTCGAAAAATATTAATATACTTAACACTAAGCGGTTTCAGGCCAAAAGTAAGAAACAATTCGGCATTGAACCTACTCTTTGTAGTATTTCCAAGCATTAGAGTTCAAAACGTATGCCAATCTTTTTTCATGATATCATATTAAATAATATAGTAATTTATAAATCACTGTTTTTGCATAAACAATCTATAGTATGACCAAGAAACTGGCATTATTTTAAGACTAATTACTTAAAAGAAGATTTTGTCAGCCTAACCGGGCCAATTGCATCTCCCACTTAATTTATTAAGAATCTATGACTCCTCGCTGTGAGGTCAGGAAGAAACAAATTAGCCGAAAAGGGCGGCTGACTATACAGCCTATCAGGCTAAAATGCCATAATGAGTAGCGGATAGTGATCCTGGAGATTTGCAACTTGACTATTATCTGTAAGCTACTTCAACTCGAATAAACTGCATGAATCGCCGTTACGTGATACGAACAGGTCTGTGCCAGATGATGTCTTTAGCGGAAGGATACTTCTTACATTTCCGGGAATGCTAAAACCACTATCTCCTGGGCTTACGACTTTGAAGTTACCACTTCCATCACCTATTAATATGGCTCCTACGGAAGCATCGTGTCGTCCAAACTGTGCATCTGTTCCGTAAAAATTTCCGCCCAACACTATATCAATTGCACTGTCATGATTTACATCCATGACTTTAATGGCGCGAACAGTTGATATCTGGGTATACTTAGGCAGTGTCCTGGGAGAGAATCCTATTCCACCTTGATTGAAAAAAAGGGTATGTGCAAATGTATTAGCCGTCAGTACTTTTGCATCTTTGAGTTGCTCTGCAGTAAAAATATCTTCCAGCCCTGCATTTGCGTATGGATGATAGCGGGTGAATTTCTTTTTCAAAAAGATCATCTGATCCAACATCCTGTCTCTGTATTGCAGTGGAAAACTTTTCTCCCCGTTATAAAAACAAAGGATCGGATCTACAGTGCCGTTCTTGTCAAAATCTTTATAATATAATGTAGCCGGTTTTCCTGGACTTGCCTGGATATAGGAATTCAAGCCAACATTACCAGCCACTATATCCGGAAAGCCATCATTATTGATATCTGCTATTTCCAATGAATACCACCATCCGGATAAGTCGGACAATCCCATATCTGCGGTAACATTTACAAACTTATTGTTGACTTTCCTGAAAACGGAAATGGGCATCCACTCGCCTGCGACAATTAACTCTTGCGACCCATCCTTGTCAAGGTCGGAAAAATGGGCATCGGTAATCATCCCCAAATTCATCAAACCCTCAGACCATTCAGGTGTCACATTGGTAAACTTTCCGTTATCATTCCTTAACAGGCAGCTTACCGGTGGTAGCGGATATTTCCCGGGACTGATCCTGCCCCCTATAAATAAATCCATATCACCATCACCATCGAGGTCAGCAGCAGCAACACACCCTCCACTTGTGAACAACTGTGGCAATCCATTCGCCACTTTCGAAAACTCACCTTTGCCATTGTTGATATAAAGTCTGCTCAGATAAACAGGATCTCCCATTGTTTTTTCATTTCCTCCACTGATGACGATAAGATCATTTGAGCCATCGCTGTCTGCATCGAAAAAGAGGGCTGCCACATCTTCATACATCGAGTCTTTAACAAAGTCGATCGTTTGAGCTATTGCAAAACCGCCACCCCGCTTTTGCAACATAAGTTTGCCTGCATAACCAGCTGCTCCTCCCAGAAAAATATCATCCAGTGCATCCCCGTTTACATCCCCCACTGCAGTTGCAGGACCCTCTTCGGAATATTTCTGGTGCAGGAGAGGTTCGCGTTTGAAATCAATAAATATATTCTCCTTATGTCTGGCTTCCGGGGGAAGTTTGGCAGAAATATCTTCAAAGAAGAGTTTTCTGGGCGCCATAGGCTTATACTTTGCACCGGAGGAATTTTTCAAAACCTGATGTACTGTATCTATAGCCGGGTTTTCAATTACCTGAATGCTTCTATCAGGCCAAACGATCTCCACGGAACTAATGGTGGTACGATCTCCGATTCCAAAATGGATGACCGGTTCAACGCTTGAGAAAAAACCACGTGTGGGGTAATAGACCTGATCCTGCGATTGTCCATCAGTTATGTTGATCCGCACCCGGGTGCCGTAAGTTGTTTTCCCCTTCTCCCCTTTCAGCGTAAAACGAATAAAATGGTTGGCTCGTGATGATTTACCATCATTCTTCAATATAAATGCAGGCTCGTCAATGTTATTGACTATAATATCAAGGTACCCATCATTATCAAGGTCCGCATAGGCAGCACCGTTTGAAAAGGCCGGCGTACCACTGTTCCATATTTTTGAGACATCACTAAATTGCAAATTGCCATTATTCCTGAACAAGTAGGAATTGACCTTAACGCTGGGAATCTGCTCTACCCAGTTTAACATACTCATTTGCTTTGCTGCATATTCTTTCCGGAGAGAATCAGTAGTATATCGCGCATAGTCCTGGTTTGTCAGATCCCTTTTGTACCCATTGGAGATGAAAAGGTCCTTCCATCCGTCATTGTCATAATCTGCAAACAATGCGCTCCAGCTCCAGTCTGTTGCAGCTGTATTGGACAAAAATCCAATATCGCTGAAGGTACCATTTCCGTTATTAAGCTGTAAAGCGTTATGGACGAATTGTGCCTTCAGTCCGATGCTGATCATCTGGTCAAACTTGTCATAGTTCTGAATCATCATCAGCATATTCTGCCTGTAATGATCACGTGGAAGCATATCGAGCGTGATAAGGTCCTGATAACCATCGTTATTGATATCTGCAAAATCTGAACCCATTGAAGAAATGGATGAGTGCTTGAAATAATCAGAAAAACGTTCTGTAAATGTTTTATCTCCGTTATTGATATAAAGGAAATCTGGTTTTACATAATCATTGCAGACATAAATATCTGGCCTGAGATCGTTATTAAAATCACCTATTACTGCGCTAAGGCCGAATGCCTCGTTTTCAATACCGGCCTTACGCGTGATATCGGTAAAGTGGTTGCCTGTATTTTCATAAAGCCGGTCACTAATGAAACTATAATCTGTCGGCTTCTTCAATTCGATCTGCCCTTTATCATTGTAAACAACATTGAGATTATTGGCTTCGGACTGGTTCCAGGGATGATTAACCAGGTAAAGATCAAGGTCGCCGTCTGTATCCATGTCAAAGAAATAAGCTTGAGAAGAATAACTGGCATCATCAAGCCCATAAGCTGCCGCCTGCTCACTAAATGTCAGATCCCCATTATTGATATACAACATCTTCTTGCGGTATTGAGGATCATTTACCATTGATTTGCAGAGATAAATATCCAGCAGGCCATCCCCATTAATATCGACCATGGTAACCCCGGTCTTGAAACCATACCCACCATCAACACCTGCAGAAGCTGTGATATCCCTGAATTTAAAATTTCCTTCATTGAGATACAACTTATGGAATACCATTCCCCCGGTAAAGTATAGGTCAATCAAGCCATCATTATTAATATCGCCTGCAGCAACTCCACCTCCGTTATACAGATATCCGTACAGATTGATATTCATTTCATCCGTCTCGGTGATGGTGTTTGCAAATGTGATTCCTGTAACCGTTGAATCCAACTGCGTAAAGAGGCCCTTTTCATCCTCGAGAGTAGCAGATTCATCAAACGAAATAGTCTGCAAGTCCTTATCGCTACTCTTCTCATTACAGGACACGATGGCAGCACTTAAGACCACCGCAAGAAGAAAATTCTTCATATTAAAATTTTTGTTAGCATCACCATTCGGTCATACAACATGTCGTTAAAGAGATCCTTCGAACATGCCTCTGTAAAGATATCAGAAGTAGTGCATTCGATATCTATCAAACTACCGGCAACCATTTAAACACTGCCCGTCAGAACCGGAACTGCAGACATCTACCTTAATGAATCCAAGACAAGTTGTCCTATAAATCTTCCTTGCCTGTTACCTTCTGTGATACCATTCATATAGTGTATCCCAGCATAAAAACGGCTCAGACTTACTTCCCACGCTGCCTCATGAAAACCGTTAAAATGCCTGACCGGATGATTGAAAAGCACCTCCGTTGAATCCGTAAATGCATAGTTGTCACCAAAGGTGTGGGTTAGTATACTTGCAGCAGCAGCGGATATAGCACTATGTCCGCTTGTATACTCAGGAAATGGAGGTGTCTGGATCAAAGGAGTCCAGGTGTTATCTATATTTTCCTGGATATAGGTGATGGGTCGAACCAGGTTAGTCCTATACTTCTCATACCAGCATGAAATGATAGCATCAAACATGGCTATGGATGTATAGGTATACGCCTTGGTCACTTTGAACAAAGTGCTATTGTCTCTCCTGCTGATCTGGCTGATGATATTCAACCAATGCCCGGGTGGGGAAATCTTATGGATGACGGATACAAGATGGCCATGGTGCTCAGAAGTATTGGGGTTGTCATCCCAATATAAGGCAATTGCGACTTTCTCCTCATCCAGTTCTTTTGATTGCTGATACACAGCATTGACCATTTTATAAAATTCTGATTCTCTGGCAGGATCATATGGCGGTGGGGGTGTACATCTATATATACCCGCACTGTCGATTACCATAGGTCTAATTTTAAACCAGTTTGACTCCAATCCAACTACATAATCTGGAGGTGTTTCAATCCATTCCCCCGTCTTCTTCGTACTTGTCCATCGATCCATCGTACGCGTCTCTATATAATTATCCTGGTTTATCCATTCGATCATATGTCCGGTGATTTCATCCGAACACCTTACAGAAGCTTCAATCACTGCAGCGCTAAACCCGCCTTCTTCAGCCTTAAACAAAATGCCTGTGGTCAAATCATCAACCTGGTCTTCTGAAAAAACCACCTTTTTAGCAGTCTTACAAAAAGACAATAATGCAGTTAGCTCCGCGTCAGCGCCTTTTACATCGACATCATTTATGGGGGGTAATCCATTGAGCCTGCCGGCAAGTGGTTGAAGACTATCCGGAAAAAATTTCTGAATCGTCATATAGAAGGCTATATGTGGATAAGCATATACCCTCGATGCGATTGGTGGCGGAAAGCCATCCTCCATGGCAATCTCCAGAAGCCTCCAGTTCAATTGGTGGAGATCTTCAACACCAAATGCTTTTGGTTGTATGGTTGTAGAATTGCGGCAACCGTAAAAAAACAACCCTATAAGAATAATAGCTATGCTTTTCATGGCGTAAAGATAACTTATACACATCCAAAACCTGAATTGAACTAATGATCGATTTCAATTCGTCTGGGATTACAATACAAGGCCGTCTGACTTGTCAACCGGCTTGAACCATCCAGATAAAAAGAGAAAGCCTCTCTCCAGCGAACTGAAGAGAGGCCGTCTCTTGTAGCGAACCCTATTGCTAGAGTTCACTTTTATCGACAACGATTACTCGATGATGATCATCTTCTTCGTTGCTGAGTACTCATTTGCATCTAATCTGTAGTACAGAACACCTACGGCTGGAATGTCTTTGCTGCTCACAGATACTGTATTGTATCCCTTCACAGATTCTTGATCCTTGACAAACACAACCTTTCCGGTTACATCAAATACAGTCAGTGTTACACTACCTGCTGCCGGAAGATCATAACCGATCAGCGTGTTGCCCTTGAATGGGTTTGGTTCGTTCTGGTATAGCGCGAACTCAGCACCATTCTCTGCGCCACGGAAGCTCAGTTTCAGATCCTTGATATCAGATGAAGTATTGTATGCTTCAGCCTCCGTTACGTTTGAGTTGATGTTCATCATCTCACTTAACTGACCTGCTGCTGTAGCCTGGAAGCTCATCGTGAACAGAACATCTGATGCAGTAGCGCTGACGCCACCTACTTTATGCCAGCTCGCTGTCAGCGTGCTGCCAAATACACCCATGTTCTCATCACTCATGCTTACTAAGCCTGACTCAACTCCACGGAACTCAAGTCCGTTTGCATTCATCGTAAACTGGTATCCTTCGATGCTCGCAAAATCCGCTGAACGTATTGCTACTTCTACGATCTCGCCTGCACTTACCGTACGGTTTTCTGCTACTAGGTTTACAACTCCGTTGCCATTACGTGGCAGGATCTGTGTTGCATTCGCTTTCACCGTATTGTTTACGTCTCCTACCTTGATCGCTACAAAGTCCTTGTCCATTTCATTTCCGTGCATGCCTGACATATTGATAGACTCACTGAATGGCCATGGGTTGCTAGCATCTGCAAACTGGAAACTCTTATCTACGAATCTCCAGCTCTTGTTAGCAGGAAGTACTGTGTAGATACCGAGGATCAGTTTACGTAATTCCACCAGGTCAATAGCGCTTACATTCGCACTGTTGTTAGCATCTGCTGCAATCAGGTCATATGGGCTATTCATCAGCTCTATACCTAACAGGTGCTTCTGGATCTTCACAAGGTCAAGTGTAGATACACCGTTTCTGTGTGCATCGTTACGATCAGCATTTACGGAGAATTCAGAAGGAAGGATCAGGTTGCTAAAGCTATACTGACCGTTCGTTGTCGTTACATATGTCGGGAATACGTGACCTGGTGCATTCAGGCTTACACCTACCAGTTCAACTGTCTGTACATCATCTGTCAGAATATCACCTGCAAGGATGCTTCCACCTGTAGTGTCGCAAACGCCAGCATTATCGGTGATAACGATCGTTGTTGTGCAGTAGTCCTTGTTACGCTCACCCCAGCTGATCTGACCATTACAGTTGTCATCTGTGCCGCCATCAGCAACCCAGATCTGTGTGCTCAACTCAACATTGAATGCAGGTACATTATCACAATTGTATGTAAAGCTTGGTGTGTATGTTTCTCCACTGAAGCTGTATAACAACTCATCAGATGGCGTACAATCATCAAAGCTTGATGCATTGAAGTCCTTAGCCCATACGGTCACCTGACCACCTATCGGCATCACCACGGTGCTCAGACCGTTGATACATACCGGTGAAGGCTGCTTGCAGTCTTCCAGACGGATCAGGTATTCGCAATGGCTCCAGTTGCCGCAACCATCTTCCACACTCCACAGAATTCGGTGGTAATCACCGCAGAACTGGCTGTTGTATGGAAGACCATTCAGACGGATGGCCTGGATCGTGCTCTGACGTGTATCGAAGCTCAATACCGCATCGTTGTTTTCATCTACTACTGCGGTGGTCGTAGGCTTGATCAGGATGTACTCTGTTCCATTGTATGGATAGATCTTCACATCATATTCTACGATATCACTACAGGTCTCATGTACGGTTCTGGACAGGTTCAGGTGTACGCTGCAACTTGAAGACAACGGATTGTCTTCGCCAAGGAATGCCTGGTTGTTGTCTGGTAAGGATACGCCCTCATCAGCTACACACAAGACCACATCTTCACATGGTAATACAAATTCAGGACCTTCTTCGTCGTGTACCTTGATCACCTGTACATAGTGCCACAAGCCTTCGCCTGTCTGTGAATTGTACTGGCACCAGTCAATAATTGACCACTCACGCAGTATCTTAAAGCATGCACCATCTACAAAGTCAAACCTGGTATCTTCATATGTGACGCCGATCAGGCTGCATGCATCATCAAATACCGTCGGTTCGCCTGTATTGCCCAGGTCTTCAGGGCACGTCGTCAACAATACATCACATGGCCAGATTACGCCGTCCTGTGAGTTTGAGTTGTTACAAGTGTTGTCTGTGATATAGAAAGGATCGTAATCCACTACCCAGATACGCTGGGTGCAAGTTCCAGGAGCTACGCCTTCATTGCCATCGCTGGCGCTGAATCTACGCTCAATCAGTTTTACTGCTCCATCAGGTGCATTACCTGGCAGATCATCTCCGCTGCAATCATCGATCACCCGGACTCTCACCTGTAAGTTGACCTCACAGTTGTCATCCGCCCAGCCGTCGATACCCCAGAAGTGTGGTTGGCTATAATCTTCGTTTCCTGGATCGTTGATGATAATGTCCTGACGAACGCTCTCATCATCGTTGTACGCAAATGCATCATACATGTTTCCAAAGATTGGGCTTAATGGATCCTCATCGAGGTTGCCATTTGCGTTACCATCTTGGTCTACAAAAGTGCCTTCTTCTACATTAAACCAGAAATCACAGCTTACGATGATATCAGGAGGACACTCTACGAATGGAGAAATCTTGTCCTGTATTGTCGCTTCTACCATACAATAGTTACGGTTGCCTGCAAGGTCGGTTACTTCTAACTCAACCATGATCGGGCCCTGACCTACGTCGCAGCATGCAAATGGTACGCATGGACGGTGTACCGTTCCACGGTCGCGGCTGTTCACCGGTGGTATACCACCTGGAACATCATCTATACATGCGCCTTCTGTGGTCCAGTCAAAATCAATGCAGCTATCCATACGACGTACGCGGAAGGTTACTGGTCCGCAATTGTCATAAGAGCCATCATCAAATACATGCGCTGGAACCAATGTGATTCCGTATGGTCCGTCATTGGTCAAAGCCACGATCGTGTGCTCATCGCAATTCGCTACCGGTACTACATCATCTATTACGCTGATCGTGAAGCTGCAGGAAGAGTGATTTCCACACTCGTCTGTCACGTGCCAGGTTACTGTATGGTCACCCAGGGGTAACTGGTTGATCACATAGTTGTTTCCAAAGTTTACAACGATACCCGCTGACGAGGTCAGGCTTAAGGTATACGCTGATCCGCATACATCAAATACGGCTGGCTTGGGTACGCTTACGTTTGCATAGCAATACCAGAAGTCTGTTCCAACTTCGAAATCTTCTGGACAGGTAAGTATCGGTGCCTCATCATCTGATAATTTAATCACCTGTACACACTCCAGTGTGGTCTGGGTACACCAGTCAAGGACGGTCCAGGTACGTACGATCTTCTCGCCGTTTCCGCAGTCATTCAATGGTTTGTCCCAGTAACCTACAAATATGTTACATACGTTGTCTTCATCTGTTATTTCATTACCATTAACGGTTGGCCAACCTGTGTTATCAGGATCTGATGAATCGCCGCAAGAACCTACATAGGCAGGAGGACATACGATGCTATCAAGTACTAACGGAGTAACCGTTATATTCTGATCACATACTGCTGTGTTTCCACTTCCGTCCGTAGCCACCCAACGACGTGTTATAATCAAGCCATCGCATGGATCTCCTGATTCTGTGTCTGTATAGGTAAGATCTACTTCTCCGCAGTTGTCTGCCGGATCTACCTGTGGCAGGTTCACCAGGATATAGAGACCTACTTCACGTACATGACCATCATCGCCTCCGAAGAGATCGGCGATTCTCACGATCCATGTTCCACTTGCATCCAGACCGTTCAGTGTAAATAACGCCGGCATTGCAAATCCACCATTGATCAATGGCATGATCAGCGTTGTGGCATCACCATCCAGGTCAACACACTGGGTGATTGGTAAGCCATCATCATCAAATCTGCAATTGATCGGCCATTCCTGACCTGCGCAACCGCCTATATCAAAGAACTCGCTAATCGTACCATCCGGTGCTTCTACTTCCATCTTTACGTCCGGTAACCAGGTATGGTCGTCGATCTGGATTCTCACATCCACATCAAGTACGGGTGTAGTTGGTAAGTAGGAGTAATCAAATGAATACTCCAACGTGTTCAACTCCAGAAGATCATTCAGACCTGTCTGGATTTGTGTCTGGTAACCTACAATCGCCGGAGCAGGTACGTCTGGCAGTTGAGCGCCACACATGATCACTACGTCGCGACATTCGATCGTCGGTGGTATTTTATCTTCTACAGAGATCGTACCCCAGCAGCTATTGCCGGTCGTTGGATCCGTTACCGTTACGGTAAGGGTTTCTCCGATAGCATCATTATCAATAGTCACGCCACCGAAACCGCTGCCATAACCTTCTACTGCAACGATATAATCATCGTAGCAACCGTATGGGCCGCCTTCGAGGATCATGTCGGTAGTAATGAATGCTTCACAGTTTTCATTAACTGAAACCTGGATGTTATCATTACATGCAAGCGTTGTCGTTGGTGTTGGATATTCATTCACGGTGATGTCAAAACAGCAATCATCGATGGTCTCTCCTGTAAGCGGGCTTACAAGGTCAAAACAATGTTCGATCGTGCCTCTTGGATACACTGATCCACTTGGAAGACCGCTCGTCTGTACGATATCCGGTGAGCCATCCATCACGATCAGACCTTGACAGATCTGGATCAGACTGATAAAGCCAAATCCAAAGTTTGCATAATTCTGTGGATCCGTTGGACCACCGCAGATAAAGTAACTTGGGCGCGTTGCACCGTTATAGTTACCTGCCAATGTAAACAAAGCTCCACCAATGCGGCGTTGTTCAACAGCAAACTTGGTGCCCGCAGGGATGGTTACCGGTGCGGTCAAGTTGATGTTAAACTGAACATCATTATTGGTGCTTCCTACAACTGCTGTTGGTGCAGATGATCCCAGAAGTGTCATTTGAGCCAGTGGTAATGTACCACCGCCAAGTGCGCCTGTATAGCTATAGACAAACACCTGGACTGTACCTGAGTTCCATGAGGACATTCTCAGTGCACTCATCTGGAAAGCTCCAGCAATACCTTCTTCTGTCAAGTCATATGCGCGGAAATGTCTGTCACCTGCAAAGCAAGAGAGCGCATCATCCACCGCTGTTTCACTGTTGTTTTGTGAAATCGTACCTGGCACCAATATCGGAACAGCACAATCGCCTGTCGTGGTTGGTGGATTCCAGTTGATGATCTGCTCGCAAGCACCCGGATCCAGATTGTACACGATGTCATCTGGACATATGAGCTCACATGGCTCACCCGGTGCCGGAGGAGCGGCAAAGGTGATAGACCAGGCAATCATATTGCCAAAATCACCCGATGCATTGTCATTAATGAGCAACTGCCAGGTACCATTTAGTCCTGCACCAGGCGTGAAAGCTGCTAGATTTGCAATAGTACCAGGAGCAGGTGTAGCGCAACTTCCACCAACTGCACCCTCAGCGGAGTACATACCACTAAAAGGTACAACGCCGCCTGTAACAGGAGGAGCTCCATCTACAAACATAGTGTTGGTATAGTTATCCCCTGAGCTACCATTACCAGTGGAGAGCGCTATCCGCTGGCCATTTGGAGCCTGAAGGTAAATCTCCAGATCACCGCACCAAGTGTGGGTCAGATTTATCTGAACCTTTTCTACTGCAGTGTTCGTACCTGCAACAGTATTGTTGAAAGTAGTCACTGGTGTACAACTCCCTGTTCCCGATGAGGGAATCAAAGTGTTGCCTGCTGTGTTCATAACATTACCGTTAAACGTCTGAGCATTGATGGTGCCAAACGTAAAAAGGATAACTATAAACAATGCAGCGAAATTTGTAAATGATTTGCTATTCATGAGTATTGATTTTGGAATTTAAAAGATTGCCTCAGCCGTCAATTACTGAATTGCATTTACCGTCTGGTTGTACAGATTTGCTAACTGAGTCGTAGGATTGAACTTAGTTTGATTCAACGCACCAGATAGATGCTTGCTGTCTTTAAGTTCCTCCAGCCTTTTCAGTAGGGAAATTTCAACGGCGATAGAATACGTTCCTACGTCCGTTAATACCGCACTTAAATAGGCATATTGTAATTCTTGAGCATCAGTAGCACCATGCCCGATAAGAGGTTTGAGGGGAATCAGGATACCCTTGATCGTTTCAACCGTAGAGGCCTGATCAAAAGTGCCTAACGGGTAAGCGGTTACACCAAAGGCTTGTGCAATACCCGTGTGAGGATTGACACCGCCACTTGCTGTTTGCTGTGCATTTGCGCTGTTTAGGCCTACCAGGAAAAAAATTCCGGTAAGTAAAAAAGACATGAGCACATTCCTTTTTGAAAAGAAAGAAAATGTTTGTTCCATGAGATTCATGTTTGATTATGTTTGATGAGATAAAAAAATAAATGCTTCTTAAATTACAGTCTCATCCATATAAACAAACATAGAGGATACCACTGTGTTGTCTGTCAGGGAGACTAACATGGGCACCTCTTTTAGAGGTCATTCATCAGGTTGAGACTATCGTATATTATTGTGAAATAATAGTAATATAGTCTGTTAAGAGCCTCGAAATTAATACTTTAATTGTTTTTCTATTCACTTCAAGGTCTCCCTACATCGAATTGAAAACAATACTCATGCCAAGTTTTGCAACCCCGAATTCATATTATATAATCTTGTTATTTA
>Ga0163150_10007101_pt1 | contig 13380 bp, 11 predicted proteins | sample OliLakLV19P2IB_FD_148628 | JGI IMG/M metagenome (GOLD analysis project Ga0163150, IMG submission 148628) | Freshwater microbial mat bacterial communities from Lake Vanda, McMurdo Dry Valleys, Antarctica - Oligotrophic Lake LV.19.P2.IB | ecosystem: Environmental > Aquatic > Freshwater > Lake >...
GCTCAGCACGAAGCACATGGCGTATCTCTGCCGGAAGCTGGCAGAACTGTGCCGGGGCGCAATCCCGGTGGACCGCGCGCTCGCCCTTATCGCTTCGGAACATTCGCCGTACCCAATCCGCCGCATCATTCCGCCCATCGTCGATCACATTCGCAACGGTGGAACTTTGACCGGCGGGTTTCGCGCGCAGCGCCGGGTGTTGCCTGATGAGTTCATCGAACTGATCGCCGCGGCGGAGCACGGCGGGAAAACACAGGTGGCGTTCGAACAGCTGGCGTTCATGTACACACAACGTCTCGCCTACCTCCAGCAATTGATCCGGGACATGGCGTATCCGTTGTGTGTGTGGCTCTCGGCGGCTTACGTCATCCCGTTCTTTCGGGGCCTCGCAGTCACGGCCGAAATCGCGGGGACATATACCACGAACTTTTTTCTCGCAGTTATCGCTTCCTGGGCACCAATCTTAATTGTACTGATCGCGCTTGGACAATTGGGGCTGTTGGAAAAAATCGGGCGGGAAGTCACATCGCGGGTCTGGCCACTCAGCGTTATTTCGCGAAGACTGGCGCTGATCCGGTTCCTTCGATCGCTGGCGATGCTGCTCGAAGCGGGGCTCACAATGACGAAGAGCATCGAGCGCGCCGCAGCAACTACAGTTAATCCGCATGTCCGCAAGAAGCTCGTGACGGCAGTGCCGTTGGTGCAGCGCGGGGAAACGCTCACCGAGGCGCTCGCCGCGACGAATCTGTTGCCGGACATGGCAATGGACATGGTAAGGACGGGCGAATACTCGGGGCGGCTCGATGAGCTTCTCCATAAATGCGCGCAGTATTTCGAGGATGAGCTGCATCATTCCCGCAATACGCTCCGCATTTTCATGTTGGTGGTTGCGATTCCGGCGGCCATCGTGGCCTATGGCTTTTTGCGGTTGTTTCCCGCCGGAACATCTGTCTTTGATGCGATAGCCTCAATCTACCGCAACGCGGGTTAGCGGATTCCCGAGTTCTTTTGTTAGACTACGCGCTCTGTGAACTAAATGATTTGGATAGCCGCGAACTCCCGGAAACGCCAATGGGCCTTTTTTCAAACCAAATATCGCTCAAAAAAGTCGTGCCGCTTTGCCGCCAACTGGCGACGGCATACGACGCGGGCATTCCGATCAAGCGTGGACTCGAGATGGTGGTCCGGCAGGAAAAGGACAAGCACGTCAAGGGCATATTCACGAATATGCACGACTCGATTGGCCGTGGCTCTACCTTGGGCGAGGCCGCGCGTGAACAGCAGAAATATTTCCCCGCCTTTTTCGTGGAGATGCTGGCGACCGGCGAGCGCGGCGGAAAACTCGACGTGATGTTGCGCGATCTGGCGCAGTACTTTGAAGACCGGCTGGCGATGCGGCGGCAGATTATCGGCGCATTGACGTATCCCGCCATCCAATTGATCGCCGCGTGGTACCTCGGCACATTCGCGCTTGGGATAGTGAGCGAACTGCAAGGCATGTTCAAACCCGATGCGAAAACATTCAATTTCGAGACATATCTTGAAATTTATTTGCGGTTTCAGGCCTTCGCAACGATCATTGCCGCAGGCATATTCGCGGGGTGCGTCGTGCTTTCACGCCTGGGTCTGTTCGGCCACGTCTGGGGATTGTTTGCGACGCACATTTGGCCGATGTCCCCAGTGACGCGCAAATTTGGCTTGGCCCGATTCTTTCGCAGCATGTCGCTCCTCATCAGCAGTGGATTGCGGATTGATCATTGCATCGAAAATTCCGCCGCGGTGGTTTCTAACCCGTATCTCGAAAAGGACCTGTTGAAGGCGCTACCGGGCGTTCGTGACGGGCAGACTTTGGTCGAGGCCTTTTCCGAATCGCGGTTATTGACACCAACCGCGCGAGAGATGCTCTACGTCGGTGAGGAGTCTGGCAGCCTTGATCAAACACTGCGCAAGGTGTCCGAATATCACCTCGCGGAAGCCACCCATGCCGTGCAGGTCGCCACGAAAATTCTTGGCGTTTTAATCGCCCTGATTGTCGGAGGTCTGGTCGGCTATATCATCATCACGTTTTACTCGCGGCTGTATGGAGGAATGCTCGATGACCTTGGAGTTTGACGAGGACGCCCCCGAGCCACGGGACTATACGAAGTGGGTGTGGGCGGGCGTCATCGTGCTGTTTGTCGCCTTGATGGGCATTTTGTATCTGTATTCCGGGTTGACCCCGCAACAATCCATCGTGAACGCACGCCACATTTTGATTTCGTTCAGCGCCTCGGACCCAGGCGAACGTGGCAGAGCGCAGGAACAATTGCGCGACATTCGCGAGCGCATCCTGAAAGGAGACGACTTCGGCGATCTCGCCGAGGAATACTCGAACGATCCCGGAAGCGCGAGCAAGGGCGGAAACCTTGGGTACATGAAAAAAGGCCAATTGACCGCCGAGATTGAAGATTATGTCTGGTCCGCGCCCATTGGCCAGCTTAGCGAAATTATCCAAACCAAATTCGGGTTTCATCTCGTCGTCGTCGACGACCGCAAATTGTCGAAAGTGGACGAGCTGCGCATGCTGCGGGATGAGGAATGGAAAGAACGCATGCGGGGCGGCACAGACACGGCGCCGGCCAGCAGCGAGGTTGACGCACAACCAGCGCAGCCGGCGCAGCCCTGAGCGTGGAATATCCAAAACGCATGAATACGTATGAGGCCCTCGCCCGCCCGATCATCGCCGCATTTCCCGGTCTGGAACTGAATGACCTTATTTTCGCGGCGCCGCCGAAGGTTGATATGGCGGACGTCGCGCTGCGTACATTCGAGCCTGCAAAGAAGCTGGGGCTGCCACCGGCGGAACTGGCAAAACGGATCGTGGCGGAGGCGCAGTTTGGCGGCGACGTGCGGGAGGTTTCGGTCGCCGGCCCTTATGTGAATTTCAAGCTGGACCGCAATGTGTTCGGGCGCGATATTGTGGCGCGGGTGCTGGAATGCGGCGCTACGTATGGCACAAACGCAACCGGACGCGGCAAACGCGCATTGGTCGAGCACACCAGCATCAATCCCAACGCAAGCCCGCACGTCGGACGCGCGCGCAACGCCATGATCGGAGACAGCCTGGTGCGGCTGTTGCGCTTCGAGGGCTACGAAGTCGAAGTGCATTACTACGTCAATGATATTGGCCGCCAAATCGCCCTGCTGGTCCTCGCCTGCGATCACCCGGAGTCAATGACCTTCGAGGACATGCTCCGCGTCTACGCGGACGCAAACGCGCGCGCAGAGGCGGACAGTTCGTTCGCGGAAAAAGGGTTCGAGTTGCTCGCGAAGATTGAACAGGGCGACGCCGAAACAAAAAAGAAGTTTTTCGCAATTACCGAATTGTGCCTGCGCGGCCAACTCTCGGTGCTCGCGCGGCTGGGCATAGGGTATGACCGGTTTGATCGCGAATCGGATTTCGTGAAAGACCCGCGCCTCGAAGCAATTCTCGATGCATTGCGCGCCAAAGGCGCGTTGTTTACCGATGACGAACAGCGCCTTTCCGTGGACCTATCAAAATTGGGCCACACGTATGACGAAGGGCGATACCTCGCCCTGCTGCGCTCGAACGGCAGTTCCATGTACGTGTACCGGGACATCGCGTACACCATCGACAAAATGGAAAAGAACGCGGATTTGAATCTTATCGTGCTCGGGGACGATCACCGCCTCTATATGCAGCAGATTGCCATGATCCTTGCATCGGCGAACAGACGCGCTCCCGAACCGCTCTATTACTCGTACATCCTGCTGAAGGAAGGCAAGATGTCCACGCGGCAAGGTAAGGTCGTACTGCTTTCCGATTTCCTCGACGAGGCGACAGCGCGCGCCGCTGAGCGCGTCGTAGAACAATGCAAAGACCTTACACCCGGCGAACGCCAGACCATCGCCGGGCACGTGGCCGTTGCCGCGATTCGATTTGCAATTTTGCGGGTGAGCGCGAACAAAAACGTGATATTCGACTGGGATTCGAGTATGTCGTTCACCGGCGATACGGGTCCATACGTGCAGTACTCCTGCGCGCGTATTTCGTCAATCCTGCGTAAAATCGCCGCGCCAATGCCAAGCGTCCCGCCGGAGACGTTCCCCGTCGAGACCGCGTCCGAATGGGCACTGCTTTCCAAGCTGGCAACATATCCCGAAACCGTAGCAAGCGCGACCGCGGCCCGTAGCGTCGCGCCCATCGCCCAATTCGCGCTGGAAACGGCGCGGCTCTTTACCACGTTCTACCACGAATGTCCCGTTCGCGACGCACCGACGGAGGCGCAGAAGATTTCGCGCGGGCTTATGTGTTCCGCCACGCGCACGACTATTGAGAATGCGCTCGGCCTGCTCGGCATTACCGCGCTGGAGCGAATGTAGTTTCCGGTATTGGCGGAGCGACATTGTATAGCGACGAAAAGCAAACCGCCCAACAGTGATTGCCATAACCACTGTTGGGCGGTATGAAAAGTTGCGGAACTACGCGCTTTTTTTGCGGCGGCGAATGGCCGCCAGGGCCGCGATTCCGCCGGTCAGGAGAAGCGCCGTCGCGGGTTCGGGCACAACTACCGACTGCGGGGCGATGTCCCACGCGATATAGGAATCGTGCACGCTATTGATTCCCGAAATGCCCAAAGACAGGTACGCGATGTTCTGGGTGAGCGTGAACGAAAACGTTTGAACGGACCAGTCGCCATTTGCGCCCCAGTTCGTAAACGGCGTATTGATGTCCACCAACTCGCTGCGATTCCAGTCATCTGTCGCGGGATTGACGGTGGGCAGGCTGCCCGCTCCCCAACCCAGGAAATGTAGATTACATCAACGCCAACGGCGATGTGAATGGCGACGGCTTCCTGTTGATCGGCGTTATAGCGTCGGACTGCGGCGATACCGCGGTTTGCGACGCCCTGTCTCGTCCGGCAGGTGGCGACACACCGTTCGGCTCCGAGAACATTATCGTTACGAACGAGCGGCCGGAACGGCTGAACATTTTCGGCTGCAGCGTGACCATTCATGCCGAGGACCCGAATTTGCCGGTCATCACGGTAAAGGATAGTGTTGGCAAAGTCACCATACTGGATCTGCACGTGAAGAACAGTAACGTCGCCGGCTACAAGGTTGAGGCCAGCAACGATGATCTCGTTGTGCTCAAGAATGGCCGCGCCATGAATAATGCCATCGGATATTGGATCCTCGATGACGAGGTCGAAGTGACGGGGTCGCCGCAAATTAGCGGCAACGGCATCGGCATCAAGGTAGAAGGCGACAGCAACGTGCTGCGCGATAACAATCACATCAACGAGAACACCGGCGATGGCATCTTTGTAACAGGCGATGCCAACCAGGTCCGCGATAACAATTCCACGGAAAATGGCGGAAACGGTATTCACGTCACCGGCGACGATAACAACCTTCTCGACAACGAAACGGACGAGAACACGTTGAATGGCATTCTCGCCACCGATGCCGAGGGGGCAAACGGCAACCAGCTCCACGGGAACAGCGCCGAGGAAAATACGCTTCAGGGCATCCGTGCGTGTAACCAGATCGATGATGACGGAAATGACGGGCAGGACAACGGAGTAGCACCTGAAATCGACTTCACCTGCGCGGTCGGCCCGGCTGTCTTCTATGTTGCGGACGATCAGGACGATCAAGTCTACCAATACAACGCATCCGTCCAGTTCCTGGGAAGTTTCGATCTCACGGGTAACAATGGCGCCGCCAATGGCGTTACCGTCATTGGCACGGATGTGTACGTCCTCGATAAAAGCGACGATCAAGTGTACAAGTACACGACCGCTGGCGCTCTCGTGGCCACGTCGAAAGTCCTGAAAGACACTGCCGCCGGCAGTCTGGGCGGACCAACCGGACTCGCCATTGATGGCGATGACCTGTGGATTGCCGACGACAGCAATACGGCGAGTTACCGCTATTCGCTGGCAGCGGCCTTCGCGGGCGCCGGCAACCTGAACGCGCTTCAAACGATTGACTTCACCGGTGGAAATGGAAGCGCGGAAGGTCTGGCGATTGATGCGACAAACATCTACGTGCTGGACGACAGCGACAAACAGTTCTACCGGTATCCACGCGCGGGCGGCGCTGAAACGGCCTCAAAGGTCTTGGAGGATACGGGTGGCGACGGGCTGAACAGTCCGTCGGGCGCAAACCTCTCCGGAGCGACGATGTATGTTGCAGATCGCGGAGACGACATACTGTACGCTTACAGCCTTGCCAGCGTATTTTCAGGTGCGGGCAACGTGAACGCATCCAGCCAAACGGACCTGAATTCCGATAACGAAGACGCTCGCGGCCTGTAGAATCGCGGATTGAGATTCAACAAGGGCCGGTGATTCCTTGAAATCACCGGCCCTTGCCCTTAATGTGGGGCAAATTCGGCGCCATTCGGCCGCATTCGAAATTGCCTGGTTGGCGAAAATGCGCATGCCTGTGCTAAAGTACGAGTTTCCGTCGGGGCGTAGCGCAGTCCGGTAGCGCACCTGCTTTGGGAGCAGGGGGCCGCTGGTTCGAATCCAGTCGCCCCGACCATTCTATTATTCTTGCCAGTGAGCGCAATCGTTTTAATGGCAGAAATGGCTATTCCTGATCCGGGCTTGCTTTCCAGACTTCGAGGCCGTCGAACGGATTTGCGGAACCAAGATATAAGCTGCCATCTGGCGCGGACGCCATCGCGCGCCAACCGTAGTTGTTGCGATTGCCGAAGCCGTCCTGAGTGACGTTGAACCAGTGGACTCCATCCTGCGTTTTAAACAAATCGGCGCCGGCTTCCGTAAGGCGCATCCAACTATCGCGCATTACCAAGGTATGTGACTGGCTATCTCCGTCACCCTGCCCGATGAAGTTCTCAATCCTCGCAGGAAAGGTATAGATGATGCCCCCGAGGGTAGTTCCAAAGTCATACGTACCCGCATAAAGCCATCCGTCGTGTTCCTCTAATTGCCAGCAATACACGTTCGTAAAGAAGTTAAATCCGGAGTCGTAGCCGGAAATTGAACTTTTGCCGACAATGGTCTCCCATTGATCGTCGTTATCAATGCGAATAATGTCGCAACCCTTGAGGCCGTATCCCTCGCGAGTATTGACGCCGTAGTAGATCATGCTGCCTATATAAAGTTTGTTTTTGAATACCTTCGCGGTGCCCGCGGTTTCATTGTGGGGGTCTGGGCCGCCGTGATCGACTACCTTTATCGCACCGCCGCCGTCCGGGCCTTCCAACTTCCATATCTCGTAGCCCTCGGCGTCGTTTTTGGTGCCTGCGTATAGCCAGCCATTGAACGAAATCAGCGTCTCGATGCCGCGATTGTTCGCATTGCCAAACCCGTCTTGCATGTGCGGTTCGAAGTTGATCCCGTCGTTGGAAGTCCAAATTTCCCCGGGCTGAATGTCTGCATTCGCGATGTCATACGCGTAACCAAGGTATAGCTTTCCGTTGTGTACGGCCATCGCGCGGATCGACGCAGGGTTGTCCGGACCGGTCGAATGCACTTGGACCCAATCGCCTGCGTCGCCTGACTTGCTGCGCCAAATTGATGCGCCGATTCCTTGCGACGCCGCATACACGAATTTAGATCGCACGACTGTATCGACAGCGTCCTTGGCGCGATACATAATCATGCGCCGGAACCCGTAGGTTTGTAGTTCGTCGTTCTCCACGTCGCTGTAATCGAACACCTTCTCCCAATCACCATGTGGGGTGTATCGTCGAATTTCCGGCGGGCGCGACGGCAGTTCAGTTAGCGGGTCGCCGTTTCTATTGGCCAGCGCGACGTAATCCGAGATGTCGAATAAGTTGTTTCCCGTACCCACGTACACATGGCCTTCGCTCGCGCCGTCGGGCTGAAACCAACACATCGACCACGCATAATCGTTGTGATCGATTGCGTTGTCTTCCGCGTCAAATCCATTTTCGCTGATCTTGGTGAAATCCGGCGTCGACAGCCCGCCAGGATTGCATTGCGGCAGTGCCACGGCGCAACACAACAAAACCGCGATACTACCGATGGCGTGGCGCACCGACAGGCGCCTGGAAAACATCTCTTTCACAGTCACGGGGTCCCCTTTCACACACAGCCAGCTTTAGCAATCGATTATACTCGAACGGCCGACACATATATGGATGCGCTTTGCCGCGCCGCGTTGCGCGCGAGGTGTTCGCGCCCTAACATTCTGGTTCGGCACTGAGATACTTGGAACAAGCGCGACATCCGCGGCACTCGTGGGATTGACAATATGCACACGCAAATCGAAAAGTATAAGATTCTGATTTCGGATAGATTTGTACCCTGTTTCATCGCCTACCTTGTGGGCGTTTGCGTCCGCGGGTGCATGCTAGGCGGCGGGGAACGGATGCCGGGCGTCAATGGCGCCTATAGCCCCGTGCAAGTACGATCGCTCCTTGAAAAAGGGGCGTTGGGCCTGCCCGACTACCCATGTATGTTTGCGATCCACGCCGGGCTCGCGGCGACTATACATAAGGTGACGGGTCTCGCGCTAGAGCCCTCCATCGTGCTTGCGGTGAAATTATGTATTGCGATGTTGCCACCACTGGCTGCTATTCCAGTGTTCCTTCTTTGTCGCACGTGGTGTGTCCGCGTGGGGTGTCAACGCTCGCGTTTACCCTTCGTTGCCGCGGCGATGGCATCTGTTGGCGCACCATTTATGTTAATGACGGGGAACTTCGACAAAAACGCCCTTGCGCTTGTGTGGCTGGCCGCGCTGTTACTCGCGCTGCACACGTACATGGAGCGACGTTCCGTCGCTAGCCTAGCCGCGACCACCTTGTTCCTGGTTTTGTTGGGACTGACGCATATCGGCACGTTCACCACAGGCCTGTTGCTATGGGTCTGTGTAATTTCGGTCTACATCATGCAGCCATCTGGACCGCCACTTCGCGTTACTATCCCGACAATCGCTGTGTCCATCCTGGCCGTCGCGTTGGCAGAAGGTTATGTCTTCTGGAAATTCGATCCGGCCCGAATAGGGCGACTTTTAGGAGCAATGGCAAACCCCTTTAGTTTCGCGTTGAGGCAATCCGCCTCCACTCGGCCAATGGAATTCACACTTCTCGGTGTGTTTCTCTTGGTGGCACATCTTGGTGCACTTGGCGGCTTGGCTGGGATCGTATTTCGGACGGTTCACCGGAATCGTAGCCGATTGTCCAACGCGGATATTGCGCTCGTCTGCGGAAGCGTCATTGCTATCGTCTTAATTACCGGCCCTTGGATCAGGAACGATGCCTCACCGCGTCTTATATTCATTGCCGCGCTGCCTGCCATCGTCGTCGCAGTATTTACGGTAATCCACAGTGAGCCCAGTCGTACGCGTCGTGTTCTTGTCGCAGTTGGTATTCCTATCATGATCGTGCCGGGGCTGCTGCAGGGCGTGATTGGTGGATGGCGCATCGTAAGCGACGAGGCGTACGCTGAACTAAAGGCATCGTCCGTTCACATACCTCACCCAGAGCGGACGCTCGTTGTCGCAATGCACGGGATGGAATGGGACGTCGCTTGGGTGCTGCGCACCCACGTTGCGCAGGCCTCGGCAGTGCGCGCAAGTGACTGGCAGAAGTACGACCAGGTCCTCTTCTTGGCTACGAAAGAACACCCAGAACCCCTTGGGCGTATTGCGCCTGTGTTGGGGCTAAGTTCAGTCTCAGCCGCAGAAAACGAGAGAAAATTCCTAATTCTAGGACCGTTCGCCAAGCTGTCCTTCGTGGAAATCCCGGCTGGCGCCGAAACTGTGCACGATGGCGAATACCTTAAACTGGGGCGCGTAGAGACCCCGCCGCCATTTGTAGTCGACAAGCCCTAGTCCAGATGTTAGAGCAACGCTAAATGCCAGCCGCAACGAATCCACTTCAGTTTTTCTCGGCGAAGTCCGGCATTTATGAGCGCTTCATTCACAGTGTGGGCTATCCTCAGGGGCTTCGCGCGCACTTTGACCGCTCACGTCTGCTTCGTCCTGGTTTGCGTGTACTCGATGCAGGCTGCGGCACTGGGGTCCTCAGTCTGGCTGTCCGGGAGGCTTCGCTACGGCGGGGTTTTTCTCCTGGGGTGATAAATGCGTTCGACCTCACTCCTGCAATGCTCGAACGGTTTAGCCGGGCCATCAAGAATCGTGGCATTGAAGGGATCGAATTGGCACAGTGCAATGTCCTGCAGTTGGAGGCGCTGCATGAGTCGTGGAACAACTACCAACTTGTCGTATCCGCTTCGATGATGGAGTATCTTCCGCGTAGCGAATTCAGCGGCGCCCTGCGCGGCCTTCGCGAACGACTGACCCACGACGGCGCGCTGGTCCTGTTTATTACCCGGCGCAACCTCGTGACGCGGCCGCTCATTGGGCGGTGGTGGCGATCTAATCTCTACACGGCAGCTGAACTGCGCGCGGCGTTTAGGGAAGCTGGGTTCGCCAAGGCGGCATTTTCCCGATTTCCGTTTCCGTATGGGTACCTAAACTTGTGGGGATATATTGTAGAGGCAACGATGGGCGATTTTGACCTTCGGATTCAGAAATCCGGGGTCAGCCACCCGGCGGATTCATCAGGCGCAGTTTTGGAAAGTAGGCTCGATAGAATCCTCTGTCCCGCGTGAGGAGTCGATCGCATTGCACCTGTGCATGAGCGGCGATTAGGAAATCCGCGATTACTTTTGCGCGCGAGCCGCCCTTGGCCCGATAGCTACGCCACGCGTCACCCGCCCGAAATGCCGAGTCCTCGTTCATTGGCGAATAGCTTATGGGTAGTTCTCGCATGGCGCCCTTCAGAGATTCGATAGATTTAAACAGGCCGGCGAGTTCTGCCCAAACAATATCACAGGCAACAATTTGGCCCTCGCGAAGACAACGCCGTAAGGCATCGGCGGATAGTTTGGCGTGCGTGGGATCGTTTCGAAAGACGTCGATGAGCACGTTCGTATCAATAGCGGTAATCAAGCCCTTCCTCGTAAGTCATCTAGTAGATGATCTGTGCTCTTCTTAAGTTTCAAACACCCCAGCACCTTCGTTACAGGGTCTTCAAGTATTGCTTTCTCGGCCACGAGCCGTCCATTTTCTTCCCGGAATTCAAGAACCGTGCGGGGCGTGATGCCCAACCGATCTCTCAAAACCTTGGGAATCGTGACTTGCCCACGGTCTGCAACAATGGCTTTCATGTCCGCTGTAACCTCCAGCATTGGTACGTACATTTAATTCATGTATCCATACATAATTGTGCCACAGACTGTGGGCGTCGGGCAACCCCTGCCGGCGGCTGAATTGGCCTCCAGTCGAATTTTCCCGACAACTGATGCTAGACTTCTTTTTCTCCTGTGGAAACGAAACCGTTTGCGGGGCATTCTCAATGGAATCAGTGGTTGTAATCAAGGGTGTATCGCGCAAGTACCGGCGCGTGTTGGCGCTGGACGATGTCTCGCTCACCATCCCGCGCGGGGGCGTGGTCGGACTTGTGGGCGAGAATGGCGCGGGGAAAACTACGCTGATCAAGCACGTCATGGGACTGTTGCGCGCGCAAGCGGGCTCGGTCGAAGTATTCGGCATGAATCCCGTCAAAAGACCGCACGAAACGCTCAGCCGCATTGGATACCTCTCCGAACACCGCGATATGCCGGGCTGGATGCGAATCGACGAACTTCTGCGCTACACGCGCGCGCTGTATCCCCGCTGGGACCCGGCATATGCGCAACGGCTTCTGGAAATGTTCGCGCTTGACCCCTCGGCCAAAATTCGCACACTGTCGATGGGCCAGACTGCGAAGGCCGGGTTGTTGACCGCGCTGGCACATCGCCCCGAATTGCTGGTGTTGGACGAGCCTTCATCCGGGCTCGATCCCATTGTGCGGCGCGACATTCTAGGCGCGGTACTGCGCGAGGTGGCGAACGAAGGCCGGACGGCGCTCTTTTCGTCGCACCTGCTCCATGAAGTTGAAACGATTTCAGACCGCGTCGTGATGATCAGCGCCGGCAAAATCATTCTCGACAATCCGCTGGCCGACGTGCTGAGTTCGCATCAGCGTCTCGTCCTCGTTGCGCGAAACGGTCAATCGCCCTTGGGCGCGTTATCCAGTGCGCTGTCTGCCGAAGGCGTTGCAAACCGCTGGACCGTCATCTGCCAGGGCGATCTCGCGGCCGCGCGCGCCGAGGCCATACAAAAAGGATTCGAAGTGGCGGAGTCAGGCCCCGCGATTCTTGATGACATTTTCGTCGCGCGCGCGGGCAAACGCCTCAGCGGGACGGGCGAGTAACGGGCATGCGGAGCACCCTCATTTTTCTGTGGGAACAGTGGCGGCAGACCGCGAAAGGCCTTGGCATCGTGCTGGGCACGCTCGTGCTCTATGCGCTGCTCGTTGCGCTGTTTCACGATTTGGTGATGTACATCTTCGCGTTGAACCATACGCTTGTCGTTGGCGCCGCATATTTGCCTGCCATCGGCGCCGCGGTGCTCTTGTTTGTCCAGGAAGCCCGCGGCCGGATTGATTTCGCATATCCACGGCGCATGCTCGTCCTGCCCGCGCACACCTTCGTGCTCGTCGCCGCGCCCTTAATTTACCGGTTGGCGGTGATAGCGTTCTTCGCAACGCTTACCGGATGGATTTGCGATGCGTTCGTGCGCGACGTCTTTCTCATTGGCCCGCAGGTGTGGCTGTTGATGTCTCTGGTCGCCGCCGCGCATGCCTTTGTGTTTCTGGTTTGCGGATTTGGCACGGGCACGGGCGCCGCCATTTTCGTCGCGACTTTAGTGGCTGCAACGCCGGGGTTTGCCTATTTGTTTGGCGCGATTCAATCGCACCTCGCGTTGCCTTCTCCCATGAGTCCCGACTCAACAGTGCCGGACCTTGGGTCCGGTGGTGCGCCGATGGCGATGCTCCTGCTTCCCTACTGGTTTGTGGTGGCCTATGTTGGCGCGCGACAGGCGCGTAGCGAAGTGCCGGAGGATCGGGTCGGGCGGATTGTGCGCATTGCGCAGCGCGTGACGTATTTTGATCGCGAACGCACCGAGTTCCGCTCGCCGGAGGAAGCCCAGCGCTGGCTCGAATGGCGGCGCGGCGCATATTTGTTTCCCTGGGTCGCGCTCGCGCTCGGCATCCTGCTTACGTTCAGTTTTGGGGTCGTTCCTGGTGAAGCGGGGAACCGGTTTACGCTCTCCTTCTATCTTCTGGCAGTGGCCCCCGCAGTCGTGGCGAGCCTTGTGGGCTATTCGGTAACGCGGACGGGTTCGGAGTATCAATGGTTTGTCGGCGCGCGTCCATTGACGACAGCGCTCATCGCGCGCGCGCGCCTTCGCGCGGGGTTGAAGGCCATGGTTTGGGCCTACATTTTGCTCGGTGTCGTGTTTGTCATCATCTTCAAGATCAAGTTTCCC
>Ga0163150_10007103_pt1 | contig 13378 bp, 10 predicted proteins | sample OliLakLV19P2IB_FD_148628 | JGI IMG/M metagenome (GOLD analysis project Ga0163150, IMG submission 148628) | Freshwater microbial mat bacterial communities from Lake Vanda, McMurdo Dry Valleys, Antarctica - Oligotrophic Lake LV.19.P2.IB | ecosystem: Environmental > Aquatic > Freshwater > Lake >...
CCACCGCGGTGACATATCCCCCGCCGATTTTTTCGTAGCCGACCAAATCCACCTTGGCCGCCTTTACCATAGCGTCCGAAGCCTCGACCATCGCCGCAAACCCGCGCGTTTCCACCATCCCCAATGCATCAGCCATTTCGCTGGTTCTCCTTTTTCCAATTCCCCCTGCCCCACCTCATGCTCATGCTCATGCTCATGCTCATGCTCGTGCTCGGCTCGTGCTCGTGCTCGTGCTCGTACTCGTACTCGTGCTCGTAATCGTGCTCGTAATCCTAATCGTACTCGTACTGGTATTCGTAATCGTATTCGTAATCGTAATTGAACGTCGCCGCCGCCTCAACCCAAGTTGTGGCCGGTCTCCCGACCGCGCCACCGCCACGACCGAAGGTCTCCATCCCAGTCCAGTCGCCTGCCACCCACCAACGGGAATTCAGCCCAACACCTCCGCCCGCCCACTCAATCCTTCCAGCGCCTTCATCGCCGCCTCACTCCCCACCACAACGTCCGCCTCATCTCCACCAAGGTATAAACGTCCAAAATTACCAAAGGGCCGCAAATCCACCAACGTCACTTTGCTCGCCTTCTCCGCTTCATTCGCCGCGAGTATCGCGTACAACGCCGGCTGCGTCTCGACGATGAACAAGGTTTGCCCAGCCAGCAGCATCGAACCGTCGCGGCTTTTATTGATAAGACTCGCCTGATACGGATCGACTTTTCGGATCACCGTGCTCGACGCAATCCGCGGCTTGATCCGGTCCGATTCCTTCGCGCCCAGCGCGTCCAACACGGCCTTACCCGCCTGCCGAACGTCCGCCTGCGATTCCGAATGCACTTCGAGCGTGCCGAAGCTGCGTTCCACCACCTGGATAGCGGGCTTCACGTCTGTCGCCTTCACCGCTATATCCAGCAGACGCACAATCTCCATTCCGGGTGAGACTTCGACAAATAGGTTCGCCATTCCCGCAACCGGCATATACCCCTGAACCGTCGACGCCATGAACGACGCCAACTGTTCCTGAAGACTGTCGAGAACGAAATAGCTACGGAGTTCCGCCATGGATTAGACGTTATCGCCCATTAAATCGACTTCGCGCACGCGCTTCTCGTCACGCCGTTTTTCAACGTGGGTGCGCAAATGATCCTGAATGCCCGCGCCAAAGGGCATCGCCGGCAAAACGAAAATGGGGGTCGTATGGTCGGACGTGTTAAGCAGAATGTTGCAGCGCTTGAATATCCGCAGGAACAGGGGTTGATCAACGTGAATATCCTTCACACGATACAACTCGAGCGTATCCGTGTTGCGTGAGAACACGCCGGTCGAGTGCAGGATGCGTTCCGTCGTCATCTCGTACACGTCGGACCGCGTCTTCAACCAGTACCAGAACGCGATGAAGATCGGAACGACGAGAAAAAAAGTCAGTCCGCAAACCACAAAAATGCCGAGGTTGACGATTTGCGAAGGACTGCCCTTCCAGACGCTTTGTTCGGCCATTGAATGCCCTCAATAAACCGTTGTGCACCAGTGTGCGTATTTTTCCACTTTGCCCAGCACGACATCGAAATATAATTTTTGTAGCTGCTGCGTGATCGGCCCCGGCTTGCCGTCGCCAATATTCCGGCGGTCCACAGACCGGACGGGCGCGACCTGCGCCCCGGTACCGGTAAAGAACAATTCGTCGCACACATAAAGTTCCGTGCGCGCAATGTCCCGCTCGACGACATCGAGACCGAGCTCCGTGCGCGCCAATTCCATCACCGTGTTCCGCGTGATGCCCACAAGGATGTCCGCTGTCGGCGGCGGCGTGATGAGCTTGCCATCCATGATCATGAACAAATTCATGGCGCTGCCTTCGGATACGCTGCCGTTTTCCCGCAGGAATATCGCCTCGTCAAATCCCGCCTGCTTTGCCTCGCTCGCGGCCAGCGAGGAGTTAATATAACTCCCGACACTCTTGGCGCGGCTGGGAATCGCGTTGTCGGACAAACGGCGCCACGATGACACAACGCAGTCAAGCCCCGCATCGATTTCGACGTAGTCGCCTAGCTTCATCAGCCAGCAGCAAAAACTGCTTTCCACGTCGTGCAGTTTCGGCCCAAGCGACCGCTCGCTCTTGTACGCAACGGGCCGGATATACACGCCTTCCTTGAACCCGCTGCGCTTGACCAACTCGACGCAGATGCGCGCGATGTCCTCCCGCGTCTCGGGAACGTTCATGCAAAGAATATTAAAATTCCGCACCAGCCGGTCCACGTGTTCTTTCAAACGAAAAATCCGCACGTTATCATCGTCTTTACAATAGTAACCGCGAATCCCCTCGAACAACGCCGTGCCATAATTGAAAGAATGCGTCAGAATACTCACGTTCGCCTGCTCGACAGGCACGAACGCGCCTTCAAAATATGCGTACTTACCGGGATCGATTATGCGCTTCGCCATGAAACTCCACTCCATTGCCGGGGTATGCGCCGGCCCGCGATAGGTCTGCTAACTCATTCGCCACCATGCGCACACAACAGGCCCGCGCGGAAACACCTCAAACGGCATACTTTAGATAGCGGAGCACGCGCTGTCAATTTCCAGTGATTATCGAGGACCTGCTACGGCAAAATTGAAGTGCGTATTCGGGGGCGATACTCAGGCCACGATATCGTGAACCACGTTTCCGAATACGTCAGTCAACCTGAAATCGCGGCCCGCATAGCGGTAGGTCAGCTCGGTGTGATCGAAACCGAGCAGGTGCAGCATGGTCGCGTGCAGGTCATGCACGTGGACGGGTTTTTCAATGGCCTTAAAGCCGAACTCGTCCGTCGCGCCGTGAATATGGCCACCTTTGACGCCGCCACCCGCCATCCACGCGCTGAACCCGTAATGATTGTGATCGCGTCCCGCGGCCAGCACGCCCTGATTGACGCTCTGAATTTCCACAGTTGGCGTCCGCCCAAACTCCCCTACGCATACCACCAGCGTATCGTCGAGCATACCGCGCTGTTTAAGATCGGTCAGCAAGGCGGCGATGCCCTGATCGCATTGCATGCACAGCCGCCGGTGTGCGGCGTCAATTTCGTCATGACTGTCCCATGGCCGGCCAGGCCCGTGCCAAAGCTGAATGAACCGCACGCCGCGCTCCAGCAGCCGCCGCGCGATCAAACATTGCCGCGCTTGCACGGTCTCTCCGTACATAGTGCGGACGTAATCTGGTTCTTGCCCAATATCAAAAGCATCGGTCGCATCCAGTTGCATCCGGTAGGCCAACTCGAATGATTGGATGCGCGATTCGATCGCGTCGTCCGCCTGGCGTGTCGCCTGGTGCAAGGAGTTCAGTTCGCTCAATAGTTCAAGTTGACGGCGTTGTCCATGCGACGAGGTGTAATGGCTCTTGATGTTATCAATCAGTTTTTCGACGTCCGTGTGTTGGCTGTCGATGTAGTTGCCTTGATAGTTTCCCGGAAGGAACCCGGCCTGCCAATTCTTCGATTCTTCCTCGGGATACCCGCCCGGGCACATCGTGATGAACCCCGGAAGGTTCTCATTCTCCGTGCCGAGGCCATACGTTACCCACGAACCAACGCTTGGCCGCGGCAATCGCGCATCGCCGCAGTTCATCAACAATAGCGAAGGCCCATGAACCGGGTTGTCCGTGTGCATCGATCGAATGACGCACATATCATCGACACACTGCGAGAGGTGAGGAAACAAGTCGCTCACCGGAATGCCGCTTTCACCGCACGGTTTGAAAGTAAATGGCGATGGCAACGCGCCGCCCGTGGGACGCTCGGTCAGAACGCCTTCGAGCGGCAACTTCTTGTCGGCAAATTTCACCAGCGACGGCTTGGGATCGAACGTATCGACATGAGACATGCCGCCGTTCAGAAAAATATGGATAACGCGCTTTGCCTTCGGCGCAAAATGCGGCGTTCGCGCCAACGGCTGTGCGCCGAAAGCGGATTCAACCCCGCCTAACGTCGCGAGACCCAGTGCGCCAAATCCCATGCCCGTCCGGCGCAGAAAATCGCGGCGGCCGAGAATAAAGTCGTTTGTTGTGTGTTCGTCGCGCAGCATGTCCTGCTCCATCTCCGTAACTTGGACGTCGGATACACATTTCTTAAGTCCCCCTTCGCTCTTAAGTCCCCCTTTGAAGGGGGATTCAGGGGGATGTTCTTAACGTCATCAATCCACAAACATAAACTCGTTGCTCATCAACAGCACCTGCGCATACTGTTCCCACGGCGTAAGCGGCACGGGCGTCTCAGGCGGCGGCCCGCGAAAATCAAATCGGCTCAACCAATCCTGCTTGAGGAGTTTTCCCGCATTCGGAGACTTGACGTATAAGCGAGGGTGCCAACGGAACTGGTCACCCCGATCGTCTGCCTTGCATCCGATGATAAGGTCAATGGTATCGCCCGGCTCTATTTTCGCGCCGTCGAACACTGTGATGATCATGCGATCCTGGATTTCGCCCTTCCACAAGATCCCCTCGCGGCTGGACACAACATACCCTGCCACCCCATCTCCGTCCGGCGAATAATGGTGCAACTCGCCGACGCAGGACAACGTCGCGCTTGCAGGTGAAACCCAACGGCGAATGACGACAACATCCGGTCCGCCGGGATGGCCACCCAGCCGGTCCAATCGCGCAGAACCGGATTCCGGCGTAGGTAACTTGTCCGCGCCCTGATACGTCTCATTTACCCAATGAGAGAATTCGGTGAACGAGGTCACCTTTCCCGTTGCCGTATCCAAGGCGCCGTACCCATATTTCCATTCCGATGGCTCGTAATAAGGCGTCGAAGGCGCCGCCGTATCCTGTCCGTCGACAAAATCATTTGCCAACGCAAGTTCGATCGGCAAAGGATCACGCGTCAACACGGCGCGGTACATGTCCGCAATGCGCCCATCAGGTTCCTTCCCGGACGCATCAACATTCGACGCAATCAGCCGGGCCTGTTCCGCCACGAATGCACTGTTCATCATGAACAAGCCTTGTTGCGGAACTGTCGTCTGAAAACGATTTGGACTATGCGAACTCGGCGGCGCGAAATCAAAAATACGATACATCGCCGGTAAATTCTCGCGGTCCACCTCGCCGTAAACCGTGCGCAGGTTCGCAAATGGCATCCTGGTGATGTCCGGCGGAGGGCCACCGCCCGCGAGATCGAGATTCCTCGCGGACTTCAGGATTGTGTCCCGCATCGCCTCAAAATCCAGCCGGCGCCGGTTCTGCCGCCAAATCAACGAATTCGCGGGATCGGCGGCCATTCCATCGTGGACCTCGTCACTTCGCTGCTGATACGCGCTCGACAGAACAATCCGCCGAATCAGCCGCTTCACCGACCAGCCATCTTCCATGAATGTCCATGCCAAATGGTCCAGCAATTCCGGGTGCGCCGGTTTTTCCCCCTGAATGCCAAAATCGCTGGGCGTCGCTGCCAGCGGATTCCCGAACAGGTGCATCCACACGCGGTTGACCAGCACCCGTGCCGTGAGCGGGTTATCACGGCTGGCAATGGCACGCGCCAGCTCCAGCCTTCCGTGGCCGCTGTAGGGCGTTTGTCCATCGGTCGAGAGCACCGCCAGAAACTGGCGGGGAACATTCGCGCCCTTGTTTTCAGGATCACCCCGGACGAATACAAACGGGTCGAATGCCACCGGTGTGTTCTCGACCGCCATCGCGTGATCCGGACGCCCCGGGTGCGTCGACTTGTGATTCTCGATCGCAAGGCCACGTTGTCTCAATTGAACCCGGGTCTCGCGCTCAAGCAGACTTTCCAATTCGGAAGGCAGAATCCTGGCCGGCGAGTTCTCCGCATCGAGCGCGCGTTGGACCAGCGCTTCGCCGCCATCCGACAGCGCATCAAGCTGCACCGGCGGACCCTCTTCAAACGCCTTCGCGGCATAGTCCCGCCACCGTATCAATACCGCTGTTCTAAGCGATTTGGCTTTCGCGTCGACGGCGATCTGCGTGTCGTCTTTATCAAGCGCGTCTATCGCGGCCTGAAGATACGCCGTGGCGTGCTCTCGATTGTGCCGCGACAATTCTTCACGCTGTTCATCCAAAAATTTGTCCCGTTCCGACTCGAGCCTCGCCAACTCCTGCGCATACTCCTGGTATTCAATCGATCCGGTATTCGGCTGCTCGATTATCGGTAAGTCGTCTGGCGCTTGCGTGCTCCGGAATATTCCGTAGAGCGAATAGTAGTCCGCGGTGGGAATCGGGTCGAACTTGTGATCGTGACAGCGCGCGCAATTCACCGTCAATGCCATCAAACCGCGCGATACAACATCAATTTGATCATCAATCACATCGTGATTTTTTCCCGGCCTTCCCAACGACAGAAAACCGAGCGCCGCCAGTGGCCGCTTGTCTTCGCCGAGGTCAAGCTGGTCCGCCGCCAACTGGTGGAGAAGGAACTCGTTGTAGGGCAAATCTTCATTGAATGCGCGAATTACATAATCGCGATAGGTGTATGAAAAAGGAAAGTATCGCGAATCTTCAAAGCCGGATGCGCGCGTGTCGCTGTAACGCGCAATGTCCAGCCAATGACGTCCCCACCGTTCGCCATACTGCGGTGACGCGAGCAATTTATCGACCACCTTCTCATAGGCATCGGGCGAAGCATCGCCCTCGAATCGAACGGCCTCGTCGTAGGAAGGCGGCAACCCCGTAAGGTCGTAATGCACGCGGCGAAGCAAGGTCCGTTTGGCGGCTGTCGGCGAAGGCGTCAGCCCCGCCTCCCGCATCGCCCCAAACAGAAAAGCGTCAATCGGCGATTGCCCCCAGCCGTCATCGGTTACTTCAGGCGCAACTGGATTCGCAACGGGCTTGAACGCCCAATGCGTTTCTCGCGAAGTTTCAATCAGCCGTGCCATCGAAGGACGAACCAGGTTCTGCGGAACATCCTTCGGCCACGGCGCGCCCTCCGCAATCCAATTCAGAACACGGTCCAAATCCTCTGGCGACACCTCCACGTGCGGATGCTGCATCTCAGGTTTGTTCAGAAAAACCCCTGCAACCGTTTCGCGCGACATGTCGGCCGGCCGCTGGTCCAGCCGCAAATCGCCATCCTGTTTGTCCGCCCCATGGCAGGCATAACAAGATTTCGACAACAACGGCCGGATATGTTGTTCAAACGCCGTAATCTCGGCGGCGGACAGCACAGGCTCCGCGGGTCCCTCGGCGAACGCGGAAAATGCCGCACAGACTACCGCCGCAACCTGCAAAGCGCATGTGTGAATGGATTTGCCCGGCCCGTTCACTTCTATCCTTCCTTCAAATCGTCCAGACAACTGGCGGCTCCCCATGCCAACGCACATTGAGTCGATTCGCTAATTACCACACTGCACCGCCGCCAAATCGTTGTCAAGTTCATCCCGAATCCATCCGTCGCTGTCCCTGCTCGTCGTCCGTCGGTGTAGGTCCGTGTCAGTCCATCTCGTCCACCATGTCCACTCCGTCCACGTCGTCCACCTTACTTGGGCGAACGTCGCCTTACCTTCTTGATCGGAATGGATTGGGCCAGCGGCGACACGAGTTGCTCGTACAGCGCGAAAAGGTATTCAACGCGTTCGCGTTCACTCATAAATTCGGCGCGGCGGTAGCACTTGTCGACGGCGCGGTCAAGCGCGAGATGGGCTTTCAAGAGCGGCTCCGGCATGTAAAACGGATCATAGAGATCGGTTAGGGTTTGACCCATGTCCAGATAGCGTTGCCGGGTCGAAAGCACGGCTTCGGCGCGCTCCTCGACCCTTTGGTGTTGCGCCGGACTCGCATCAAGCGGCCACGGAAAATTGTTGTAAACAAGTTTGGCGGAATACCGGTACCGGGATTCAAGGCGACCACAGACTTGTCGCATCCACACCATGTGCATGCCGCTGCTGAGTACCCCAAAATGAAAATCCGTAGCGTCTGGGATTGCAGTACAGCTATTGTGAATTATCGTTGTAGGCTGAAAATAGCCAAATGGAATGTATCGGCGATTCTCGGAACTATGCTGCGGAATAACCAGAAAACTGGTTTCTGGTTGTCTGATCTCCGCAAAAAGGTAGGGAATCGAAGCCAACTCCCGGGTAGGCGCTTTCTTACTCGCCAGGCGAAACGCCTTCACCGCCGCTAGCCGCTTCGCGAGGTACTCGTGTTTGCGAATCGCGCTTACGTCCGCATATTGCAGCCATAAACAATACCGCTCTTTGCCTTGAAGGTACTCCTCGGCACACACCAGGGGCAGCACGTATTTCAGCAATTCTGGGTGGTTCCTTTTGAGCCACACCCTTTCCTCGACTTCTATGATGAGATGACCGCCGTCGGTGGGCTTGTTCCCGTACATTGTTTTCGGTACATCGCATAGCGGTTGAGACCTTGGCGAGACTGCCAAATCGGGTCCTTCTACCAAATACGGACTTATATTCCGCACCGGCACGGAATGAGGTTCGGCATCGGGCTTCGTATACTCGTAAATGTGTTTTGCTTCGGGTTCCAGTCTTCCAAACCCAATAATAACGACGTGTACATGCGCCCTTCCTCGTGCTTCGCTTTGCCACGCGAAAGTTTGGTGCGCAAAGTGAATGTGCATTCCGGATTGAAAAAGGTAATTCCACAGGTATCCAGCCTGCTCGCCTTGGCAAATTGAATTGGTGGATACGAACGCGATGGCTATCGTCGAGTTTCCCTTCGTAAAATCCGCTGCTTTTCGATACCAGCACGTTACGTAGTCCAGGCTGCCCGCGCCCGCTTCACTTCCCCAAATTCTGGCGGCGTCGCGTTTTTGGTCCAAGTTCATCAGATGCTTGCCCACAAACGGTGGATTGCCAAGAATAAATGCACATTTCAATGCCGGAATCAAGTCGTTCCAATCCATGCGGAGCGCGTTCGCACAACGAATATGCGGCGCAGTGCGCAACGGAATGCGCTGGAACAGATTCCCGGCAGAATTCGTGAGTTCCATGTTCATTTGATGGTCAGTGAGCCATAGCGCCGTTTCCGCGATGCGGGCGGCCCAGTCACCGATTTCGATGCCGTAGAACTGGTTGACATCGATGCGGGAGAGTTTTGCAAGTTCGCCGAGATTGAGTTCCTTGCCCCGCTTCTCAAATTCATGCAACAACGTGAGCACTTCAAGTTCCAACCGGCGCAGTTCGCGATATGCAATGACGAGAAAGTTTCCGCAGCCGCAAGCGGGATCGAGAAAGGTCAGCCGGGCAAGTTTGTCATGGAACTCGCGGAGCCGGGCCTTGCGGCGCGCAGAACGATCATTTTTGATTAGTCCAAACTCCGCGCGCAGGGCATCCAGAAACAAAGGGCGAATGACTTTCAGGATATTCCGTTCGGTGGTGTAGTGTGCGCCGATCTGCCGCCGCTCGGTGTCGTCCATGATGTTCTGAAACAGGGAACCGAAAACCGCGGGGGAAATGCGCGACCAGTCAAACCGGCAGGCGGCGCAAAGGCTATTGCGCATGTCACGGTTGAATGAGGCGATATGTAGATGTTCCGCGAACAATTCGCCGTTGATGTACGGAAAAGCGGCAATGTCTTCTTCGAGAATATTGACACGCTTCTCGACAGGCGTATTGAGCACTTCGAAGAGGTGTGACAATCGTGCACCGGGATCGGTGCCGTCAGCGCGGGTATGGTTGTCGAGGAATTGCTCGAATTGGGTGCGTTCGAAAATACCGGTATCGTCCGCGAAAAGACAAAACAACAGCCGGACAAGCAGCCGTTCGAGTTTTTCACCCTGGTATCCGCTGCTTTCCACGGCGTCGTGCAACTTCGCCATAATCTCGGCGGCCTGGATGTTGGCAGGGTCTTCTTCGCCGAATCGGTGCGTTTTTTGGCCGATGACGAAGGCAAACAGCTTGACCTGCTTGTGGAGATCGGCGAGCGTAAATTCGGTGAGTTGATACTTGTGATCCCGCCAGAGCGGTAATTCGAGTTGTTCTTCCGGTTCGAGGTCGTAAAGCGCGAACCGTTGAAAATCGCTGAGACAAACCCACCGCGGTACTTCGTCCTGTCTGCCGGCGGAATACAATTCCTGAATGTATTGGAAGGCTTGAGAATGGGCCTTGTCCAGCGATTCCCCCGCGCTCTTATGCTCCGCGAGAAAGGTTCCCTTCCAAAACAGGTCAATGCGATGATGGGTATCGCGCAGAGATTTTACCGGGTCTTCGAACACTGCTACGGTGCGGCGGCGCACGCCGAAAACTTCAAAGAATTCGTTCCAGAAGGTCTGGGCCTCCGCGCGTACATCACGGGCGTCTTGCCACTCGCGGGAAAACTGGATCGCATTTTGGCGGATTTCGTTCCAGGATAGTTTCGGCATGGTCCCCAATCTAACGTGCCACGGTATCCTCGGCGTTAGCGTACACGATCTTTACTTGCGAGAGAATTCAGGGAACGCAGAGTCAGCCCAGCATTGTGTGCCAATTGAAACCAGCCATGAAGTATTGCAGCATTCAGGTTACGTCTTTTCTGTCAACAGTGTTACCCTCGTTTCCGAAATTGCGCATCAATTGAATAGTCCGCGTTATACTTACGTCATATCGATCAAGACGCAGGGAGACAATCACACATGATACGCGGCAATGCGTGGCGCTTGGGCGCGCGAACGAAGTTCCTGATTGTGCTGGGCATTGCGGCGGCAACGATAGGGTGCCCGCCAGGTCTTCTTCCCGCCAATCCTGTTGCGGTCACCCATGACGTTACATACGGGCTGGGATACGTGAGCGACGGCTCCAAGGGCGGGTATGTGCTGGCGCCGCTGCTGATGGACGTGTATGTGCCGGAGAACGTCGACGGGCCGCGGCCGGGCGTAGTCATCATGCACGGCGGCGGATTCTTCGAAGGCGGCAAGGACGACGAGCGCATTGTCGATTTCGCGACCTATCTCGCGGGCAGGGGCTACGTGTGTTTTGCAATTAACTACCGGCTTCTCCAAGACCAACCGCCAGCGCCCGACCTCTGGAGCGCGCTACTGTTCACATCCGCCGTCCACGCGGCAATCGTCGATGCGAAGGCCGCCGTGCGGCATGTGCGGAAGCATGCAGGCGACTACGGTGTGGACGCGAACAGTTTAGCGTTCATCGGGGAATCGGCGGGGGCCATCGCGGGCGTCGCCGCAGCCGTGACGGAACCGGATGATTACGCGATGGACGGACCGGACTTCCCCATCCCCCCGGAAAACGCGCCAAACGCGTCGCCCCGCATTCAGGCCTACGTGCATCTCTGGGGCAACGCCGACCACGTGCTCGGCGACATCTCCCCCGACGATCCCCCAACCATGATCCTCCACGGCGAAGACGATGACGTTATTCTCACGCCGTTCGCCGTTGCCGAACGGTTTCATTTCTTTCTCGATTTGCAGGACGTTCCGCACGAGTTCTATGCGGCAGAGAACTTTGGGCACGCGGCCTGGAACTACCGCTTTCGCGGAAAAACCGTTGAACGGCTAACCCTCGATTTCCTCAACCAGCATCTCCTCGGCATCGGCAAAACAGAAGACCCAACCGGGTAATTTGCCCTCAACCTTGGCGCAGTGCCATAAAGGCCGGCTGAAGCTTTATCCGAAGTGCTGGGCAGTCCGGCGTAGCGGCAATCCAAACAATCATTCAAAGTCTAAATGCACCGCCGGTCAACCCGATATCCGCTAAAGCAAAAGGAAAGGCCTTGCCTGCCGGAACGTATGGAACCTGGTCTCATGAAACATTGCGCTTGGGCCGATAGCGAAACGATCATTCAACTGCACGGCAATGGCCCCTGGATCATCGAATATTTGAACCCCGCGGACGATCCCCGCAACGCTAAAAAGTGAACGGAGCGAAAATCTTCGAACAGTTTGATGGCGCGGCCGAGGCCAGTTCATACACGGTGACAACCAAAGTGTTAATGGCGTGCCCGGAGCGATTCGAACGCTCGACCTACAGCTTAGAAGGCTGTTGCTCTATCCACCTGAGCTACGGGCACGCAAGCGCGGGCGCATTATGGCAAACCCTGCCACCTACCTTCCACGCCGGCGCCAACCGTTTAGCCTAGCGTCTTCCTGAACCGGGTCGCGCTGACACCCAGAAGAATTGTTCCGATTACGATCAATCCGAGGCCCTGCGGCCACAGTTCGCTAAACCCCGCGCCGCGCAAAATGATACCCCGCAGAATCCGGATAAAATACGTAACGGGAAAGACCTGGCCAAACACATAGATCGGGTACGGCATGGATTCCTGTGGAAACATGAATCCCGACAATAGCACCGATGGCAACATGACGAGAAACGCTATCTGAATTGCTTGCACCTGATTACTTGCGATTGTTGAAACCATCAGGCCCAAGCCCAGTGACGTAAAAAGGAACAGGATCGAGAATGCCGCCAGAAGCATGACGCTTCCTTCGATGCGAACCTGAAACAGAAAACGCATCAACAGCACGACGACAAAGACTTCAAAAGCGCCAATGCAGGCATAGGGCGACAGTTTTCCCACCATCAGTCCCAGCCGCGAAACCGGTGTCACCATGAGTTGTTCAAGCGTGCCCGTTTCTTTTTCACGCACTACGGCAAATGCCGTCAGAAACATTGTCACCACCTGCAATACGATGCCAATGAGGCCCGGCACCATGAAATTCGCGGTTTTCATGTCGGGATTAAACAACACGCGAGGCCGCATCTCGATGGGTTGCCGCTGTCCCGGCAAACGCTCCTGTATAATCTGAAACGACGATTGCATCGCAATCGCGTTCGCGACGTTCAACGCCTGCATCGCGACCGTCGAGTCGCTGCCGTCTATCAGCACCTGGACCTGTGACGGTTTTCCAAGCGCAATATCATCGGAAAAATCCGGCGGAATCTTGATGCCGACTTTGGCGCGGCCGTCAATAATCGCGCCGTTCAGTTCATCGTCCGAATACGATTGCCCGACGAATTTGAAGTACCCCGTGTTCGTAAACCGATCGAGGAGAACGCGGCTGGCTTCGCGTCCGTCAAGGTTGTAGTAAACCGTAGGAATATTTTCCACGTCGAGACGTATGGCGTAACCGAATATCGTGAGTTGAATGCCGGGAATGACAAGCATCAACAACAACGTCTTCGGATCCCGCAAGATGTGAATCGTCTCTTTGTAGACGATTGCGCTGAATCCCCTAAACACGGCGAGCCTCATCCATTGTTCGTGTCAGCGTCACAAACACGTCCTCAAGCGACGCGGGAATCGAGTCAACGTGTACATCCTGGAATCCTGCTGCCTGCATCGCATCGCGCAAGCGCGTTCCCGATTCCTCTTCAGTCAGGACGTGCAAAGAATCGCCAAATATGGTTGCATCGCGCACGTAGCCGAAGGTGTTGAGCAGCGCCATCGCCTGCGGCTGGCGATCACTGATCACGCGAAGGCGTTCGAGGCCCACG
>Ga0163150_10007104_pt1 | contig 13378 bp, 12 predicted proteins | sample OliLakLV19P2IB_FD_148628 | JGI IMG/M metagenome (GOLD analysis project Ga0163150, IMG submission 148628) | Freshwater microbial mat bacterial communities from Lake Vanda, McMurdo Dry Valleys, Antarctica - Oligotrophic Lake LV.19.P2.IB | ecosystem: Environmental > Aquatic > Freshwater > Lake >...
CCTCCGTGGGTGACTTCGCCGTGCTCTCGCCGTATGCCACGCTTGGCGGTGCCGCGGTCCTCGGTGACGACGCTTTTCTCGGCCTGCACGCATCCATTGGCCCAAATGTCGTCGTGGGCGCGAGAACATTTGTGAGCGCCGGATCCATCGCGCTGCATGACTCCGAGCCAGATTCTCTCGTGTACGGTGTTCCGGGGCGGGCCTCGAAATACCTCGGGGTCGGATAATGCGTCCTTCGTCACACTCGTCTTCGCCCATCTCGATGCGCTTGGCCGCGCCGCGTACGCCGGTGAATACGCCTTGAAAGTCGTGATCTTATGCGGAGGCAAGGGCACCCGGCTCCGGGAGGAGACGGAGTATCGACCCAAGCCGATGGTGCCAATCGGCGGAAGGCCGATTCTCTGGCACATCATGAAGTACTACGCCCACTTTGGCCACAAGGACTTCGTCCTCTGCCTCGGCTATCGCGGCGACATGATCAAGGAGTTCTTCCGCAACTATCTCTGGAGCACGTGCGACGTCACGATGTCGCTTGGCCGCAATCCGCAGGCGTTGTTTCATGACCACCACGAAGAAGAGGACTGGAGGGTCACCCTCGCGGAGACGGGCCCGGAGTCGATGACCGCCTACCGAGTGCGGCACATTCGTCGCCATCTGACGTCGAATGAGCCTTTTCTGCTCACCTACGGCGACGGGCTTTCGACGATCGACATCAATGCCTCGATCGCAGAGCATGCGAAGTCCGGCCGAGCCCTGACGATTTCCGCGGTGCACCCCGCCGGCCGCTTTGGGTCGCTCTCGATTGACGACGAGGGGCGAATCCACACGTTCCAGGAAAAGCCGCAGATGGAGACGGCCTTCGTCAATGGTGGCTACATGGTCTGTGAGCCGAGATTCATCGACTATTTGCCCGACAATCCCGGGGTGATGCTCGAGCGGGAGCCGATGGACGCGCTGCTTCGCGAAGGGCAGCTCCACTCGTTTCGTCACGAGGGCTGGTGGCAGCCCATGGACACCTATCAGGAGATGCAATACCTCGATCGGCTTTGGACCGAAGGCAAAGCCCCGTGGAAGGTGTGGGCGTGAAAGCGGACGATCGCACTGGCATTTTCGGCGGTGTCTTCGCTGGGGCAAACGTGCTCGTTACTGGGCACACCGGCTTCAAGGGGGCGTGGCTCTGCGAATGGCTGCTTTCCCTCGGGGCCAATGTCACCGGCTTTGCCCTGGAGCCCGACACCGAGCCGTCACTCTTCACGCAGCTCGGGCTCGCTGATCGTCTGCGGCATCACGTGGACGACATCCGCGACGCCACCGCGATTGAAAGAGTCGTCGTTGAGGCCCGCCCTCGATTCCTCTTTCATCTTGCCGCTCAGCCCCTGGTGCGCCGGTCATACCGCGAGCCGAGGTATACGTGGGAAACGAACGTGATGGGCACGGTTCATGTACTCGAGGCGCTTCGGCGGCTCGAGGAGCCCTGCGCTGCGGTGATGGTGACCACCGACAAATGCTACGAGAACCGTGAGTGGGTCTTCGGCTACAGGGAGAACGATCCCCTCGGCGGACACGACCCCTATAGCTCGAGCAAGGGCGCTGCCGAGCTGGCGATCGCGTCGTGGCGCCATTCGTTTTTTGGGAATGGGCATCCCGTACGGGTCGCGAGTGCCCGGGCTGGAAACGTGATTGGTGGCGGCGACTGGGCCGAAGACCGTATTGTGCCCGATTGTGCCAGAGCACTGTCCCGCGGAGATTCGATCAACGTTCGGAATCCGTCAGCGACACGTCCGTGGCAGCACGTTCTGGAGCCCGACAGTGGGTACCTCGCGCTCGCGGCGGCCCTTGCCCTGCGGCCAGAGGATGCAAGGCTCGACTCCGCCTTCAACATCGGGCCCGGGCACGACGGCAACAAGCCCGTGCTGAGGCTCGTCGAGGAGGCCCTCCAGCACTGGCCAGGGACTTGGATCGACGCCAGCACAGCGGGCGCACCGCCCGAGGCTACGCTCCTCCAACTCGACAACCGCAAGATTCAGGCATTCGTCGGTTGGCAGCCAGTCTGGTCGTTTCAGGAAGCCGTCAGTCGCACGATCGGATGGTATCGAGATGTGCATGTCGACAACGCTGCGGCCCGCGAGCGGACGCGTCGTGACATCATGGCATACGAGCAGGCGGCCGTGCTGAGCGCGGTCCCGTGGGCGATGCCTGCTGCCTTCATCCAACCTGTTGTTCTCAATGTCTGACGCCCGGCCGCTTGCCGATCTCCGTACCGAAATCCTTTCGCTCGTGCGGGAGTATGCCTCGCGCCGTCATGCACCGTTTGCCATGCCGGAGGTGGAACAAAACTCCTCCTTCGTTCCGGGCGAGGCGACGGTCCCGTATGCCGGCCGCGTATTCGATGCCGATGAGGTGGAGGCTGGAGTCGCGTCAGTGCTCGACTTCTGGCTGACGCTGGGGCCCGAAGGAGATGCCTTGGAGCGGGAGTTCGCGTCTGCTCTCGGTGTGCGGAACACGGTGCTCGTTAACTCGGGGTCGTCCGCAAATCTTGTGGCATTCTCGGCGCTTACGAGTCCAAAGCTCGGCGACCGCCGGCTGAAGCCAGGCGACGAGGTGATCACGGCGGCCGCGGGCTTCCCGACGACGGTCGCGCCGATCATCCAGAACGGCTGCATTCCCGTGTTCATCGACAACGACCCGGTCACGCTCAATGCCAGAGTGGACCAGCTCGACGACGCCTTCTCCCCTGGAAAAACCCGGGCCGTGATGATGGCCCACACGCTCGGCAATCCATTCGACTTGACGGCCGTGGCCGACTTTTGCCAGCGGCATGATCTCTGGCTGATCGAGGACAACTGCGACGCTCTAGGCAGCACCTACGACGGTAAGTTCACAGGTACCTTTGGGGATCTTTCGACCCAGTCGTTCTACCCCCCGCATCACATGACGATGGGCGAGGGAGGGGCGGTAAACATCGTGAGGACCGCTGGCCTCAAGCTCCTCGTCGAGAGCTTTCGCGACTGGGGCCGCGACTGTTGGTGCCCCAGCGGCAAAGACAACACCTGCAACAAGCGATTCGCATGGCAACTCGGCGAGCTTCCCGAGGGCTACGACCACAAATACATTTACACCCACCTCGGCTACAACCTGAAGCCGACCGATCCGCAGGCCGCCATCGGTCGGAAGCAACTCCAGAAGCTTCCGGCTTTCGTGGAGGCCCGACGCCGGAACTGGCAACGACTCCGGACGCTTTTCGAGCCCTATTCTGAATGGCTCGACTTCCAGTTGCCTACGCACGCGACATCCTGGTCGCCAACCGGCTTCTCCTGGGATTCCACCGGCCACTCGTGTGATCCGTCATGGTTCGGCTTCATGATCCGCGTGAAGCCGAGTGCGCCTGTGTCTCGCAAGGATTTGGCGGTGGCGCTCGATGAAGCAAAGATCGGAAACCGCATGCTGTTTGGCGGAAATCTCGTCCGTCAGCCGGTGTTTGCTCAGGCACGATCGAAGGGCACTTTTGCCATGCGGATCGTGGGAGATCTTGCCGGCGCAGACGCGATCATGAACGAGACGCTGTTCGTCGGGGTCTATCCCGGGCTGACTGAGCCCATGTGCAGCCATATCGCGGCGACCGTTGGTTCCGTTATTTTGTCGCGTCTCAATCAGCCTCACGCGATCCCGTTGTGAATCGAGTCGTCATCACCGGAGCCTCGGGCTTCATCGGTGCCGCTCTGGCGCGGCGACTCGTCGCGGAGGGCGTGCCGACGGCTGTGCTCCTGCGGCCTACGAGCAGGCCGTGGCGGCTGGGCAACTGCATACGTGATCTGACTGTGCTCGAAGGCTGTTTGAACGAGCCGGCAAGCTACGAGGCGGCGCTCACCAGTTTCGCCCCCGAAACAGTGTTCCACCTCGCGTGGCACGGGGTCGGCAGGGGGCAACGTGACGATCCGGATCAGGTGCGGGTGAACGTACCTGGCACGGTCGACTTCTTCCTCGCCGCGGTGCGGGCGGGTGCTCGGTCATTTATTGCTGCCGGATCGCAGGCCGAATACGGGCCGTCAGATCGGCGGATAGACGAGTCGCATCCAACGCATCCGGCCACGCTCTACGGGGCCGCGAAGCTCGCCACGCTGACGCTGCTCCAGAGGCTCGCCGCGGCGCACGTCATCCGGCTCGCTTGGTTACGAGTGTTCTCTGTGTACGGTCCGAGGGACGACGAGAATACCCTGATCAGCGCCCTCATCAGGCGGCTGGTGGCTGGTGAACGGCCCGCGGTCACGAGTGGCCTGCAGTTCTGGGATTATCTGTACGTCGATGACGCTGCCGCCGCGTTTCTCGCAGTTGCTCGCTCCGGGGTGGCTGGCGTGTTCAATGTGGGTGCCGGCGTCGCACCGCCGCTCCACGACACAATCGCGCTCCTGCGGGATCTGATCGACCCGGCGCTGGAGGTCGGTTTCGGTGACATACCGCTTGGTCCCGAGGCCGTGACGCGGCTCGAGCCGGATGTCGCGCGTTTGCGGAGCATGACGGATTGGGCTCCACGGGTGTCCTTAGAGAAAGGCTTACGGGAGACGATCAACTGGTACAGAAGCCGCCAGGACACCGAGATTGAGGGGAATGTCCTCGTTGAGCGATAAGCAGCCAGCGGCCCCGGCCCGCTTCAACCCGCGGGGGCTTCGCCGGCACGTGCTCCGCATGGCGTATCACGGCCAGTCGGTCCATGTCGCCTGCGCGTTTTCGATCATCGAAATCTGTGCCGTGCTGTACTCCCGATTCCTGCGGCACGATCCGCGGGATCCGGCCTGGCCGGGCCGCGACTACCTGATCCTGTCGAAGGGGCACGGTGTGATGGCGATGTACGCCTGCTTCTACGACATCGGATGGCTCGGCGACGCAGACCTCGACAATTATTTCAAGGACGGCACGCACCTCCGCGGACTGTGCGAGTCGGACGTGCCCGGCTGCGAGGTGTCAAGCGGGTCTCTTGGTCACGGGCTGCCAATCGCCTGTGGTATTGCCATGGGCCTCAAACGCAAGGGGAGCGACCAGCGAGTCTACTGCGTTGTTGGCGATGGCGAGATGAACGAGGGCCCCATGTGGGAGGCCCTGCTGTTCGCCGCGCATCAGAAACTCGACAATCTCGTCGTGATAGTGGACGCGAACCAGTTTCAGGCGATGGGCCGCACGGAGGAAGTGCTGGGCCTCGAGCCACTACCTGCGAAGTTCGAGGCTTTTGGCTGCCGCACGATCGAGTGCGACGGTCATGATCCGGTGGCCCTGGAGCGGGCGCTGGTGTCTCTGACTGAGTCTCGCGGGAAGCCTGGCGCGATCGTCGCCCGCACGATCAAGGGACATGGCGTGTCGTTCATGGCGGGCGATAACCGTTGGCACTACACGCGGCTCTCGGACGATGTCTACGCTCGCGCCGTGGCGGAGCTCTCCTGATGCGGGACGTCCTCTCCGACCTGATTGTGGGAGCCGCTCGCAACGACGACCGTTTTCTCGTGCTGTCGGGCGATCACGGCTACACGCTCTTTGATGCCATCCGAGCGGAGCGACCGGACCAGTTCGTCAACGTGGGCGTCGCAGAGCAGAACATGATCGGCGTCTCTGCGGGACTGGCCAAGGTGGGCTTCCGGCCGTGCGTCTACGGTCTATCTGCGTTCGTGCCGATCCGGGTTCTCGAGCAAATCAAGCTCGACCTCTGCCACTCGCGGCTGCCTGTGATTCTGCTCGGCGATGGCGCGGGGCTCGTCTATTCGACGCTCGGCGTATCCCACCAGTGCGGCGAAGACATTGCGTGTCTGCGGCCGCTGCCACACATCGCGATCTATTCCCCCTGCGATGCGATGGAGCTCGCGGCATGCTGGCGAGAGGCTCGGGCGGCTGATCATCCTTCCTACATCCGGCTGGGCAAAGCCGATCGCCCGTCGGTGCATGCCGAGCCCCTTACGGATACGGCCCCGGTATTCACGCACCGTCCCGCGGATCGTGACGGCGGGGTGGCGATCATCGCCACGGGGTCGATGGTGAGCCCGTGCACGGATTTCGCGAAAAGACATGGCGTCTCGTGCGTATCAGTGCCGAGGATCAAGCCGTTTCCAGATGAACTTGTCGGGATGGTGTGTGGCGCCGGCCGTGTGATTGTCGCCGAAGAGCACTGCGGAACCGGGGGGCTGTGGACGAGTGTCGTCGAGGATTGGGAGCGGCGGCCTGACGCTCTCGCGGGCCGCCCGTGGATTCACTCGCTTGCCCTCACACCCTCATTCACGATGTCATGCGGCTCCTACCAGCACGCGCTCGGCGAGCACCACATGGCGGATGAGGAACTCGTGGCCAGGCTGCGAAGCATCGTCGCTCTATCGGTGGACCTTAGTGCCTGAGTCTGTCGTTGTTCCGGCGGGTTCCGAAGCATCCGGCGTTGGAGGGCCGGCAGGCCAACGCATCCTCGACCGTGCCGTCCTCGTCACGGTTCTTTCCCGCGTTCTCGGGATTGTCACCGCGCCCATCGGGCTCTTGTTCACGATCCAGTTCCTCACCGACGCCGAGCGGGGCTACTACTACACCTTCTTCTCGCTACTCGGATTCAGCGCCCTGTTGGATGGCGGCGTATCGGCCACGGTTCAGCACTTCATTTCCAGGGAGGCCGCGCAACTCGTCGTTTCCAGCGACCGTATGCTCGAGGGAAATGCGACGAACGTCGCCCGGCTCGCTGGCCTGTTTCGGCAGACATGTCGCTGGTACCTCCGTGCGGCCGTAGTGTTCGCGATCCTGCTTTGGCTCATCGGTGGCGCGTTCTTCTTGATGACAGCCCGAAACGATGGAATCCGCTGGGAGGTCCCCTGGGTGCTGTGCGTCGTCGCGGCATCATTGTCCTTGGCGGCAAGTCCCCTCATCGCTCTGATAACCGGCATCGGAAGGGTGGAGACAATCGCCACTTCAAACGCGCTGCGGTTGCTGACGTCCACCGCGGCGCTGTGCGCCCTGCTCTGGTGGGGGGCTGGGCTGTACGCCGGGCCAATCAGCGGCCTTTTCGGGGTTATAGTCTGGCTGATGGCGATTGTCGGCCGCTGGCTGCCGCTCATCCGGCAGGTCTCTCGACACAAAACGGCCGCCGAGCCCATCGACTGGTCGTCCCAGATCTGGCCGATGCAGTGGCGGATGGCCGTGAGCATCGCCTGTGGCTTCTTCATCTTCCGGGCGATCACGCCAATCGTCTTCTCAACGAGCGGGGCGGTCGAAGCGGGCAGGTTCGGTCTCACACAGATGGCGATCGATTTCGCGGCCCAGGTTTCGTCGTCGTGGCTCGCGGTTCGCACGCCGCTCATGGCAAAGCTCCACTCGCTGCGGTCGACAGCGGCGCTCGAAAGCCTCTTCAGGTCCACTTTTTGGGTCGGCGTTCTGGGCTACTGCGCGTGCATCGTGTTGGGCATGGGCCTGCTGTGGTTGCTGCGGCCCCTTCACCCCAAGTTTGCCAATGCGTTTCTCGGGACAGCGCCGTTCCTCCTGCTCGCCGTATGGACGCTTACAAACCAAGTCTTGGTTCTCTTCGCCACATATTGCCGTACGGCGGGCACCGAGCCATTCATGGCAATCTCGGTTGCTTCAGCCATCGCTACCCTGCTTGGCTCGATGCTGGCGGGAACGGTGGCGGGCATGACGGGGATCACGGTCTGGCTGGCAGTACACAATGCCGTGTTATTCGTTCCTTGGGCATGGCTTATCTACAGGGATGTGCGAGTGAGCACCGTTCATGGAAGCGCCTGACACATCGGTCGTGATACCAACGCGAAACCGGCCGAACGATCTTCGGCGCGCGCTTATGTCGGTCGCGCGGCAGGAGGCGCGCGATGCGATTGCCGAGGTCATCGTGATCGAGAACGGCGCGACTCACGACTCTCGCGAAGTGTGCGGAGAGTTTGCGAATCTTCCCATTCGATGGCTTCTCAACGATCCGCCGCTGCCGATGACCGCGTGGGCGGACCGCGTGTTCGGGGTGCCCCGGCCGGATACCGATTTCTTTGCGCTGCTGTGCGACGACGACTGGTGGGAGCCACATCACCTACGGCGGTCGCTGGAACGTCTGCGCGCCGATGTGGCATGCACAGCATCGTGGGCGGGATGCGTGGAGTATGATGTCCGACGGCATATCGCGGCGCCGCGGGGCCATACCATATGGATGCTGACCCGTTATTCTCCCGACATAGCGGCACTTTCACTCTCGATGCCCCAGGTTTTACTCGCCAATCTGCTCACTACTGCATTCCACATTTCCACTGTCGTAGCCAGGCGAAGCGTGATTGCTACCGTGCTACCCTCCTTAGCAAATGGAAACCCATTCGACATCGACCGCCACCTGGCATGCCTGCTTTCGACAAAGGGTGTGACGACCTACTTTCCCTCGCCCAGCGTCGGAGTCGCGGCTCATGCCGGCCGGGAGTCCCTCACCCTTGGCCGCACCAAAGAGGCTGAATTGTGGTGGAGGCATACGACAGCAGAGATCATCGGTATGGCAAAACATGCGGGTGTAGATCTTGCATCCGCGATTGATGGAATGTTGGTGCATGCCGCGGACGACATGCCGACACTTCTTAGTCACGCCTATTTCGACGGTTGCCGGCAGATTGGCGTTGAACTGCCGGTCTCCCCGGCGTTTCTGCGGGCGGCTCGCCAACTCCGCATTGCTCTCGCGTTGCGACGCTTTCTGCCTCCCGTCGTATTGAAGGCTCTAGGACTTTCGGGATGGATGGCAAGGAACCTGCCAGTTTCCATGCTCGCGTAACAGTTATGGCACAGAAAGAGCTTTGAAGCTGCCGGCCCCGTTGATGTGCCTCAACCGAAAATACGCCACCGCGATGGCTTGGCGGCCATTTTTATTCGGATGGACGGACTGGCTTCGAGCCTGCTTCCTGCATCTCTGCGGCCGCAATAACTCATGGCTCTCGGTACTTCGTGTGCCACTTCGGCCGAAGGGTGATGCACGGCCCATCTATTGCAGACCGGGAACCAGCGATTTTGTCACATTTCATGAAATATTCATGTTCGGAGAATACCGCATGGCAGGCCTCATTCAGCCACCCGACATCCGAGGCATACTAGATCTGGGCGCAAACATTGGATTGGCTGCCCGGTGGCTCCTGGCCAGGTTTCCAGACGCCCAGGTGGTGGGTGTCGAGCCGGATGCGCGGAACGTTCAGATGGCTCGGCGAAATCTCGCAGCAGCCGATCGAGGTACACGCCACCGAGTGATTCACGCGTTTGCAGGCGGGATGAGTCGCACCGCGTTTCTTCATTCATCAGGTCTCCGCGATGCGAATGAGGGCGTGTTGGTGGATGCTCCCATAATGGGCAAGGCTGGCGTTCGAGTGATGACAGGCGAGGAAATATGCCAGGAGGTTGCGGGGCCTTTAGACCTCGTCAAGATTGACATCGAGGGTAGTGAGAAAGAAGTGCTTGAGGGCAACGTTGATTGGTTGCGATCCTTTCGGTGGATGTTCATCGAGGTCCACGATCCGTTGGATGAACAATGGTTAGCAGTGATCGCATTACGACGATTGCCGGGCTGGGTCGTAACGGGAACGGAACGCCGGCACTCTGGGGCCTTTCTGGCATTATTGCAGAGGCTGCCGCAAAGCGCATTGGACACATGCGACTGATCTACGACCATTCAATCTTCATGGAGCCTCGCATCGGCGGCGTGCTGCGGCACACGCTGGAGCTCGTCCGCGGAGTTCATGGGCTCCCGGAGGCGGGTGACGTGACCATCGACGTTCAGGCTGGTTGGCATCATGCGCCCATCTCTGCAGCCGACCTTCCGGCGGGTACGCTTCATGGCGTGCGCGTGCCCCAGTTCAAGGGATCAGGCCGCTTTTTGTCGGCGCTGAATCGCATGCGTCTCAAACGATTGCTCGCTGCAATTTCGGATTGCAGTGTTGTTCTCCATGAGACGCTGTACGGGGACGTGTTTCCATCACCGCCAAACGTCAAGCGTGTGGTCGTTGTTCACGACACGATCTGGGAGGACAGCGATGACCGTGCGACGCATGCGGCGGCGCTCGCTCGCAAGGCATCCTCGATCGCCGCCGCGGATGGGATCATCTTTGTCTCGAATGCCACGCGGGCCGGCTTCTGCAGGCACTATCCGGCTCCGAAACTGGGTGCGGTGATCCATCACGGGTGTGAACTGCGTATCACACGCGAGCGACGAGCCCTGAACATTCCTGGGCCGTTTGTGCTGTATGTGGGACAGCGCGGCGGCTACAAGAATTGGGCGAGGTTCGCCGAGGCATTCGCGGGAAGTGATCTCAGTCGCTCCCATTGGCTGGTTTCGTTTGGACCGAAGCCAACCGCCGACGAGCAGCGGCTCGCCGCCTCGCTCCCGGAAGCTGAGAGGCTTCTATGGCGGGGCGGCACAGACGATGAGCTCGCCGATTTCTATGCCGCGGCAGACTGCTTCGTGTACCCTTCGCTCGCCGAGGGATTCGGCATCCCACTCGTCGAAGCGGCAAAGCTAGGCTGTCCGGTGGCGTGCAGCGACATCCCACCGTTCCGCGAGGTTCTTGGCCAGGACGCGTATTTTTCCTCGCCGCTCGATCCCCTCGCGATTGCGGTCGCCATGAAGGCCGCTATCAATGCTGGGCGCGGGGGTGCGGTGGTTGCTGCGGCCAAAGCGGCATGTGGCCGGTACACGTGGCATAACACGGCAAAAGCCACGCTCAACTTCTATCGGCAGGTCGCATCCGAAGAGTCCTGCGACTCTCGCTTATCCAGAGGCAATGTGCTGTGATCACGAAGACAATAAAAACTTTGCTCCGCAGCTGCGGCTTCGATGTGTCGCGGTATCGGTCAGACACTCATCATGGCGCCCGGTTTCGGCACTTGCTGCGGACCGCCGGGATTCGCCAGGTCATCGACGTCGGCGCCAATGAGGGGCAGTATGCCGGATTGCTGCGGTCGGAATATGGCTACGCAGGCGACATCGTGTCCTTTGAGCCGCTTCCGGAGGCCCATGCCCGATTGACGCAGAGAGCAAGCCGGCATTCGGCAGGCCGCTGGCGCGTCGCGCCCCGCATGGCCCTGGGAGCGTCGACTCAGCGCAGCATCATTCACGTTGCCGGAAACTCGGTGAGCTCATCGCTCCTCCCCATGGAGTCACTGCATCAGCAGGCTCTTCCAGGGTCGGCAGGTTGCCAGAGCGAGGAGATCCTTGTTCAGCGGCTCGATGATGTCGTGGCCGAGCTCGATCTTACAGTCGACGCAGGAACGCTGGTCAAGGTAGACACACAGGGATACGAACTCGAAGTGCTCAAGGGCGCTCCCGACACGATCGCGAAGGCGGGCATCATCCAAGCAGAGATGTCGCTCGCCGTTCTCTACGCGGGCCAACCGCTATTTGCTGAGCTCTTCGAGTACATTACGAGCAGGGGCTTCGACGTATTCGACATGATTCCTGGCTTCTGTGACACACGGTCTGGACGACTTCTCCAGATCGACGGAATATTTGTGCGCCTATAGGACGACGGCGTCATGCCGCAGCTCGGTCATATCGCTCACACCGTGAATTCGAGGACCGTGATCACACGGAGGGGAGGAAGAATGCCTCAGGGCGCCCCCAGCGTCCGGGCAAGTCGTCTTCATCGACTGGTCGCGTTGCTTTTCGGGCTCGGCAGCAAGCTCAATGTTCGCATCATTGGCTATATGCCACTGTCGGAAATCGCGAGTCTCATCGTGGTGCCGTTCGTATTGCCCCGGATTACCAAGCCGGCAGTGGTGCGGCTGACCGGCTGGGTATTGCCACTCGCCATGCTGTGGCTACTGAACGCGATGCTTACCGACCTGTATATGCAAACCCAATGGTCGCTCGCTGCGCGCGGTCTCGCGCGAATCGTTATCTATCTCGTGTGCATTCCGCTTTTCATTGTCTTCTTGCAGCGTGACGCATACGCAAAAACTGTCCTTTTCACACTCGGCCAGGTCCTGTCCAGCATCATCTCCGCGTACGCCATGCGGTCCGGCGTACAGGAAGGCCGCGCACTGACGTACGGCGGTGACGGCGACATGGGATTCGAGACCCATTGGTCGCTCGTCTTCGGTCTCGGAACACAACTTGCCATCCTTCTCGTGTATCCGCGTTCGCGGCTCCTGGCGTATGGAATTGGCATCGCGATGGGTGCTTTCCAATTGATTGGCGGTTCCCGATCCACGGCAGGCATCTACATTGTCGGCGTCGCCGTGTGCATGGCGCGTGATGTGGTCGAGGCGCGCGGTGGGCTACGTGGGCGAGAAAAGAAACTTCTCAAGTGGATTGCCGTAGCCACGTCCGTAATGATCCTTGGGTCGGTCGGGTACCGCGCCTACCAACACGCTGCCGGCTCTGGCCAACTTGGCCAGAAGGCATATCAAAAGTATCACAGCCAATCCCGCAGCGCATACGGAATTGTATTTGGTGGGCGGCCGCAGATTCTGGGTGGCTGGCTTGCCGCCGCCGAATCACCGATTATCGGCTATGGCTCGTGGCCAACCGACAATGGGATGTTTTTTGCGCGGGCGTGTGAAATTTTGGAAGTAAACCTTGACCCGAGCTACTACACCATGGGGCCCCAGCTCATCCCGTCGCACTCGCACGTCCTGTGCGCCTGGGTCGAGAACGGAGTTATGGGGCTCGTGTTCTGGAGTTATGTCTTTTTCATCGTGACGCGATCGGCGGTGGCACGGTATCATGACGAAAAACAGTTTGGGCTGTTCCTGGTTGTCAGCTGTGTGTCCTTGATGTGGCACATAGTCTTTTCGCCGATAGCGGGACGGCTCGACGAGTCTTTTCTCTTAGCACTTCTCATGAATCAGACAGCAGCCGTCCCGCGTACTAGGACAGCCGTGGTCCGCACGTGAACGTCGGGGAGGGACGCTACAGTGTGAACGAATCGCCGTTACGATATTTGTTTGTGTCAACAGGCGACCTGAAGCAGAACTCAAGCTTCATGAGACTGCGCGAGCTTGGTCGCTGCCTGCATGAATATGGAGTTGACGTTCACTACATAGTAGATCAGAGCTTCTTTAATGACGCGCTGCCATCGCAACTGTCATACGCTCACGTGCATCGCGTCACTGGAATCGGAAGGATCGGGAGGCTAATTGATCGTCGGCGTGTGATAGACCGTATCAATCCGAATATCGTTCATATTCTCAACCCGCAGATAAGTAACTCGGCTACAATACTTGGATGCCGACGGTTTGTTGTTGTTGATTGGGATGAAATGCTCTCGGCTCGCATGGCGAAGGTATCCGCGGCAATGGTGAGTCGCCTATGCGAGCATTGGTGCCGAAGACGCGCTGATCTTACGGTCGTCGCGAGTCGCCATATGCAGAAGCTATTCAGAGAGCAGTATGGAGT
>Ga0163150_10007105_pt1 | contig 13374 bp, 10 predicted proteins | sample OliLakLV19P2IB_FD_148628 | JGI IMG/M metagenome (GOLD analysis project Ga0163150, IMG submission 148628) | Freshwater microbial mat bacterial communities from Lake Vanda, McMurdo Dry Valleys, Antarctica - Oligotrophic Lake LV.19.P2.IB | ecosystem: Environmental > Aquatic > Freshwater > Lake >...
GCTCCGGACGAGACGGGGAAAGTACCGTCAGAGCCGTGCCTTCCCGCAGTGACGAGGTCGCCGCTGTCGCGGCTCGCCGAGGCGCCCCCGATCCCGTCGTGGAGATACGCGACCCCGAAGACCAGCGGCTCGCCGACTACATGGGGCTGCGCCACCGCGGCGACCGGGTCGACGGCTTTTTCGTCGCCGAGAGCCGGCTGGTTGTCCGCCGGGTCGTACGCGCCATGCCCGACGCGGTGCGTTCGCTGTTCGTGACGCCGACTGTGGCCGAGGCACTCGCCGACGTCATCGCGGAGATCCACGCGCCCGTGTACGTCGCTCCGTCCGCGGTGCTCGAGCAGGTGGTCGGCTTCGATCTGCACCGCGGCGCGCTCGCGTCGATCGACCGCCATCCGCTGCCGACCGTCACCGAGGTGCTCGCGGGGGCGCGGCGGGTCGCGGTCCTCGAACGCGTCAACGATCACGAGAACCTCGGTGTGCTGTTCCGCAACGCGGCCGCGTTCGGTGTCGACGCGGTGCTGCTCGATGCCGAGAGTTCCGACCCCCTGTACCGCCGTGCGGTGCGGGTGTCGATCGGGCACGTGTGCACGGTGCCGTGGACGAGATACTCGACGCTCTCGGAGATCCGGGATGCGGGATTCGTACTGTGCGCGCTCACGCCTTCGGGTGACGTCACGACCGACGAGTATCGGTGGCCCGACACGTGCGCGCTCATGCTGGGCGCGGAAGGTCCCGGGCTGTCGGACGCGGCCCTCGCCGCCGCCGATGTGCACGTGCGCATACCGATGCGCGCCGACGTCGACTCTCTCAACGTCGCGACCGCGGCCGCAATCGCGTTCTATAGCGCTCGCGACGTGTCGAGGCGGTAACCGACCCCCCGGACGGTGATCAGCCAGCGCGGATGGCTCGGGTCCGATTCGACCTTGAGCCGGAGGCGGCGCATGTGTTCGGTGACGGTCGATGTCGTCTGCCACTTCGGCTTCGAGCGCCACACGGCTCCGAGCAGCTCGTCGCGGGTGTAGGTGTGTCCCGGCGCGCATGCGAGGAACGCGAGTAGCTCGAACTCCTTCACCGACAGGATCACGCGCTCGTCGCCGACCCTCACTTCGTGGGCGACAAGGTCGATCGTGAGCTCGTCGAACTGCAACCTGCTCGAGACGGGGACGCGGACAAGGTCGCGGACCCGTTCGACGAGGCCGAAGTGCACGGGTCGGCCGCGGTGCGGCAGTTCCTGGAGGAACACGTCGTTCTCGCCGTCGTCCGAGAGCATCAGGATCGGCACGCGACTGGCCTGGCGGAGGCGCCGTAGGAACGAGAGGGGCCGATCGCCGTCGCCGTGGAGGACGATGAGGTCGACCGGCTCGGTGTGGACGGTCCGGCACACATTGAGTGCGTCGACGCAGACGACGTCGATGCCGCGCGCGTCGAGCGTGGCGAGTGTCGCGTCGACGGCGTCCGGATCGGGAACGACGAGGAGCACGCGCGGGCGTACCTGCATTGCCGCCTTCACTGCCGCTCCAGTGCGAGCCGGGCGACCGACTCCAGTTGGTGGCGGCGGACCGAGCCGTCGGCCGTGCGCGGGAGCGACGGCACGACGATGACGCGCCGGGGTGTGGCTTCGGGGCCGAGCAGTTCGGAGCAGTGGCGGCGCACGCCGCCTTCCTCGAGCGGGCCTCGGGCGACGACGAGCGACCACACGTCGTCCTCGCCGGCGACGGCGCGGCTCGCGACGGCAAATACCGCGGCCTGGTCGACGTCGGGGTGGCGCTCCAATGCGTGCTCGACGCTGACGGGGTCGATGCGGCGTCCGCCCCGCCGGATGAGCGCGTCGACGCGTCCGTGCACCGTGTACGCGCCGCCGGGAGCAGTGCGGGCCAGATCGCCGGTGCGATACCAACCGTCGTGCTCGACCGGCGGCGTGACCCCGACGGCGTCGATACAGCCGACACACCGCGCGGGAGTTCGGACGAGGAGTTCGCTGCTCTCTGAGTCGATGGTTACCTCGATGCCGGGCAGTGGCGTGCCGATCGTGCCGTGCCGGGTCGAGGCGTGGTCGGTGATGCGCCCCATCGTGATCGCTCCACCGGCTTCGGTCGCGCCGTACCCCACCGCGACGGCGCACCCGAGACTGGCTTCGAGAGCGGCCGCGACCGATTCGGGGACCGGGCCGCCGCCGATGCCGACGAACATCAGGTTCGCGGGCGTATCGATCGGGTGGGCGTGCAGTTCGCGTACGAGGCGCTGCGCCAGGAGCGGGTACAACGAGACGTTGGTGAGCGCGTCGTCGTGCACGGAACGCAGCAGCCGGACCGGGCGGGCGGGGGCGAGCGGAACGAGTTGGTCACCGGCCAGGAGGGCCTGGAGTGCCACGGTGATGCCGGCGATCGTCGTGAGCGGCATCGTCGTTCCGTAGACCAAGCCGAGCGGTACCGACCGGGCGACGACCCCGAGGTCGGTAGCGAGCTTCGTTTCGTCGACCGTGCCGCCCGCGACACCGAACATTGCTTCGACGCGCAGCAGCTGGAGTATCCGCACCGACGCACCCAACGTCTCGTGGGTGTGGACGACCCCTTTCGCCAGGCCTGTCGTGCCCGCGGTGAAGACGACGAGCCCCGGTGGCAGCGCCGGCCCGTGGGCGCCGCCGAAGTGCACGATGCGGTCGTCGCCGGCGCGGCACGCCACGACAACTGTGGGATCGAGCAGCGCGAGCTGCGCCGCGGTCTCGGACGACGCCGGCATCATGACGGCGACCGATGCGCCCTGCCGGAACGCGGCGAAGAGCCACGCGAGTGTGGTCGGTTCGTCGTACGCCAGCAGCACGACCCGGGCCCCGCGCGCGACGCCGGCATCGCCGAGCGCGGCCGCGGCCGCGACGACGTGGGCGGCGAGATCGCGAAACGTGATGTCGTGGGTTCCCGCCCGGATCGCGGTGCGCTCCGGGTGTGAGGCCGTGGCGGCGTCGAACGTGTCCCACAGCAGCAGGGAGCCCATCAGCCTTGGGTGACCCTGGTTTCGTAGACGTTGTACACGTCGCCGACGGTGACGAGCTGACCGAGGAGCTGTTCGGGAAGCATGACGCCGGCGAGATCCTCGACGACGAGCAACAACTCGAAGGTCAGGACGGAGTCGAACGCGAGGTCGTCGCGCAGCAATGTGTCGGGCACGACCGCGACGACCGGCAGCTCGAGCTCCGCGAGGAGGACCTCCCAGAACGCGTCGAACTCGAGCAGGGGAAGACTCATGCGGGGAGATCTTTGGTGATGCGGCGGAGCATGCGCTCGCGGTCGAGTTCGAACCGGTCGCGCCAGAGGGCGAGCAGGTGGACATCCCAGTAGCGGCCGCCGTGGTACTCGTGCTCGCGCCGCACGCCCTCGGAGTCGAGCCAGCGGCCGACGGTGCTCGCGAACGCCGGCAGGTTGTACTCGATGACCTCGCCGTACAGCTTGCGGAAGTCGTACTCGGCGAACAGGTAGTTCACGAACAGGAACACGCCTTCGAGCGGCCACATTCTCGTGTCCGGGCGGAAGATCGCGGCGATGTGGCAGTGCCCGTCGCGCGTGTTCGCGTCGTACGCGGTGACGAGACCGAGGCGTTCGCTGCCGTCGCGCCGTTCCACGATGAACTGCACGAGGACCGACTGCCAGAGCTCGCGCACGAAGTCTTCGGGCCGCGGCGGCGCGCCGCGGTAGCGCCAGTGGGGCGCAGTGCGTTCGTCGACCGCGAGCTGGTAGCAGAAGTCGTAGTCGGAGGGTGCCAGGGCGCGCAGCCGGACGCGCCGACCGCACAGAGGCACGTGCGGAACGGACTGGCGCGGGGTGCCGCGCGACGGCGCGAACAGTGCGGTGCTGAGTTCCATAGCGGGTTGCACCGTGAGATGTCCGGGTGCCGCGCCGCGCTTTCAGCGAATCAGAAGAAGTTGGTTCAGGGGACGTACTCGGACGACGCGATGTTCTTCCATGCCCCGACGGTAGGTGAGTTGCTGCGCGCGCTCAGTGTGAGCTGGCCGCCGGTTCCGCCGGTTCCGTCCGCGACTTTGGCATCGCAATACCGATTGTTGACCCAGGACTCCATGCGGTTGTCGAACCCGAAGTTGGCAAGGTTTGCCCACAGGAACGTCGTCTGGAAAGCGAGGATGTCGCCGCTGAAGCCGACGCCGTCATAGAGAATCGCGACTTCGCTCACGCCGCAGGAGAGCGCCGAAGACGCCGGCCACGACTCCGTGTCCTTCTGCGCTGCCGCCTTGAGCGCGTCGTGCATCTCGTTCTCGGTGTCGAAGCAGCGAATGTCGGTCTCGGTCAGGACCGCGCAGGCGTGCGCACCTTCCCAGCTCTCGGCCAGGCGGATCGCGTTCCCGTTGTATGTCGCGATTGCCGACTCGGTGTCGTTGGGCTCGGCCGAAGCGTCTGCAACCGTCGGCGTCAAAGGGACGAGCAAGAGTCCAGCTAGTGCAGACGAGGTAGCTCGCTTCATCAACGCCTCCACAATTCGCCGCGGGCGAGGCGAAAGGTAACCCCCGCGTCAAGAGCTCAGCGGTACGCTCCGCGCGCTTTGGGCGGCTCAGAAGACGAACGACGTTTCCGCGAACTCTACGACCGGACATATAACCGGCTGTGGAGTTTCGTGCTGCGTCGCGTCGCGGACAACCAGAGCACCGACGACATCGTGTCGGACACCTATCTCGCGGTGTGGCGCCGAATCGGAGATGTCCCGCCGGAGCCGCCGCGTGCAGACGCATGGGTCTTCGCGACCGCGCGGCACGTGCTCGCCAATTCGTATCGCAGTGGACGGCGCCGCATGCGGTTGGTGGACCGAGTGCGTGCGCAGCCAGTCGTTGCGGTTCTGCCGCCGGCCGGGGGCGACGGCGGTCACATCATCGAGGCGCTCGCGCGCTTGAGCGCGTCGCAGCAAGAGATCCTCGTATTCGCGGCGTGGGACGACCTCACGACCGACCAGATCGCGGTCGTGCTCGGCTGCAGCAAGAACGCCGCCGCGATCCGGCTGTCGCGCGCGCGCGAGGCGTTGAAGGACGCATTGGCGCACGTCGAGAAGGCCTTCGCCGAAGAGGAGGGGGGTAGCTCGTGATGCACGAACACGACGACCTTCTCGTGGCGCTCGCCCGGGCCAACCCGGTAGCGACAGCCGCTATCGACCGGCGGGCGCTGCCTGCTGCAGACGATCTCTTCGAGCGCGTCGTGACCGGCGGCCGGCCCCGCCGGGATCGGCGCGTGCTTGTGGCCGTCGCCATCATCATCGCCATCGCTCTCGGGCTCCTCGCCTTCGGCCTCGTGCGCCGGGAGAGTCCCGAGAAGTCGCTCGGCGGCGTCGTGTGTCATCCCTCTCTCGATCTCACGGGTTCTCGATTCGTGTCGTTTGAAGCGGGTGGCGCGGTCGACGTGTGCGCCGACGCGTGGGAGCGCGGCCTCGTGGGCGAAGGTCCGGTACCGAATCTCTCGGCCTGCATCCTCGACACCGGCGTCATCGGCGTGTTCCCCGGCGAAGCGGGAACGACGTGTGCTCGGCTCGGTCTACCGGTCGCGCTCGAGCGCGACGCCGATCTCGTCAACTTCGGTCGCGACCTCGGCACGACCCTGAACGAGGAGTGCATCGGCGCCGACGAGGCGATAGCCGTGGTCGAGGCGAAGTTCGAGGAGTGGGGAATGGACGGCTGGGTGGTCTCACTCGGTGCGGGTCCGCCGTTCGACGCGGAGTATCCGTGTGCGAGCGCAGCAGTCGACGTCGACGGCCGAGAGGTATCGCTCATCGCCATCGGATTCGACCCCAACCGATGATTTTTTTGCCACGCGAGGAATTGTGCGCGAATTGTCGAACCGAGCTGTGAGGCGGTGCCCAGATCCTGACGACAGGCGTCAGCGTTCGGGGTAAGACTGGCGGGATGCCGAATTGGAAAGCCGTGACCGAAGCCGCGCCCGAGATCGCAAAGCTGGTGCAGCGGCGCTTCGAGGACACCGGGCTCGGGTACCTCGCCACCATCCGACGCGACGGGTTCCCGCGCATCAGCGGGATCGAGCCGCTGTTCCAGGGCGACGAACTGTGGATGGGGATGATGACAAACTCCCGCAAGGGCGCCGACCTCGAACGCGACCCGCGTTTCTCGTTGCACAACGCGAGCGTCGACAAGGACGTGAAGGACGGCGACGTGAAGGTCGCCGGCTGTGCCCTGCTCGTCGACGACACGCCGACGCGTGACGCGTTTCGCGCCGACGTGAAAGAGATCGCCGGCCACGACCCTGGCGGCGACTTCTCCCTGTTCCGCTCCGACGTCACCGAGATCGCAACCGTCCGCCCCGGCGGCGACGTCCTCATCATCGACTGGTGGCGCGAAGGCGGCGAACCCCAACACCTCGAACGCAAGTAGCCGCGCCGCGGGTAGAACCGCTTCCGGGTACCGAGTGGCAGTGGCCTGGCGTTGGATCCATGAACTCGTGCAGTCGTCCGCGGATGGGGCCCTTGTTGTCACCGCTCGTCGGTACCATCGGGAAGTGGCCGATGAGCGCACTGGGGGCGACGAAGCGGACCGGGCAGGAATCACGATTACGAACTTCGGGCAAATGTCGGACACGCGCGTGTACCAAGCAACGGACGCGCCGCCGGCGGCATCGAAACCGGACCGGTCGTTCTGGCGTCACCCTTTGGTCGTACCGATCGTGAGCGGAATCGTGCTGCTCGTTGCGGGTTCGGTGCTGGCGCTCGTTGAGGCGAACGACGGATCGAAGGATCCGACGAGCGAGACGTCGAAGGACAACTCGGCTTCGCCTGCGGCGATCGAGGGTAGTGACCCCCTCGACGTAGGTCCGACCCTCGTCGTCGCAGATCTGCGGGCGGGGGTTCAGCTGTCGAAGTTCGATGAAGTGTTGGGTACACCGGCGACGCACGCCGCGGTCGGCAGTCTCGACGAATACATATACGCCGACGAGCAGTGGTTCGTTCAGGCAGTTGTCGATTCCTCGGACAAGGTGGTGATGTTCTCCGTTACGACCCGCTCGCCAGAGTTCGCTCCGCGTGTCGGAGCGTGCGGCTCGACTGATGTCGAGCTGGGCAAGTCGACGTTTGCGGATCTCGGTGACCAGCCATGGGGGATGATCGGGAACTACCACAGCATGTGGTGGAACGAGTACTCCGAGATCTACGGCGGCGTTGGCGCGTGCGACTACAAGTACTCGGTGTTTTCGTACAACTCGATTTGGAGTGCCGAAGGTTCGGATGTCTCGGATGTGTACGACTTCCTCGGGCCCATTGGAGACAAGTTCGTTGGCGGGTTCGAAGCCGGACCGGGTTCGTTGGGTGAACAACAGCACGAGATGTTCGTTGACGGGGACGTTGTGCGGAGCTCGCCTGGGTTCGACACCGTGCGGCCAAGCCTGCGGATCAACACGTACTCGGAGACTCTCCCCGACTTCGACTTCTTCGTGACCTACCCCGAGGTGGTCGCTATCGATGCGCAACTGAACTTCGGGCCGGGTCCGGTGGATGCCCGCACCTTCGGCTGACCGCCGACGCGCCCGACGATCCTCCACTTGCGCCGACTCGATCTCCGATAGGTGCGCCGCGCGGCGCCCCTACAAGGCACTTCTGGCTCCGAACGCCCTCGGCTACACTCGACGCTGGTACGCCGTCGGGCCAGTGTCGTCCCGCGGTGGCCAGCTCCTGTTGGAACTGACCGCCTTGAGTTGAGGACGACACCTCCCGTGCACGACAACATCTATACGCGCGACCTGCCGCCGGCGCAGGGGCTGTACGACCCCCGCTTCGAGCACGACTCGTGTGGTGTGGGCTTCGTCGTCGACATGCACGGCCGCAAGAGCCGGGAGCTGGTCGACCAGGCCTTCACCAGCCTGTGCAACCTGAACCACCGGGGCGCGGCCGGTGCCGAACCCGACACGGGCGACGGCGCCGGGATCCTCATCCAGATGCCCGACCGGTTCTACCGGGCCGTGGTGCCGTTCGAGCTGCCGGAACCGGGTGCGTACGCCGCGGGCATCGCGTTCCTCCCCGTCGACGATCCCGACGCGGCGATCACCGGCATCGAGAAAGTGTTGCGAGACGAGGGCTTCGACGTGCTCGGCTGGCGCGACGTGCCGGTCGACTCGACGCAGCCGGGCAAGAGCGCCCGCGACGTCATGCCGGTGTTCGGGCAAGTGTTCGTCTCCAAGAACGGCATGACGGGCGACGTGCTCGAACGCCACATTTACATGGCGCGCAAGCGCATCGAACACGAAGTGAAGATCTACTTCCCGAGCCTCAGCTCGAAGGTCGTCGTCTACAAAGGCATGCTCACGCCCGACCAGGTGCCACTGTTCTACGAGGACCTGCGCGACGAACGGGTCGAAAGTGCGCTCTGCCTCGTGCACTCGCGCTTCTCGACGAACACGTTCCCGAGCTGGCCGCTCGCGCACCCGTACCGCATGCTTGCGCATAACGGCGAGATCAACACCGTGCAGGGCAACGAGAACTGGATGCGCGCCCGCGAGGGTGTGATGGCGAGCGCCGTGCTGCCCGGCGACCTCGAGCGCGCGTTCCCGATCTGTTCGCCCGGCGCGAGCGACACGGCCCGCTTCGACGAAGCGCTCGAACTCCTCTACATGGGCGGCCGCCCGCTGCACCACGCGATCCTCATGATGATCCCCGAAGCGTGGGAGAACCACGAGTCGATGGATCCGGGCGCGAAGGCGTTCTATCGGTATCACGCGTCGCTGATGGAGCCGTGGGACGGTCCCGCGTCGATCGCGTTCACCGACGGCACGGTCATCGGCGCGGTGCTCGACCGCAACGGTCTGCGCCCGTCGCGCTACTGGGTGACCGACGACGGGCTCGTGATCATGGCGAGCGAAGTCGGTGTGCTCGACGTGGCGCCCGAGAAGATCGTGAAGAAGGGCCGGCTCGAACCGGGGAAGATCTTCCTGGTCGACATGGCGAAGGAACGCATCGTCCCCGACGAAGAGATCAAGGCCGAGCTCGCGGCCGAGCACCCGTACCAGGAATGGCTCGACGCGGGCCTCGTGCACATGGACGACCTGCCGCCGCAGTTCCCGCTCGTGCCGCAGCACCACTCGGCCGTGCAGCAGCAGCGGCTGTTCGGGTACACGCAGGAAGACCTGCGGCTGATCATCGCGCCGATGGCGCGCAACGCGGTCGAGTCGCTCGGCTCGATGGGTACCGACACGCCGGTGCCGGTGATCTCGGACCGGCCCCGCATGTTGTACGAATACTTCAAGCAGTTGTTCGCGCAGGTGACGAACCCGCCGCTCGACGCGAACTTCGAAGTGCTCGTCACGTCGCTCAACTCGTCGCTCGGGCCCGAGGGCAACCTGCTCGACCCGCAGCCGGAGTCGTGCCGGCAGATCGTGTGCCCGTCGCCGATCCTCACCAACGAGGAGCTCGCGCAGCTGCGCTACATCGACAGCGGCGACTACGCGGTGCCCGGCTACACGCCGATCGTCGTCTACACGCACTTTCCGGTCGCCGAGGGCGGCGAGGGCCTGCGCATGGCGATCGACAACGTGCGCACGCAGGTGAGCGACGCGATTCGCGACGGCGCCAACCTGGTCATCCTCTCCGACCGTTACGCCGACGCCGAGAACGCGCCCATCCCGGCGCTGCTCGTCACCGCGGCCGTGCACCACCACCTCGTGCGCGAGAAGACCCGCACCCGGGTCGGCCTCATCGTCGAGACGGGCGAAGCGCGCGAGGTGCACCACTTCTGCCTGCTGCTCGGTTTCGGCGCCGGCGCCATCAACCCGTACCTGGCGTTCGACACGATCCGCGATCTCCTCAACGAAGGCGTGCTCACCGGCCTCACCGAACGCAAGGCGATCAAGAACTACGTGAAGGCGGCGGGCAAGGGCATCCTCAAGGTGATGTCGAAGATGGGCATCTCGACGGTCGCGTCGTATACGGGTGCGCAGATCTTCGAGGCCGTCGGCCTGCAGAAACAGCTCGTCGACGAGTACTTCACCGGCTGCGCGTCGCGCATCGAGGGCATCGACCTCGACGTGATCGCCACCGAAGTGCTCGCCCGCCACAACATCGCGTACCCCTCACGTCCGGAGGAGCTCGCGCACCGCGAGCTGCCCGTCGGCGGCGAGTACCAGTGGCGGCGCGAGGGCGAGTACCACCTCTTCAACCCGGACACCGTGTTCAAGCTCCAGCACTCGACGCGCACCGGTCGCTACGACGTGTTCAAGCAGTACACCGCGCTCGTCGACGACCAGTCGAAGCGCCTCGCGACGTTGCGCGGCCTGTTCGAGTTGAAGACGGGTGACCGGGCGCCGGTGCCGATCGACGATGTCGAACCGGTGTCCGAGATCGTGAAGCGGTTCTCGACCGGCGCCATGAGTTACGGCTCGATCAGCAAGGAAGCGCACGAGACGCTCGCCATCGCGATGAACCGCCTCGGTGCGCGCTCCAACACCGGCGAGGGCGGCGAGGACCCCGATCGCTACGAACTGCGGGCCAACGGCGACTCGGCGCGCAGTGCGATCAAGCAGGTCGCGTCGGGCCGGTTCGGTGTGACGAGCGAATACCTCGTCAACTCCACCGACCTCCAAATCAAGATGGCGCAGGGTGCGAAGCCGGGCGAGGGTGGCGAGCTGCCCGGCTACAAGGTGTGGCCGTGGATCGCGAAGACCAGACACTCGACGCCGGGTGTCGGTCTGATCTCGCCGCCGCCGCACCACGACATCTATTCGATCGAAGACCTCAAGCAACTCATTCACGACCTGAAGAATTCGAACCCGCTTGCGCGTGTGCACGTGAAGCTCGTCGCCGAGATCGGGGTCGGCACGGTCGCGGCGGGTGTGTCGAAGGCGCACGCCGACGTCGTGCTCATCTCCGGTCACGACGGCGGTACGGGCGCGGCGCGGCTCACGTCGATCAAGCACGCGGGCGCGCCGTGGGAGTTGGGTCTGGCCGAGACGCAGCAGACGCTGTTGCTGAACGGGTTGCGCGACCGCATCGTCGTGCAGGTCGACGGGCAGCTGAAGACCGGCCGCGACGTGATCATCGCCGCGCTCCTCGGCGCCGAGGAGTTCGGGTTCGCGACCGCGCCGCTCGTCGTGTCGGGCTGCATCATGATGCGCGTCTGTCACCTCGACACCTGCCCGGTCGGCGTCGCGACCCAGAACCCGGAGCTGCGCAAGAAGTTCTCGGGCAAGCCCGAGTTCGTCGTGCACTTCATGGAGTTCATCGCGCAGGAAGTGCGCGAGTACCTCGCCGCGCTCGGGTTCCGCACACTGGCCGAAGCGATCGGTCACGTCGAGGCGCTCGACACCCGCACAGCCGTCGACCACTGGAAGGCGGCCGGCCTCGACCTGTCGCCGATCCTCGCGGTGCCGGTCAACAAGTACGACCAGACGTTCTACAACTCGCGCCCGCAGGACCACGGCCTGCAGCGCGCGCTCGACATCGAGCTCATCGAAGATGCCGAACCCGCGCTCGAACGCGGCCAGGCGGTGCGGCTCACGTACCCGATCAGGAACACGAACCGCACCGTCGGCACGATGCTCGGTTCGACGCTCACGCGGAAGTTCGGCGGCGAGGGCCTGCCCGACGGCACGATCGACATCACGTTCCACGGCTCCGCGGGCCAGAGCTTCGGTGCGTTCGTGCCCAAGGGCATCATGTTGCGCCTCGAAGGCGACGCCAACGACTACTTCGGCAAGGGCCTCTCGGGCGGCACCCTGGTGGCGCGCCCGCCCCGCACGGCCAAGTTCGTCGCCGAGGAGAACATCATCGCCGGCAACGTCATCCTCTACGGCGCGACCGGCGGCAACGTCTTCATCCGCGGCGTGGTGGGGGAGCGGTTCTGCGTGCGCAACTCGGGCGCGACCGCCGTCGTCGAAGGTGTCGGCGACCACGCGTGCGAATACATGACCGGTGGGCGCGCGGTCATTCTCGGTCCGACCGGCCGCAACTTCGCCGCGGGCATGTCGGGCGGCTTCGCGTACGTGTGGGACCCCGACCAGTCGTTGCACCGCCGCATGAACCACGACATGTGCGACATCGACCAGATGGACGAGGAAGACATCGACTGGTTGCGCGGCGTCGTCACCATGCACATGGAGCTGACCGGCTCCGAGGTGGCCGAACGCATCCTGTCGAAGTGGTGGCGCAGCGTCGCGTCGTTCACGAAGATCTTCCCGAAGGACTACAAGCGCGTGCTCGAAGCGCAACGCGACGCGATCGAGCGCGGTATCGACGTCGACGAAGCGATCATGGCGGCCGCACGTGGGTGAAACAACCGGGTTCATGAAGTACGACCGGGAGCTGCCGACGCGGCGGCCGATCCCGGTCCGCATCCTCGACTGGCAGGAGGTCTACGAAGACTTCCCGCCCGAGAAAGTGCGTCAGCAGGGTGCGCGCTGCATGGACTGCGGCATTCCGTTCTGTCACACGGGCTGCCCGCTCGGGAACCTCATCCCCGAGTGGAACGACCTCGTGTACCGCGACCAGTGGAAGGGCGCGCTCGACCGGTTGCACGCGACCAACAACTTCCCCGAGTTCACCGGCCGGCTGTGCCCGGCGCCGTGCGAAGCCGCGTGCGTGCTCGGCATCAACGAACCGGCGGTGACGATCAAGCAGATCGAGGTCGAGATCATCGATCGCGGCTTCGAGGAGGGCTGGGTCGTTCCGATCGTGCCCGTGAACAAGACGGGGAAGCGGACCGCGGTCGTCGGCAGTGGGCCTGCCGGTCTCGCGGCCGCGCAGCAGTTGACGCGCGCCGGCCACGACGTCGTCGTGTACGAGCGGGCCGACCGCATCGGCGGTCTGCTGCGCTTCGGCATTCCCGAGTTCAAGATGGAGAAGCGCCACATCGACCGGCGCCTCGAGCAGATGGAGGCCGAGGGCACCGAGTTCCGCACGAACGCGAACGTCGGCGACAACGTCCCGGTCGACGAGTTGCAGCAGTACGACGCGGTCGTGCTCGCCGGCGGCGCCACCGCGTGGCGCGACCTCCCCGTGCCCGGCCGCGAGGCGACCGGCATCTACCAGGCGATGGAGTACCTGCCGTGGGGCAACCGGGTGCAGTTCGGCGACGTCGCCGAACCGCCCATCACTGCGGAGGACAAGCGGGTCGTCATCATCGGCGGCGGCGACACCGGCGCCGACTGCCTCGGCACCGCGATTCGCCAGGGCGCGACGTCGGTGCACCAGTTCGAGATTCTGCCCCGCCCGCCCGACGAACGCACCGACGCGATGCCGTGGCCGACGTACCCGATGATCTACCGGGTTGCGTCCGCGCACGAAGAAGGTGTCGAGCGCGTGTACGCGGTCAACACCGAGTGCTTCCTCGCCGACGACGACGGCAACGTGCGCGCGCTCGTCGCGCACGAGGTCGAGCAGAGCTTCGTCGACGGA